>Ga0307515_10013704_pt1 | contig 15107 bp, 4 predicted proteins | sample 17_EM_MG_FD_194513 | JGI IMG/M metagenome (GOLD analysis project Ga0307515, IMG submission 194513) | Populus trichocarpa ectomycorrhiza microbial communities from riparian zone in the Pacific Northwest, United States - 17_EM | ecosystem: Host-associated > Plants > Roots > Unclassified | place... | reverse complement strand
TTATAGGTTAAGTTAATATTAGGAATACTTAACGCTACAAAATATAATAATAAGCTAAGTTAGTATAGTACTAAGTAGGAGCAACCTATAAAGAAATAGAAAAAGGACTAAGCTATATACTAAAGAGATACCACAAGTATGGCAAGAAATTATAGTTACTAGAAAGTAAAAAGCTATTAAAGTATATAGCATAGGACTATAAGATAGAATTAGAACTAGGGATAAGCCTAAGGTTCTTTCCAATCTATAAGCTTACTAAAGAAGAAGGTAGAGCACTAAAAGAGTTTATCTAGGAGAACTTATAAAAGGGATATATTAGACTATTACAGTTATTAGCGGGATATCTAGTACTATTCGTACTAAAGAAGAATAGTAAACTAAGGCTGTATATTAACTATAGACAGTTAAACAGCATTATAAAAAAGGATAGGTATCCTTTACCCTTAATTAGCGAAATCTAGGACAGAATAGGTAATATGTAAATCTTTATAAAGATAGATCTAAGATAGGCGTACTATTAAATTAGAATTAAGGAAGGCAACGAATAAAAGGCAGCCTTTAAATTAAAGGAAGGACTATATAAACTATTAGTTATACAATTTAAGCTTATAAACGCACTAGCAATATTTTAGAAGCGTATTAATAATATATTAGGAGAACACTTAGATAAATTCGTTATAGTATACCTTAATAATATCATTATCTACTTAATAACTAAGGAAGAATATAGAGAACACGTTAAATAGGTCTTAAAGAGACTATAAGAAGAATAGATACTAGTAGTAATTAAAAAATATAAGTTCTTTACTAGGAAGACCGATTTTATAGGATTTATTATTAAACTAAGCTAACTTAGTATAGATTTAAAAAAGATTAAGGCTATAGTAAATTAGTAAGAACTAGAGAATATTATATAGTTAAGATTGTTCTTAGGGTTTTATAATTACTATAGAAGGTTTATAGCGTAATAGTTAAAGAATATTAAGCTATTTACGCGATTAATAAAAAAAGAGGAACTATAGGTATAGGGAAAGGAATAATAAGAACTATTTAAGGAAGTTAAGAGGTTATTTACCTAGGAGCTAGTTCTTAAGATCTATTAACTAGGACTAGAGACGGTTATTAAGATAGATATATTAGACTTTATACTAAAAGTATATTTTATATAAAAGTATCTAGATAGATAGCATCTAGTAGCATACTATAGTTAGAAGATAATACTACTAGAGCTAAACTATAACATCTATAATAAGGAGTTGTTAGGTATAGTTATAGTACTAAAGAAATAAAGAGCATTCTTATAAGGCATAGAGAAACTATTTATAGTTAAGATAGATTATAAGAACCTAATAGGATTCCTAATAATAAAGGAACTTAACTAAAGATAGGTTAAATGGGTAGAGATGCTTATAGAATACTATTTTAAGATTTAGTATACTAAGGGCATAGACAACACGCGAGCTAATACGTTAAGTTAAAAAGCTAAACTATAAAATAATAAAAAGCCATTAGGGGCTTTACTACGAAAAGACATAGATAGACTAATTAGATACAATTATCTAAAAATTATAATAACTTAAAAGAATAAGCTAGAAGAAGTTTATAAATTACTAGAGAGCTTTTAGGCGTAAAGAATTCTAGAAGTATAACTAAATAATTTATAGTTGGATATATATAAAAATTAGGAAGTAAAGTATATCCTAAAAAGCATAGTAAAAGAATTCGTAGAGGAATTCTATAAGGGATTAACTTAAGGATATAATAGAGCCACGGGCTTAGTATTAAAACTCTAAGAGGAGTATATTATTAACGGAACCTAGAGAATAGCTAGAAAGGTTACTAAGGAGTATTTAAATTACTAAAGGAATAAACTAATAAGGCATAAGCTATATAGAGGGCTATAACCTATTAAAATACCAAAGAGACTATAGGAGGTTATATTATAGGACTTTATTATTAAGTTGCTAAAGTTAAAAGATTTTATTACCGGATAAGATTATAACGCGATTTTAGTAATAGTAGATAAGCTTATAAAGTAGGGATACTTTATAGCATATATGGAAGAAATCTTAGCGGAGGATATTACTAGAATCTATATTAAAGAAGTGTTTATAAGGTATAGAGCACTAAGTAAAATTATATTGGATAGAGATCTAAGATTTATAGCAGCATTTTAGGAGGTATTTTTAGCGGAGTAAAAAGTTAGAGTAGCAATTTCTACTATATATTATCCGCAAATAGACAGTTAAACGGAAAGATTAAATTAGACACTAGAATAGTATCTAAGATATTATATTAATTACACATAGAATAATTAGGTATTACTATTACTAGTTATATAGTTTATATATAATGCAATACCTTAAAAAGGAATAGGCATTTTACTATTTAAGGCGAACTACGGATACGAACTAAGAATATTATTATTACTATAGCAAGCGAAGAAAATAAGTAGTATAGCTAAGTAGAGAATAGAGACTTTAATAAATCTTTATATAAACCTTATAGAAATAGCTAAGGTAGTATAGCAGAGAATAAAAAGGTACTATAATGCTAAGAGATCTAAGGGACTAGATCTTAAGGAGGGAGATAAAGTATGGCTACTATATAAAAATTTTAAGAGTTAACAACTAAGTAAGAAGTTAAACTACGTTAGACTAGGACCTTTTAAAATTATATAGAGGATTTTACCGGTTATATTTAAGTTAAACCTACCAGCTAAAATAAAGATCTACCCTATATAGTATATTATAATGCTAGAGCCAGTATATAGGAATATTAAGCCACCGATTTATAAAGCAGATATATATAGAGGATAAGAAGAAGATAAATAGCAAGTTTTAAAGATCGTTAGTTATAAGGATATTAACGATAAAATATAGTATAAGGTTAAGTGGATAGGCTATAATAAGACTACCTAGGAACCACTAGAAAATTTAAAGAATGCTATAAAAAAGGTATAGGAGTATTAGAGGAAAACATGTTAGGCAATATTAATAAAAATGGATCGCTAAAAAATAAGTCACTTAAGGGGGACCTAGGAAGAGCGACTGCCGAACTACTTAGAGTTATTCCCTTTACTATAGAAAGAGAGTTAGTTCTCTTATTACTAAGTTCCTACAGACCTTATTTTATGAGTTTCTACTTCTTAAAATAGACCTTCTTATAAACTTTCTTAAGATAAAGTAGCTAAGTAAATGCCGTAATATAAGTATCTAGAGCTTTTTATTTAGTATTACGGGAACGCTTAAGCTTAGCAAGAGCCTATACTAGGTTACTATTAAGCTTTGTAGTAGTAGATTAAACATAAGACCCTATAATAAATTACTTAGGGAACTTAAAGACTATTAAGAGTTATAGGACGCGTATACTTAGCGTTAGAAGTAAAGTAAACGTCGTAGGATAATTAAATGTTTACTTTAGTGCACTTTAAATAAGAGGAGGGTTGCTAGGATAAAGGACTTGCTAGTATAATATAAACTAACCTCTCTTTTATATAATAAGAATATGGAGATAGTATAATTTTACTAAGCAATAATATAGCAGCAATAGTGCGAGTACGACGTTGCGCGTATAAAGAAGAAGAAGCTTTAGGTATAATAAGTAATAATATTAACTAAATTAATTAAACGGATATTATACCTTTAGTGAACAACTTAAAGATATTCTAAATCTTTAAGGACAAAGATAAAGAGGAGGGAGATAGTGTTACGGACGCTTTAAGTATAATATTATAACTACTTAGAGAGGAGTTAAAAGAAGCTAGTTGGTTAATTTAAGCATGGTCTAAAATAGATCCAGTAGAACTATATAATGAGAAATAGTAACTAAGGTTATATAATATGCTATATAGTATACGTAGGGAATAAGAGGAACTTACGTACCTTATATATAATACATATATTACGTATAAGAAGGATTTTATAGGAGTATAGTTATATATTTAAGGACCCTTAGTCCCTACCTAGATAGTTCCTTCCTTGTAGTAATTCTTAGAATATAATTAGAGTTAATCTGTTGGGCAATTACTCCACCAGTTATTATTACGTTGTTAACTTTAATTTCCATTACCTACACACCTAGCCTATTAACAGAACCTATTATAGTACTTACTATAAGGTTCCGTTATACCTTACGATTAATTGCGTAACGTTTTGTAGACTCCTTAAATACATACACTTTATAGCCACTACCCCCGTCCTATAACACTTTTAAAGTATAAAATATCCGCCTTAGCTATAAAAGCCTAAATATAAAAACAGCGGAGACCTTTTTAGCCTTTTAAACCCGCTTTTTATACCTAGCCGAACAGGCCTAAATCTCCTAAGAAGACCTACTACTAAACCTCTTTAACAAGCTTACCCTAAACCTATAGCGGGCCGTATTACTAGCTTATACTACGGCACAGACATTAAAAGAACTTATAGATTATTGCCTAGCTATTAACTAAGGCCTTTATTAAATTAAGGCACGCGCCAATTAGCTAAAAACTAGAAACCTTATAAACTAGGCTATAAGTACTACGAGAACGGCCTATAGTGCCCTAGTATAATTAACAACCCCTATAGTACTAGCTGCTTAGCCTATAGTTAACCTAGTAGCTAGCCGCGTAGCTACCCCTACTATAGGTCTAGTATATACCCAGCCTATATATAGCAACCCCTAAATATAGGCCCTTAATAATTAAGAAGCTTACTTCTTATATAGTTAACCTAGCTACCCTATAAGGAACTGCCTAATAAAGGTAAAGATAAATAAGGTCCTATTAATTTAGGAAGATAACATAGAGTTAGAAAAAGCGGAACCTTAGGGGAAGACTCTTCCCTAGGGTTAAAAGGAATTAATATATTATATATTGATCTAGGTCGGCTAGTTAGTAGAAGAAGCTATATTATCCCTTATACTTTATTCCGTAATAGATATTAAGTTTTAACCTTTACTTTAGCTAACTTAGGAGTAAATACTTTTACCTTAATTAATATAAAGTGCGCTATAAAACTAGCTGACTTTTTAAATACGCCTTTAAAAGAACTGCCTAAGCTAATTCCTATTTGTGGGTATAACCGATAGGTAGAACTACCTATTATAACTATATTGCGGATTTACCTTTATATTAACAGACGAAGGTAGTATAATATCCCCTTCCTTATTACGGACCTAGAAAGCTATAATATAATCTTAAAAAGAAAATGGCTAGCCTATTTAGGCTTATAGCTAGATATATAGAGTAAACGGCTTATTTAGCCTAAAACCCTACTCTTAACTCCTTCCTTTATAAAAGAAATTAGCATTATAATAGAAAATCTTATATAGCCCTAAATTAATACTATTTACTAGGCCGATACTATATATAGGGACTAGGCCTTTAAGAAAGATATACAGCTTAATCCGTAACGGATTTGTATACTACGCCGCCCCTAGACTACCTATATTACGCTACCCGTATTAAAGACCTAGGAAGTTAATAATGACCTAAAAAAGCCCCCTATAGAGAGCCTAGGCCCTATATAGCTATAAAGAATAGTAAGGAATATTAGACGCTATACTAAACTAATAAACTGGAGGAATAACTTATGGAAGATAGAATAGGAGCTAAGAAAAATTATAAACCCTAAACCGTAAAATACGGTCTGGTAAACGGCTGTAAGGAAACCTACGGACCTCCCACTGGTTAATATCTGCTGTATTAGCGCCGTAGGATTCTACTAAAACTTAGTTCAGCCTAATATTATTACTTTTACAACTAGCTTATACGAAATTAACTAAATACTTAAAGAAAAGGAAAGCGAGCTTAGTGGAAAGGGAAGTAAGCTTATAGATAAGGAGCTAGTAGAATAAAAACTACCCTATTAATACTAAAAGTTTAAGGATATATTCTCTAAGGTAGTATCCGATATACTTCTACCGTACTAACCGTACAACTATAAGATCGAGATTAAGTTAGATAAGGAAAACGCCCTTAGCTATACCCCCCTTCGTAAATAATCTATTGCCGAGTTATAGGCCACTAAGTAGTACCTTATTAATAACCTAGTAAAGGGGTTTATTAAGCCTAGCTAGGCCCCTTTTACCTCCCCTATTTTCTTTACAAAAAAGCTAAATAAAGGACTTTATTTCTATATTAACTACTATAAGCTTAATAATATAACCCGTAAAGACCATTATCCGCTACCCCTACTTGATAAAATACTAGCCTAAATAAATAGAGCTAAGGTATTTATAAAGCTTAATATCTATTAGGCTTTCTACTAAATTAAAATAAACCTTAAATCTATAAATCTTATTATATTTTAGACTTAATATGGATTATATAAGTATAAAGTACTTCCTTTTAGACTAACTAATAGACTAGCTATATACTAACAATATATAAATAATATACTCTTTAACTACCTTAACGACTTCTACACGGCCTACTTAGATAATATTATAATTTACTTTAAGAATAAGTTAGAATATAAGGAGCACGTCTATAAGGTCCTATAATAACTTTATAAGGCTAGCCTCTAGGCCAATATTAAGAAGTTAAAATTTAATATAAAGTATATAAAGTACCTAGGGTTTATTATTAGTATAAACGGAATTAAGGCTAATCTGGAAAAGACAGCTGTAATTAATTAGTAGGAACTACTACGGACCGTTAAAGGGATATAGTTATTCTTAGGCTTCTATAACTTCTACTAATACTTTATTAAGAACTATAGCAGGATTACTTAACCCCTTAGCCGCCTTACCATAAAGGACCGGCCTTTTTACTTTAATACCGCATATAAGCAGGCTTTTAATAAGCTTAAGAAATAACTAATCTCCACTCCCTTACTTACCCACTTTAACCTAGAATGGCCCTTAATGCTAGAAACGGATGCCTTAGATAGTATTATTGCTGGCGTTTATTCTTAAAAGTAGACGGATAGAGAATGGCACCCTATTACTTACTATTTAAAGACTATAATAAATGCTAAGCTAAACTACCCAATCCATAATAAAGAAATGTTGGCTATTATCTCTAGCTTTTAGCACTAGCGAGTATAGCTAAAAGGGACTCTTAAGCCTATTTAGGTAGTTTTAGATTATAAGGCCCTAGAATACTTTATAATAACTAAGGCCCTTACGGCCCAGTAAGTGCGCTAAGTAGACATTTTATCCTAATTTAACTTCCTAATTATATATAGGCTAGGCGCTACTAACCATGCGGACGCTCTTATAAGGCGTAAATAGGACCTAAATAACTAGATAGCCGTAAAGATCTTATTATAGACCTAGACGCTACTATAACTAGAGTACCTTAACCCTTAGATATAGGAAGAACTAAGTACTAAATCTTTAAGCGCTGAGATATATACTATTAACCCTATAGAATTTAACCTTATTAATAAATTACTATAAGTAAACCGTATAGACCCTTCTCTACAGAAATACCATAAAAAGGCAAAAGATATTATTAGCCTATGGTCCCTTAAAAATGGACTGCTTAAGTACTAGGAACGGCTAGTAGTAGTAAAGAAACGGAACTTACGAACCTAGCTTATTACTAAAGCATATACCTAGGTCTCTACGGCTTACCCTAAAAAAAATAAGACCTATAAGATTATTAGTAACCATTACTACTAGCCCGGAATAGTTATAAATATTAACCGTTATATACGGAACTGCAATAACTGCCGTAGGTCTATAATTCCATAAGATAAAACCCCAGAACTATTAAAACCTCTCTTAATACCTGACCGCCCCTAGCAGTATATCTCTATAGACTTTTATAAGCTACCTATAGACCGTAATGGATATAATATGGTTATAATTCTAGTTAACCACTTTAGTAAGCGCCCGTTTTTAATCCCCTATTATAAGAATATTAATACTAAGGAGGCGGCCTAATTATATATCTACTACGTCTACCGTATTTACGGACTACTAGATACTATAGTATCCGATTATAGCCTATAATTTATATCGGCCTTCTAAAACGAGTTTACTTAGATCCTAGGTATTAGGCTAAAGCTCTCTATAGTATACTACCCCTAGATAAATAGCTAAATGGAGATTATAAATTAATATTTAGATTAGAGACTCTAGCCTTTTATTAACTACTTCTAAAATAACTAGGGTAAACTACTACCCCTAATAAACTACGCCTAGGCGGCTCTACCCTATAACTTTATAGGATTTGCACCTATCTAACTAAAAATAGGGTATTTACCCTAAATAAGCTTTAACTAGAATAGACTAGAAAGACTACAGACTATATATAAGAAACTGTCTTATAAGGAAGCCTAGTAGTACGCTAAGCGCTTAAAGGAAGCTTAGACGGTAGCCTATATAAATCTAGAAAAAGCCTAAAAATTAATAATATAGTAGGTAAATAAGCATAGGCGTAAACCTAACTTTACCGTAGGTAATATAGTCTAGGTTATAATAAAGAACTAAAAGACGGAACGGCCTAGCTATAAGCTAGACTATTAAATGGCGGGACTATATAAGGTCCTTAAGAAGATAGGTAACTTATATAAAGTAAAGCTCCCAGATTTAATTAAGATTTACCCTATTTTCTCGCCGAATAAGCTATAAAAAGCTATAAATAACCTATTGCCTAGATAAAAGAACGAACCTCCCCTACTAATTTAAGTTAGTAGCGATAATAAATAGGAGATTAAAGAAGTACTGGCCTATAAACTAGTAAGGAAAACGCTAAAGTACTGCGTTAGTTAGAAAGGCTATAACCTAAACCTTACCTAGTACCCTATATGGAACTTTATTAGTAGTCCCTATAAGCTTTAAATTTTTTATAGCCGTTACCCTAATAAACTAGGACCCCTAAAGTACCTAAACGAGTAAATAAAGTGCTGGTATAGCAAAGATAATAGGCTACTAAAAGAATATAAAGATAAGAACGCCCTATAGGAGTAATATGGATATATAAAGCCTGAGGGCAGGCTTTACTAAAGGGGGGGTAATGTTACGGCACTGGCAGAACTTAGCAGAACTTGGATAGCAGAACTTGGCAGAACTTTGCACCGGCAAGTTGCCACAGATTGCCGTATATTGCGGTCATGTGACGCGAAGATCTTATAAAACATCGACTGGCGCTGCTCTTCTTCTCCTTTCCTTTCCCTAGCTTTAGATTCTCGTTTATAGACAATCCAATTATACAGGCCTGCGCGACCCTTTTGCCGTGCTTATGTCTCGATTGACTGAGTCACTAACATTAGAAGGCACCACCACCTCGTACACACTACCACCTCATGCACGGTCCAACCACAACAAAATCCTCACACAAAAATAAGGTTATTTGTATCATACAAAACGTTAAATCATTAGATTTTTTATAGTAATTTAGATTTAATGCTTCTGAATTAGGCTAGCTCTATTTCGTAGTTATCTAACTTTGCAGGTAGGCGTTATCGTCGTTAAGGGCGCCCGCCTAATAATTTAACCTCTATAACTTCTACCTTATCCACCATATTATCTACTATATCTACTATAGCCAATATAGAGTTATTATAAGTCCTTTTTGACTTCCTAGACTGTTTAAGGTCATTTAGTAACTGCTGCTTAAGTTGCTTAGCTTCCTTAGCCTTCTGCACAGCAACCTTTTTAGCTACAGCCTCCCTATCCCGTTCCACCTTATTATACACCCATTTTATCTTCCGTTCTTCTATTAAACGCCTCTTCTCATCCTTCTATAGTTAAAGCTGTAGTCTCTTATTAGCTTTAAGAGCTTCTTTTTATTTTTTAGTGTTTTCTTTTTCCTGTATAAGATCGCGAGCTTACTAAACCTTCTATAGACTGTAGAAAATTGCTTTACCTTTGCTTTAAGCTACAAGCTGGTAAAATAAAGGCTTTTACCGCTGGCGCTTCTTCTACTCATTCTATAAGGCGCGCTAATAGCCTTTAATTCGCGATTTAAGAAGGATATTTGTTGTAGATAGGTGCTTAATAGTATTGCTAAGTAATTTTACTTTGGAGTCGAATACATTAGCAACAACTTTCTTTAGCTTAGCCTCAATCTTCACCCAGTCTTTGGCTAATAATACTAACTTAGATAACTTACTAGATAAAGGCCTTTCCTCTATAGGAGGTTCTTTTCGTTAAAACTTAGCTAAGATAACTTGCGGCTTAAAAGGATAAAGCCCAGTCTGTTGCTACCTACTCTATACGTTCTTAACTATAAAAGCTTTTTTATACGCCGCCTAGAATAGCCAAAAGAAGTCTCTCTTTATTAGGCGGGTTATACCCTTACTATTAAGTATAAATTAGTCTAATTCCTAGCTGTAGAATATTATAAGCGGCAAGAAGAGACTAACGTTAAGCGGCTGTAATCTATGCGTTAAGTAAAGTGGGTATACAGCTAAAAGTATTTATTAAAGGTAACAGTAGTTAATAAACCTTATATTGACATGAGATCTATACCCATTAATAATAAGCAGCCGCCAGTTTCTGCGGGCCTTAGGCTTTATTTCGCAATTAAATATAGTAGTAAGCCATAAGTAACCCAAATCTTTATTTGTCCAGCCTGTAGGTAATAAGGTAAAGAAGTAATTCTACTATTTAGGGTCGTAATCCTATAGCTATAAGTCCTAAATATTTCCGGAAATAGCTTAGTAAATTAGGCCTGGTAAGAGCTTTGTTCTGTTAGCGTAGATAGTAGCTAATATAGTAATCTACTCTCTATTGCTATCTTAGCTGATATTACTAAGTCTTCCGCTGTTAAATGCCTCCTTTATAAAGACTCTCTGCGCTTTCTAAAGGAATCCAATAAGAAAGCCTTTTTTATCTATATTGTATATATTCTCTGGTAGAATATTATACTGCGCAATCTTCTGGCCTAAAAGCTTAAAATATAAGCTGTAATATAGCGCTGAATTAGCCCTCTTATGGGCCTTATTAATAGGTATAAGGTAGGCAGATTTAATCTTATTCTTATAGGCCCAAATCCATCACGACGCCCAGTTTATTCCAGGTTGTCTTCTTATAATTCCAGCTGCTATATTTCAAAGCATTGCAATCATAGGAGGTAGGCCTCGTTCGGTAAGATCGTTAATGTATTTAATAAGGGCTTTGGACTGTATATCGTTGAGTAACTTTTGGTTATTATATGCAGTATTCTTAGAGACAGTAACCTGCCAAAAGCGCCTGGAGAGGGTTGTACGGTCGCATCTATATTTTTTTACTACCGTAGCGATGTTCAGCGGGTCCTGAAGTGTGAGCTCCCTGAGTGCAGCCTTAATCTGACTCATTTTGGGAGTTATATGGGTAAAAAACGACGATTTGAAAAATTTGGTGGTGGGATTTTTAGGCCGTGCACGAGGTGGTAGCGTGTGGGGCCCTCTAAGTCTTACTATAAAAGTACTTTTTTAACCTAATTTTAAGAATATATATTTTATAATATTTTATAATATTTTTATATAAGATTATTATTTTAGTATTTAATAAGCTATATTTAAAATTTTATAAAATTCTATTAAAAGGTTATTAAGTTATAGGTGGTATAAAAAGGTATATTTGGGCAAATTTTGGTGAGGAAAGACCGTGCATTGAGTGGGAACGTGCACGGAGTAGGGAGAACTCCCAGGCTTGCGGAGGATAAATTATCCTATCCGGTCGGGCGGATAATAATCCTATCCGAGGATAGCCTGGATATCGGATAATATCCGGATAATATCTAGATATCCGCAAAATTTTTAACTACAAAACTAAACCTTTACCCCCTATCGTACGACGCTATAAATATAGCTAGTACTAGTGAAATTCACCCTAAAAACCTTAACGATAATAATTCCTTTAAAGTTAATACACTTTCTGCCCTTTTAAGCGGCGTTAAGACTAAAGCTGATACTGGTTTAATCCCAACTACTTATACGACACAAATCTTAAGACAAGTCTCCTTAATTTATAAATATACTCGTACGGCAACAAAGAAAGAAAAGGCTCATATAAAGAAACGCTACTTTTGCAAATACTGTCCTCCTTAAGACCCAAAAGAACACCATTCCTTAACCGTTAGATTACAAGGCTATCTTAAAAAACATAATATTAAATAGAATCCAGCAGAGAATTAAGAGCGTACGACAGTAAAAAATCAGGGGGAGAGATCTCTTTTAGAACTATATCAAAAGCTTTTAGCAAGAGGAGAAGTTTAAGGTCTTAAGGGTAAGGTTCTAAAGCGTATAGTATATTAAAATACTATAAAGCAAGCACTTCTAGATCTAATTATTATATAATAGCTTCCCTTCTCATATATGGAATGGCCAGAGTTTTATACTTTCGTAAAAGCATTAAATTAAGAAGTACCCTCAATTATCCCTATACACCACTCAACAATTACAGCCTAGATTCTTAAACACTTTACTAAGAGTTAAGATATCGTACGAAAAGTACTTCAATCTACAAAAATAAATATTCACCTTGCCGTAGATATCTGGACCTCTCCAAGTTATTCCCTTCTTCTTAGAATCTGTACTAGCTTTATTAATATCCAAGATAAATACCGGAACCCCTTAATTGCCCTTTATATAGTATCTAGTTAAAGTAGTATAGATTAATAGGAGGCGCTTCGTCCGGTTCTTATTAAGTATAGCATTAAAATAAAGATTAAAGCTCTTATTAGCGATAATACTAGATTAAACGATGTTCTCTATCGTACAATTAGCTAATGGCTTAGCCTTAAGTATAAAATCAACTAGATTGTAACACATTAAAGAATTCGCTATCAGGGGCACGTTATTAATCTCATTATTTAGGCCTTTCTATTTAGTTTAAAAAAGGATAAAAAGCTTATAAACTTATATAATAAAGAGGATAAGAAACAGGACGAAGAAGAAGAGGAAAAAGAAGAAGAAGTCGTATAACAAGCACTACCGCTAGTTAAAAAAAAGAAAGAAAAGGATAAAGAATTAGAGCTAGCATTAGACAAAAAGCGTAAAAGAGGTAAAAATATTCAAAATATTATAGGGCCGATAGGAAAGCTTTATAACTATATTGTTTATATCCGCAGCTCAGCTAACCGTACAACATAGTTTATTAAACGTACTAGTAAAATAGTTCCTCTAGATAATTATATAAGATAGAATAGCTGGTTTTTTATACTATGTATAGCTCTAAAGGATAAGGTAAAGGCTAGGCTTTAACTCTACGTGGAGCACTATAAGGATAACTTAAAAGATAATATCCTCTTAACAAGCGAATGGATACATCTTCGTACGATTCGTGATTTCCTTTAGTCTTTCCATAAAGCAACTCTATTTCTTCAAGGAGATTATATAACACTAAAGAGGGTTCTAGAATTAGTTAATATCCTTAAGGATATAATATAGACCGCATTAGTAAATTATACGATACTCTTAACATTTCTTTAGCTAATTATTTCCTATAGGTAACAGCTACTAAGGCTAAGAATAAGTTTATAACTCCTTAACTCCAACATACTAAGGAAAAGCTTACAAAGTACGTTAAGAAGCTAGATAATTCTCCCTACTATCTAGCGGCACGAGTTCTTAACCCAGAGTATCATACGGCTTTCTTAAAAGATCAGAATAATTATATTACCGTTAAAGGAGAAAAAAAGCTCTTTAGCGTACAAAAGCTCTAGGAGAGATTCCGCAAGAAAGCAATACTTTCAGATTTAACTATATCGTACGCAACTAAGAAAGCTCAAAAGTCGCCTTTAGAGTCTAAAGAAAATCTCTCTACCTTCCATAAGGCTCGTCTTCAGCATTATTTAAAACATACTCGTCTATAGAGTCTAGATAAGTTCAATAACTATATTAACAAGAATCCAATTCCGCTTAATAGCCGTACAATAGCTATTTAATAGTAGAATCAGCCTCTTTAGTATATAAGATTTCTATAACTCTTACAGCTTGCAATTAAAGTTCTCTTAATACCTAAAATAAGTAATAAGCCAGAGAGAGTATTTTCAGGTTCTTAACGCCGTATTCTATAGGATCGTACGAGAACTACTCTACAAATACTTAAGGCATTGGAGTGCATAAAGGACTAGGCAGCTTATAAGATTCTAAGTATTCCCTTATAGTCGTATAAGGGAAAGTATATAAGGGGTGTGTTATATAACACTAAAGGGGGAAAGAGGGGCATATAAATAAAATAATTTTAGGTAAAAGGTAACTACTAAAGGCGCGTAGGTGGCGTAGGTAAATATATACTAACTTTAAACTTAATAGATTATAAGTTCAAATCCCACCAACGTCGTCCTTTATTAAGAATCGGGAAATACAATTATCTGGTATACTTCCCGTCCTACTATATAATAAATTCTCCGGCAACATTATCATACTATAAGTAAACTCTCCTCTCCATATAATATACCTATATAACTAACTACTCTTAGGATAAGTAGGAGAAGGTAAAAGCTTTACTAGCGATTAATGTGGAGGCTTAGGTAGGGGGTATATCGGAGAGGTAGGTGCGGATAGGGAGGCCCTTATATATAAATGCAATTCTAATTCAGAGCCATAGGTCTCTAAATACAACTATAAGTAACCTATATTACTTATACAAGGCAGAGAGCTAATTAATACTAGCCTTGCGAGGCTTATACGGCGACTCTACGTTATCCAGTAGGCCCTCACCCCTTTACTAAATATCGAAGTCTCCTAGGGTTCTATAGTAGGTACTGTAGAAATTACAAGTGGCGGGATTATAAAGCTCGATGTTCGTCATACAATATAAATTCTCAGCCTATAGTGGCGGCAGCGGGGGCACTAAAGGGTAAGGATCGGATTGTGGAACTGGAGGATAATATGGAGTAGAAAAAAGTTACTGAATTTAAACTGCTGGGTCTCCTCTCTTTTTTCCTATTTTTATTTTATTTTATAGTATTTTATATAAAGAGAAGTATAAATAAAAAGGCAGAGAGAAGATATCTAATTAGTAGGAAAGCTAAAGGTATTTGCTAAGGCTCTATACGAAGCTCTGCACAAAGCTCTACACAAAGCTCTGTACAAAGCTCTACGGAGGCTCTACACGAAGCTCTGCACGAAGCTCTGCATAACGGCTCTGCGTACAACGGTTCTGCGTACGACGGCTCTACTACGGAGGCTCTATATAAAAGCTTTGTGCAGAGCTTCGTGCAGAGCTCCGTACGCGGCTCC
>Ga0307515_10013703_pt1 | contig 15107 bp, 10 predicted proteins | sample 17_EM_MG_FD_194513 | JGI IMG/M metagenome (GOLD analysis project Ga0307515, IMG submission 194513) | Populus trichocarpa ectomycorrhiza microbial communities from riparian zone in the Pacific Northwest, United States - 17_EM | ecosystem: Host-associated > Plants > Roots > Unclassified | place... | reverse complement strand
ACTAGCTCTCCGGACAGCCGCCTCGCCCGGAACTGCCGCACGAGGTCGTCCAGGGTGCGGCCATGGGCGCGCATGGCGAAGTCGACGCGGGCGAGGTAGAAGAACCCCCGATAGTACGGCTCCTGTTGGGCACGGAAATCGGTCCAGTACAGCGGTGCGAGCTCCGAGAGCGGGCGGCCGCGGTAGGGACTGGCGTATCCGAGGCGGGCCTGCAGGTTCACCCGGCTGAGGAACGTCGCTTCGGACACCAGCCCCGCGCGGAACGGCAGAACGATGCCGTAGTAGTCGGCCAGGCCCTCGTTGAGCCAGACACCGTCCTCGTATTCCCCGTCAAGCTGCACCCACTCGTGCACAAGCTCGTGGTCGATGAAGGCGTCCAGACGCTCCACCGAATCGACGGTGTGCTCGTTCCATCCGACCACAAAGGAATGCGTCAGCGCCGTGCCGTTCATTCCCCGGTACGGATTGCGCCGCAGGAAGACCCGAAACGGTGGCGGGCTCTCCTGAAAGGTCGAGGCCAGCGCCTGGTGCGCCCGGGCGGTGCGGTCCGCGAAAGCGTCGACATCGAAGCCGGGGCGGGTCAGGTAGTGAACCGCCACGGGGTGGCCCACCGTCGTGACCTCGCCGGCCATGTAGTGACAGTCCAGCAACGCTTCCAACGACGTCGCGTCGAGAACGAGGTCGCCGGCACCGAGGGAACACACGCCGGCCCACCGCACGTCGAGGTCCCACGGGCCCTCGAGGGGCGGCAGGGCCAGGAACGCCCGGCCCTGCCCGGTGACACCGCCCGCCTCGAACCGCAGATCGATCGGCGCGTGACCACCACCCGAGCTGGCGTCCACGACGCGCGCCCGGGCCGGGTAGGCGACCCGAACCGGGCCCCGGGTCGCGCGACCGGCACACCAACGAACGGCGGGACTCTCGACCCGGAGCGGGACCGGTCCCTCGTCGTCGGCGACTTCAAGGTCAGCCTCGTCAAGCCGGATCGCCGGAGCCCCGGCGACATGCTCGGGCAGCTGGGCAACCACCGCGCCCGCCGCGAACTGAACACCGTCGAGCCGATAGGCCACCCGCAGGCCGTAGCCGGTGACCTCCAACATCAAGGTGAGCGACCGCATGACGCCGCGCGGAACCGTCAGCCGCGTTCGATCAGGTGGCCGACGATCTGCGGGCCCATGACTACCGCGGTGCCCGAGCCGTCGCGGCGGCCGTCCGGCTCCGGGAGCTCGACCGGGTCGCCCGTGTTGGAGGCGCCGACCGGGCGTGGGCCCACCCAGGCCACGGCCAGCCGCGTCTCGCCCTTGAGGAAACGCTGCACCCGTACGCCGCCGGTCGCCCTGCCCTTGGCCGGATAGAGCGCGAAGGGCGTCAGCTTCACCTGGGTGCCGGTCGACGTCACCACCATCGGCTCGCCGTGTTGCGGGTCGGCCGTGTTCACCACCGTGAAGGACACCACCTCCGACTCGGCGGTGAGGTTGATGCCCGCCATGCCGCCGCCCTTGAGACCCTGCGGGCGCACCAGCTTGGCCTGGAACCGCAGCAAAGACGCGTCGGAGGTGACGAACGCGACCGACTCGCTGCCGTCGGCCAGCCAGGCCGCCCCGAGCACCTCGTCGCCGTCCTTGAGCGTGATCACCTCGAACTCGTCGGAACGCACCGGCCACTCCGGCGCGCACACCTTCACCACGCCGTACTTCGTGCCCATCGCGATGCCCGGGCTCTCCGCGTCGGTGGTCAACGGCGCGAGCCCGACCACCCGCTCCCCCGGCTCCAACGGCACCAGCTCGGACGCCGACATGCCGCCGCGCAGCGACACCGTGCCGGACTGCTCCGGCAGCACCGGCAGCGGCAGCACGTCCGTCTTGAACGCCCGGCCCGCGCTCGTGATCAGCAAGACCCGGCCGCGCGCGGTCGAGTGCACGACCGCTCGCACCGCATCGTGCTTGACCCGGCCGCTGCGCCGGCGCGCCTCGGTCGCCTCCTCGCTCTCGGCCGCCGTCCGGGCGATCAGCCCGGTCGCCGAGAGGATCACCTGACACGGGTCGTCGGCGACCTCGAGCGGCCCGGCCGGCGCGGACGCCGCGAGCACCTCCTTGAGGTCGCCGTCGATCAGCGTGGTGCGCCGGGGCCCGCCGAACTCGGACGCGACCTCGGCCAACTCGTCGGAGACGACCTGCTTGAGCACATCGTCGTTGTCGAGGATCCGGGTCAGCTCGGCGATCTCGGCGCTCAGCCGCTCCTGCTCCGTCTCCAGCTCGATCCGGTCGAAGCGGGTGAGCCGGCGCAGCGGAGTGTCCAGAATGTAGGTCGCCTGGATGTCGGTCAGGCCGAACTCGGCCATCAGGCCGGCCTTGGCGGCGGCCGCGTCATCGCTGGCCCGGATCAACGCGACCACCCGGTCGATGTCGATCAGCGCGATGAGCAGGCCCTCGACCAGGTGCAGCCGGTCCAGCCGCTTGGTGCGCCGGTGCGTGGTGCGCCGGGTGACGACCTCGTAGCGGTGCTGCAGGAACGCCTCGAGCAGCGCCTTGAGCCCGAGCGTCTGCGGCTGGCCGCCGACCAGCACCAGATTGTTGATGCCGAACGACGACTCGAGCGGGGTCAGCCGGTAAAGATCGGCCAGCAGCGCCTGCGGGTTGACGCCGACCTTGCACTCGATCACGAGCCGGATGCCGTGCTCGCGGTCGGTGAGGTCCTTGACGTCCGCGATGCCCTGCAACCGGGGCGCCTGCCGCTGGCCCTTTCTCGGCCCGGAGACGATGAGCTTGCCCTTCACCTCATCGGTGATCGCCTCGATGATCTTCTCCGTGCCGATGCCGTAGGGCAGCTCGGTGACGGTGATCGCCTGCCGCCCTCGGCCGCCCTCGAGCAGGCCGGTCTGCGCCCGCGCCCGCATCCGCACGACGCCGCGGCCCGTCTCGTACGCCCGCCGCACCTCGTCGAGGCCGAGCAACTGCCCGCCGGTGGGCAGGTCGGGCCCGGGGACCAGCCGCATCAACGCGTCCAGGTCGGCCTCGGGCTCGGTGATCAGCAGCCGGGCGGCGTTGACCACCTCGCCCAGGTTGTGCGGGATCATGTTGGTGGCCATCCCGACCGCGATCCCGGACGTGCCGTTGACCAGCAGGTTGGGGAAGGCGGCGGGCAGCACCCGCGGCTCGAGCTCGGAGCCGTCGTAGTTTGCCTTGAAGTCGACTGTGCCCTCGCCGAGCTCGCCGACCAGCAACATCGCCTCACGCGACATCCGCGCCTCGGTGTAGCGCGAGGCGGCCGGGCCGTCGTCTGGTGACCCGAAGTTACCGTGCCCGTCGATCAGCGGCGCGTTCAGCGAGAAGCTCTGCGCCAGCCGGACCATCGCGTCGTAGATGGCGAGGTCGCCGTGCGGGTGGTACTTACCCATCACGTCGCCGACCACGCGGGCCGACTTCACGTACGGCCGGTCCGGGCGGTGGCCCTGTTCCTGCATCGACCAGAGGATCCGCCGGTGCACCGGTTTGAGGCCGTCGCGCGCGTCGGGCAGCGCCCGGGAGTGGATGACCGAATACGCGTACTCCAGATAGGAGTCCTCGACCTCGGTGGTGATCGGGTTTTCGATCACCCGGGCCCCGGCCTGGTCGAACGCAGACAGGTCCACCCGCGACGATTCGTTCTTGCGGCGTGCCATGAAAACTGACCCCTCAGGCGTCGATCGTGTCCTGGTCGATCCGGCCGGCAGCCTCGATCAACCAATTCTTGCGGGGCTCGACGCGCTCGCCCATGAGCAACTCGAGCGTGGCCTCGGCCTTCTCCACGTCGTTCAGCGTGATGCGCCGGACGGCCCGGATCGCCGGATTCATCGTCGTGTCCCAGAGCTCGTCGGCGTCCATCTCACCGAGGCCCTTGAACCGGGGCACCGGCTTCTGCACCTGCTTGCCCGACTTTTCCAGGCGGGCGATGGTGCTTTCCATCTCCTGCTGCGTGTACGTGTAGATCGTCTCGGTGTTGCGGCCCTTGGTGACCACCTTGTGCAGCGGCGGCATGGCGGCGAACAGCCGGCCCTGCTCGATCACCGGCCGCATGTACTTGGCGAAGAGCGTGATCAGCAGGGTGCGGATGTGTGAGCCGTCCACGTCGGCGTCCGCCATGATCATGATCCGGCCGTACCGCATCGCGCTGATGTCGAACGTGCGCCCGGAGCCGGCGCCCAGCACCTGCACGATCGCGGAGCATTCGACGTTGTCGAGGACCTGCTGCAGGCTGGCCTTCTGCACGTTGAGGATCTTGCCGCGGATCGGCAGGAGCGCCTGGTATTCGGACGACCGGGCCATGCGCGCGGTGCCGAGGGCGCTGTCGCCCTCCACGATGAAGATTTCTGATCTTGAGATGCCGGTGGAGCGGCAGTCGACCAGTTTCGGCGGCATCGACGCGCCCTCGAGGGCGGTTTTGCGGCGGGCCGCGTCCTTCTGTTGTTTCTGGGTCAGCCGGACCCGGGCGGCGTCGACGATCTTCTGCAGGACGGTGCGGGCCTCGGTCTTGGTGCGCCGGCCGTCCACCCATTCCTTGAGGTGGGCCTCGACCAGGCCCTGCAGCACCCGGGTGATGCCGGCCGTGGACAGCTCGTCCTTGGTCTGCGAGGTGAACTGCGGCTCGGGCAGGCGCACGTGGATCACGGCGGTCATGCCCTCGAGCAGGTCGTCCAGGACCGGCGGGTCCTCTTTCGGCTTGAGCAGGGCGCGGGCGTTGCGGATCGCGTCGGTCAGGGCACGGACCAGGGCGCGCTCGAAGCCCTTGCGGTGGGTGCCGCCGTGCACGTTACGGATTGTGTTGGTGTAGCACTCGACCGTGCGCTCGTAGCCGGTGCCCCAGCGGAACGCGATCTCGACCTGGGCGATGCGCTCCACGTTCGACTGCATGACGCCGTTGGCGTCGGCCGCGTTCTCTTTGTATTTGCCCTCGCCGGTCACCATCAGGATGCCGGAGACGGGCTTGTCGCCGGCCGGGGTGAGGAACTCCACCATGTCGGTGAGGCCGTTCGGATAGTGGAACGTCTCGGTGACCGGCTCGTCCTGGGTCTCGTCACGCAGCGTGTAGGCCACGCCGGGGACCAGGAACGCCGTGCTGCGCAGCTTGGCCCGGACGGCCTCGACGTCGAGCCGGGCGCCGGTCTCGAAGTAGCGGGCGTCGTACCAGTAGCGCACCGAGGTGCCGCCCGCCTCGCCGCGCTTCATCCGGCGGACGATGCGCAGGCCGGACTCGGGGGTGAAGGGCGCTTTGGGGCCGGGGCCGGCGAACGCCCCGGGCACGCCGCGCTGGAACGAGATCTCGTGCACCTTGCCGTCGCGTTTGACGGTCACGTCGAAGCGCAGGGAGAGCGCGTTGACCGCCGAGGCGCCGACGCCGTGCAGGCCGCCGGAGGTCTTGTAGCCCGAGCCGCCGAACTTGCCGCCGGCGTGCAGGCGGGTGAGCACCAGCTCGACGCCGTTGAGGCCGGACTTGGCGTTGATGTCGGTGGGGATGCCGCGGCCGTCGTCGTCGACCTGGACCGAGCCGTCGGCGTGCAGCCAGACGGCGACGTTGGTGGCGTGGCCGCCGACGCCCTCGTCGGTGGCGTTGTCGAGGATCTCGTTGACCAGGTGGCCGACGCCGCGGCTGTCGGTGGACCCGATGTACATGCCCGGGCGCTTGCGGACAGCGTCGAGTCCCTCGAGGTGCGTGAGGTCATCAGCCCCGTACATGAGGTCCGGTTGCGCAGTCACGAGCAGGTACTCCCGAGCAGTGGGTGGCGAGCGACGCGGCGAGCCTACCGGGCGGCTACGACAGGATTCGTGAGCCGAGCCGCGAGTGCCGGGGCAAAGAACCGGGCATTAGCCACAAAAGTTACGGTTCGTGAGCCACAACACTCGCCTCGTCAGTTCATCGCCGCCTGCAACGCCCGGATCGGTACGCCCCGCGGGTGCAGCGCCCGCCAGAGGCCCACCGGGTTCGCCTTGCCGGCCAGGACTGCCGGCGGCAGGTCCTGGTAGGCGATGGCGTCCCCGGTGAGCTCCCGGGTGGCCGCGCAGACCACCGTCGTGTCGTGCGGTGCATAGGCTTGCAACCGCGCGGCCGTGCTCACGACGCTCCCGCTGACCATCGCGTGCCCGCCGTCCCGGGCCGCGTCCAGATCCACGATCACGTCGCCGGTGGCCAGCCCGACCCGGGTACGCACCTCGAACCGCCCGGCCAACCGCCGCCCCCGCAGCGCCTCCTGCACCAGCAGCCCGGCCCGCACCGCCGACGCCGCCCCCTCGCGGACGCCGGTGCGGATGCCGAAGACCGCCATCACGGCGTCGCCGACGAACTTCTCGACGACCCCGCCGCACTCGCGTACCAACCCGGACACCAACGCGAAGTAGTCGGTCTGTAAGGCGTGGACGTCGGCGCAGTCCAGCTCGTCCACCATCGTGGTGAACCCGACGATATCGACGAACAACACGGTGACCCGCTGCCGCCGGCACCGGACCCCGGTCGCTGTGATGCTCATCTCCCACGCTCCCCCAGATCAAGCCGCGTTGGCATGAAGAACGCTGCCAGCAGGGACGGGACTCGCGGATCGGCAGAATGACGTATCTGTGACACCGGCCCCACGAGTCGATTTCGTGACTAGAACCGGCCGAACCGACGAGAACGTGCTACCTCCTTTCCGATTAGGCTGCCGGACATGGCCGAAGGGGACGAGGCGCCACTGGTCGGGCGGGCCGCCACGCTCGCCGACCTGCGCTCCGGCCTGCTCGACGTCGGGCCGGCCGGCACCGCCGCGGTGTTCCTTACCGGCGAGAGCGGGGTCGGCAAGAGCCGGCTGCTGCGCGAGACCGCCGAGTCGATGCGGGCCGACGGCACGGCCGTGCTCTCCGGCACCTGCCTCGACATCGGCGACGCCCTCCCGCTGCATCCGGTGTTGCAGGCGCTGCGCAAGTTCGAGACCCCGCAGGCCGAGGGCGACGACGCCGGGGCCCTGCTCGACCGGGTCTCCCGGGAGCTGCGGGCGGTGGCCGGCGACAGCCGGTTGCTGCTGGTCCTCGACGACCTGCAGTGGGCCGACCGCAGCACCCGTCAGCTGCTGCTCTACCTGCTCGCGGGCCTCGGCGAGCTGAATCTCTCGGTGCTGGCCGCGGTGCGCGCTGAATCGTTGCAGGGCACCCACCCGCTGCGCCGGGTGCTGGCCGAGCTGCGCCGGCTGCGTTCGGTGCGGGTGCTCGACCTCTCCCCGCTGGACAAGGCGCAGACGCTGGAGCTGGTCACCGCGATCGTCGGCGACCGGGTGGCCCGCGAGGACGCCGACCGGGTCTACAAGCGCAGCGGGGGTAACCCGTTCGTGGTCGAGGAGCTGGCCCGCGACCTGCGGGACGGCCGGGTCGAGCTGTCCGACACGCTGCGGGAGATCTTCCTGTCCCGGATGGATGAGCTGCCGCCGCACGCGCACGCCGTGGTGCACGCGATCGCCGCCGGGGTCGAGCCGGTCGAGCACGCCGTGCTGGCCCGGGTCGTGCCGGTGCCCGAGGACGAGTTGATCGAGGCGGTCCGGGCGAGCGTCGCGCACCGGTTCGTGGCCAGCGCCCCGGACGGCTACCGGCTGCGGCACCGGCTGGTTGCCGAGGTGCTGGACAACGAGGTGCTGCCGGCCGAGCACATGGTGCTGCACCGGCGCTTCGCCGAGGCCGTGGCGGCGGCGCCGGGCCCGGCCGACCACGCCAAGCTGGCGCACCACTGGCAGCAGGCGGGCGAGCCCGGCCGGGCGTTGCCGTCGGTGATCGCCGCGGCCCAGGCTGCCGAACGGCTGTACGGCTTCGCCGAGGCGCACCGCTACTGGTCGCTGGCGCTGGAGCTGACCGGCGACACCGAGGAGGGGCGCACCGAGCTGCTGGCGCACGCGGCCGAGTCGGCCCATCACTGCGGCGAGCATGCCCGGGCCCTGGCCCGGCTCGAGGAGCTGGCCGGGCGCCCGGACGGCCCCGGCGAGTGCGAGCTGCACCTGCGCCGGGCGCGCTATCTGGCGGCGGCGGGCCGGTCGGCCACCGCCGAGACCGAGTACGAACGCGCCTTGGCCGCCCCCAGCTGCACGCCCCGCGAGAAGGCGAGCGCGGCCGCGCACCTGGCCGAGTTGCTGCTGCACCTGGGCCGCTACGCGGACGCCGGCACCCGCGCCCGGGAGGCCCTGGAGCTGGCCGAGCAGGTCGACGGGAGCACCGCCGACCTGGTCCGGGCCAGCGCCGCGCTGGGCTTCAGCGCCGCCTTCCGAGAGGATCCCGACGCCGGGCTCGCGGTGATCCGGCACGCCGTCGAGATCGCCGAGCAGACCGGCCACCCCGACGACATGGGCTGCGCCTATCTGCACCTGGCCGAGTTGCTCACCGGCCCGCTGAACAGCATCGAGGAGGGCGTGCTGGTCGCCCGCCGCGGCGCGGAGAAGCTGGCCGGCCTCGGCGTGGGCCGCTCGTATCAGACCCGGCTGCTGGCGATCGCCGCGAACGGGCTGTTCCGGATCGGCCAGTGGCGCGAGGCCGACCAGGTCCTCGAGACGGCGATGCGCAACCGGCCGTCCGGCGCCGACGCGGTCGAGTTGCTGCTGGCCCGGTGCCGGATCTGGGTCGGCTTCGGCGACATCGAGGCGGCGACCCGGGATCTGGACGCGGTGGCGACCGTGCTGGCCGGCGGTGGCGCCCGGCACGTGCTGCCGATGCTGACCCTGCGCGCCGGCCTGGCGATGTGGCAGGGCCGGCACGCCGACGCCCGCGCCGCGGTCCAGCGCGGCCTGACCGAGACCCGCTCCGACGACCTGGTGCTGCTCGGCGTGCTGGCCTGGCACGGGCTGCGCGCCGAGGCGGAGGCGCACACCCGCGGTGGGCAGAGCGTCGACGCGGTCGCCGTACGCCGGCTGCGGGTGGTCGTGGATCGGATGGCCAAGCGGGCCGGGGACGCCGCGCCGCAGGTCCGCCCCACCATCGACGGCTATCTGGACCTGTGCGCCGCGGAGATCAGCCGGATCGAGGACCGGCACGACCCGGAGCCCTGGGCCCGCGCCGCGGCGGCCTGGGACAAGCGCAAGCAGCCCTACCCGGCGGCGTATTCGCGGCTCCGGCAGGCCGAGGCGTCGTTCACCCGCAAGACCAAGCGGACCGCGGCGACCACGGCGCTGCGCGAGGCGTGGGCCACCGCGCAGGCGATGGGGGCGCGCCCGTTCGCGGCCGAGATCAGCTCCGTCGCGGCCCGGGCCAAGGTGTCGCTGACCTCGGGGGATGACAGCGGATCGCGGGCCGTTCCGGCGCCCCGGCCGGACGACGAGCTGGGCGTGCTGACCGACCGCGAGCGCGAGGTGCTGGCCGCGGTGGCCGAGGGGCTGACGAACAAGGAGATCGGCCAGCGGCTGTTCATCAGCGAACGCACGGTCGGCGTGCACGTGGGGCACATCTTCGACAAGCTCCAGGTGCGCACCCGGGTGCAGGCCAGCCGGGTCTACCTACGCGCCGCGTGACGGAAAATAAGTAGTTCTACAGATCCCCCGATGAGTAGCCGGTGCAAGGGTGTCTCCACGGGGGAGCACCGCCCGGTGGCTGGGGTCGCCGGGCGGTGCTGGGGGCCCTCCGCACATCTCGCAAGGCCCGTGGAGGAACCGATGACCGAGACGGTCTGGGGACCCGAGTACCAGGACATGACCGACCTGCTCACCGGACATCCCGACGACGTGCCCGCCGTGGTCGACCAGCTCACCAAGATGCAGGACGTCCTGGAACGGGTGCCGGCGACGCTCGGCGGCAACCCGCTGGCCGACTTCAACCGGCTTTACCTGACCATCACCGAGAGCGTTCTCGAGCGGCTCTACGCCGGCAGCTTCGCCGACCCGGCGTTCCTGTCGCGCCTCGACGTCGAGTTCGCGGCCCGCTATTTCGACGCGCTGCGGCAGTGGAGCGACGCGAGTGTGTGCTGTCCCCGGGTGTGGAAGGTGCTGTTCGGCCGGATCGGCGGGCCGGATTGCCGGCCGCTGCCGTCGGCCGCCGCCGGGGTGAACGCGCACATCAACTTCGACCTGCCGTTCGCGCTGGTCACGACGTTCGACCACTTGGGCTGCGACCCGATCGACGACGGCGACCAGCACCACGACTATCTGCAGATCAACGACATCTTCGCCGAGGCGATACCCGGGCTGCGCCGGGGCTATCTGGACAAGTGGCAGCTGCTGATCGACACGATGAACGGCGATCTGGACGACCGGTGGCAGGGCGAGGTGGTCGACTACACCCGCAATGTCGCCTGGCGCAATTCGCAGAAGCTTTGGGGCGTACGCCATGACATGGCCGGCCTCGCCCGGGAGCGCGACCGGCTCGACAACAATGCGGCGGCCCTGGGCCGGCTGCTTCTCTCGCCGTTGGGCTCGTTCTTGCAGTAGGCGCTACTTGATCGCGATCAGCCGGGCGGAGTCGGTGGAGCCCTCCTTGGTGCCCGCGATGCCGATCTCGGAGCCGGTCTTCAGCGCGCTCGCCGCGACGGTCTGCCGGTTCTGAACGATCTTCACCTGCGCGCCGAAGGTCCAGGTCGCGGTGAAGCCGTCGGTGGACTTGACGGTGACGCCGGTCGAGGTCACCTCGGTGACGGTGCCGCGCTGCACGACGATCGTCTTGACGCCGTCCTTGCCCTGCACCGTGATCTCGCCGTGCAGGGTGTTCTTGCGCAGGTACTTGCGCATCGCGGCGCGGCGCTCCAAGCGGTTCTTGAGCTGGCCGCCGGGCGCGGCCGCGGAGGCCGAGGGCGCCGGGTCGGCGGCGAGGCCGGTGTCGAAACCGACGGCCTGCAGGGCGTACGCCTCGTCGGAGACGTCCGCCGCGGCCACGGCCGGGGACGTGGCGGTGGAACTGCCCGCGCCGATGCCGCAGCCCGACAGGCCGAGGGCGGCGGCGAGGCCGAGGGTGGTGAGGGTCAGCGCGATCCGGGTACGTGTCATGGGAGCAGGTTGCGCCCGCAGTGCTCGGGCCGGATCAGCGGATTGTTCGGGTGGGGTAAGGGATTTCGACCGTGAACCGGGCCCCGCCCTCGGCAGCGTGACCGGCCTCGATGCTGCCGCCCAGCCGGGCCACCAGGCGGGCGGCCAGGGCCAGGCCGAGACCGCTGCCGACCTTGCGGATGCCCCGGTAGCGCTGGTGCAGCGCGCCGCGCTGGAAGGCCACGGCCAGGTCGGCGTCGGTGAAACCGGGCCCGCCGTCGCGCACCTCGACGATCCCGCCCTCGCCGCCGGCCCGGGCGGCCAGCACCAGCGGCGCGCCGGGCGGCACGATCCGCAGCGCGTTCTCGCACAGGCCGTCGATCACCTGCCGGATCCGGCCCGGGTCGGTCTCCACCCAGATGGGCGCCGGCGGCAGCTCCACCAGCAGCCGCGGCCCGTCCGGAATACAGCGGGGCGCCCACGCCTCCGCCGCCGCGCGGATCAGCTCGGCCAGATCCACCGGCACCAGGTCGATCGGCAGGTCGGCGGCCTCGAGCCGGGACAGCACCAGCAGGTCGGCGATCAGCCGGTCCAGGCGTTCGGCCTCGGCCAGCATGGTCGCCCCGGCCTTCGGCGCGCCCTCGGCGCCCACCACCCCGTCGGCCAGCGCCTCGGCGTACCCGCGGATGGTCGACAGCGGCGTACGCAGCTCGTGCGAGACCGAGAGCAGGAAGTCGCGTTCCCGGCCCTCGCTGGTCTGCAGCGCCGTGGCCAGCTGGTTCAGCGCCTCGGCGAGCTCGGCGTTCTCGGCGGGCGGGCGCACCTCCAGCCGCACCGAGCGGTCCCCCGCCGAGAGCCGGGCCGCCGCGGCCGCCGCCTGCCGGATCGGCCGGGCGATGAACCGGGCCAGCAGCGCGCCGGCCAGGATCGCGCCGACCAGCCCGGCCAGCAACGCGAACCACACGCCGCTCAGCACGCGCGCGGCGGTCCCGGTAAGTGCGGGCCGGGTCAGCACGACACCGGCGTTGTTGCCCTGCAGCGGCTGGCCCGCGATCAGCACCGGCCGGTCGTCGACGATGCCACGGGTGTTCACCGCCTGGCCGTCGATCACCTGCTGGACCACCCGGGCGGGCAACCCCGGCCGATCCGGTACGCCGCCGCGCAGCAGATAGACCGAGATGTCGTCCTGGCGCAACTGGTTGACGATCCGCTCGCGCGCGGCCGGCCGCTCGGTGCGCAGCAACTCGACGGTGATCGCGCTCTTCTCGACCAGGTCGGCCCGGGCGGCATTGTTCGCCGACCGGACGGCGATCGGCAGCGCCACCAGCGCGGTCACGATCACGGCGACGACCGCGGTGGCCGCGGTGACCAGGACGACCCGCCCCGACAGCGTCCGGAAGAAGTCACGCATCGGCGGTGTAGCCGACCCCGCGGACCGTGCGGATCAGGTTGGCCGCGTCGCCCAGCTTGGCCCGCACCTGCGCCACGTGCACGTCGACCGTGCGGGTGCCGGCGTGCGAGGCGTACCCCCAGACGCTGGCCAGCAGCTCCTCCCGGGTGAACACCCGGCCGGGCCGGCCCAGCAGGTGCCCGAGCAGCTCGAACTCGGTCGGCGTGAGCGACAGCGGGGCGCCGGCGACGGTGACCAGCCGCCGGCCCGGGTCGAGCGAGACCGGCCCGAGCGTCTTGACCCGGTCGCCCTCCGGCGGCCCGGCCGCGCGGCGCAGCAGCGACTTGACCCGGGCGACCAGCTCACGCGGGCTGAACGGCTTGGTCACGTAGTCGTCGCCGCCCAGCTCAAGCCCGAGGATCCGGTCCACCTCGTCGTCGCGGGCGGTCAGGAAGATGACCGGCGTCCAGTCGCCCTGCTCGCGCAGCCGCCGGCAGATCTCGGTGCCCTCCATCCCCGGCAGCGAGATGTCCAGCACGCAGGCGACCGGGCGCAGCCGGCGCGCGTCGGCCAGCCCGGCGGCGCCGTCGTGCTCGACGTGCACGCCGAACCCGTCCCGGGACAGGTAGAGCCGCACGAGGTCGGCGATGTTGCGATCGTCCTCGACGACCAGGACCAGGCCCTTGCCGGCGGATACGTCAGTCACGTCCTCATCATGCCCGGCGGGCGCCCGGATCAATGTTCGGAAGCGGTAAGGGCCGCGCGCATCGTCAGATAGCGCTGTTCGGGCACGCTGGCGGTCATCCGGGCGGCCTTCAGATACGCGGTGTGCGCGGCGGCCGGCTCGCCGGCCAGCTCGAGCAGATGCGCCCGGACGGCCTCGAGCCGGTGGTTGCCGGCCATCCGCTCGTCGCCGTCCAACTCGCCGAGCGCGGCCAGCCCGGCCAGCGGCCCGCGCGCCCGGGCCAGCGCGACCGCCTTGTTCAGCCGGACCACCGGACCGGGCATGATCTTCTCGAGCACCTCGTACAGGGCGAGGATCTGCGGCCAGTCGGTCTGCTCGGCGGTGCCGGCCTCGTCGTGCAGGGCGGCGATCGCGGCCTGCAGCTGGTAGGGCCCGAGCGGCCCGCGCCCGAGCGTGGCCGACACGAGCGCCACCCCCTCGGCGACGAAATCCGCGTTCCAGAGCGATCGGTCCTGCTCGTCCAGCGGCACGAGCGCGCCCTGCGGATCACAGCGGGCCGGCCGCCGCGCGTCGGTCAGCAGCATCAACGCGAGCAGCCCGGCCGTCTCGCCGTCGCCGGGCATGACCTGGCGCAGCATCCGGGTCAGCCGGATCGCCTCGGCGGTCAGGTCGGCGCGTTGCAGCTCCGCCCCGCCGCTGGTGGTGTAACCCTCGTTGAAGATCAGATAGAGCACTTGGCGTACGACGTTCAGGCGCTCGGCGCGTTCGGCGGGCGGCGGCATCTCGAACGGCAGCCCACTCGACTTGATCTTGGACTTGGCCCGGCTGATCCGCTGCGCCATCGTCGCCTCGGGAACCAGGAACGCGCTCGCGATCTCCCGGGTGCTCAGGCCGCCGACCGCCCGCAGGGTCAACGCCAGCTGCGAGGGCGGCGACACGGACGGATGACAGCAGAGGAAGAGCAGCGTGAGGGTGTCGTCCTGCTCGCTCGGCTGGGTCGGGACGTCGAGCAGCGCGTCGTCGGCCTCCCGGCGCCGGCGCGAACTCTCGCTGCGAAACTCGTCAACGAGCCGGCGACCCGCGACGGTGAGCAGCCAGGAACGCGGATTGCCGGGGACACCCTCGTCCGGCCACTGCAGGGCGGCCGCGAGCAGCGCCTCCTGGACCGCGTCCTCGGCGGCGTCGAACTGCCCGTACCGGCGCGCCAGGACGGCGAGGACTTGCGGCGCGAGCTCCCGCAGCAGATCCTCGATCCGGCGGTGCGGCATCACTGCGCCGGCGGCCCGTCCGGGACCTCACGCAACTCGACCCGCTCGGCCCAGACCACGACCCGCGAGGCAAGCTCGATCGCCCGCGCCTCGTCGGCGACGTTGAGCACCCAGAACCCGGCCAGCGACTCCTTGGCCTCGGCGAACGGCCCGTCACTGACCACGACCTGCCCGTCCACCAGGCTGACCGTCTTGGCCTTACCCGGATCGGCGAGCCCGCGCGCCTCGATCAGCTCGCCGGACTTGGCCACATCCTCATTGAAGGTCTGCATGAACTCGATCATCTCGGCGATCCACTCGGGGGTCCGGATGTGCATCATCGTGGCGCCGTCACCGAACATCATCAGCATGTACTTCAAGGTCGATCTCCTCGATCTCCGCTCCCCGGGCGGGGCGCGCTCGGCACTGGGTCGGAGCGGCCGCGCCATTCTCGACACGCGTCCCAGAGGAAATTCAACCCCCAACCGGAGCATCCCGGCACGCGAACACCTTTTCTCCCAGCCCTCTCAAGGTCAAATGCTGCATGTCGTGCGTCCGTGCGGGGTTGCGCGCCGCAGCTCCCGCCGAGTCCGGGCGCGGCCGCTCGCTGCGCTTCACGTCCTGAGCGCCCTGCCAGCCAACTGCCAACACACCCCCGCCCTGCCAAGGCGCTGGGTCACCCCAGAGCGACTCCCGCCGAGACCGGGGCACCGGGTATCGCTAGGAGTTGTAGCGACCATGCACCCAGCCTGACCAGAATTCCGTTTGAGGAACTCCGCCAGGTGATTGCCGGCAAGCAAACGTGACCCTGCTTTCCTCGTAGGCTGAATCGCACAGGTGACTGGACAGGAGGCT
>Ga0307515_10013702_pt1 | contig 15107 bp, 4 predicted proteins | sample 17_EM_MG_FD_194513 | JGI IMG/M metagenome (GOLD analysis project Ga0307515, IMG submission 194513) | Populus trichocarpa ectomycorrhiza microbial communities from riparian zone in the Pacific Northwest, United States - 17_EM | ecosystem: Host-associated > Plants > Roots > Unclassified | place... | reverse complement strand
GAAGAAGGAGAAATCGGGGAGGAGAGGGTCGGCAGAGCTGTCATATATTAACTTTTTCCGACGGTTTCACCGACGGAAACTCCGTCGGTTATTACGTCGGTGATTCTGACATAAACATAGACACGTCACCGTACGGATCTGCCATTTCAAATCCCTCGGTGAGTCCGTTGGCAATTTAAACGACGAACTGGTCACATCACTGTACGGGCACTGTACGGGCTGTCGTTTTGAATCCGTCGGTGATTCCGTCGGAAACAAATAACCTGCCAAAACCTCCACGTCAGCGACCCGCCTTTTTTTTAAATTCGGAAACTTTTCCGTCCGTAATTACAGACTGAATTACAGACGAAAATGTTCCGTTGGTAATTTCGACCTCAAAATACCGACAAAAATATTCCGTCGGTAAATCTGTTGGTATTTAGCGAATTTCTGGTAGTGACACACACACACACTTTTAGCAATATAAAATATTAAAATTATTTTTTATATTTAATTAGTGTTATAAATTTAATTTTTATAATGAATATAATGTAAAGATTTTGTTTTTGGTTAACAATAAAAATTTTCTATTGTAATTTTTAATTTAAATAAAATAAAATAAATATTTTGCTCACAACTATAAAATATTAAGAAGACTATTATAATTTATATCATATTTTTTTATGAAAAATAGTTGTAATTTTGATATAACTTTAATTTTATTGTTGAAAAAATTCCTCTTGATTTTTAATAAATAAACTTGTTTTTTCAAAATCTCTTACCAAAAATAAAAACAAAAAAATAATTAGAAAACTAAAATTTAAAAAGCAAAATAATTTTCTGTCAATGAAGTTTATGTTGTTTTTGCCTCAGCAGTTTCTGAGCTGAGATAGTCATAGCCTCGTATACATGCTTGGTTAGTTGGTTCTCTTAAGAATTCAAAACAACATGAAAAATCATGTTTGTTTTCTTTTCCATGCCCTTCATCTTGCTATTATTATATCTCAAATAAAATTAGATTGTGAAATTCAATTTGGAAATGGAATGATAGTTATATTCTAATTTTAAATCTAATTTCTGAATTTAGAACAAATTATAATGATCAAAACTTGTAGTCATTGTTATAAAACTCAACACGGTAACACAGTGAGTTAATTGTTGGTCTGCCGGTCTAAACCTGAATCGAGTATAGTTTAAAATAGAACCAAGTGTAAGGCGAACCACTCTAACCTAGTTGATTGGTAGATCAATTCATGATCTAATTGACTTGGTCAAAAACCGAATGAGATTCAATTTGATTTTTTCCTCCAAAATAGCTTTATTTCAATATATATTTTTGTTTAAAAATCTTGAAAAAAAAATATTTTTATTTGAAGCATGTATTTTAAGGTGCTTGAACTATGTATGAATTTTTATTTGAAGCATGGATTTTTTTAATGTATTTTAAAATTCCTTACGATTGTACGATTTTATGATCCGTTTTTACAATCCGAGTTTATTTTGCATTTTCCGTGCCATGTTAAAATCACGATTTTAACAACCTTGAGCCCAACCACTCAATGTAAGTTTGTTATCATATCCCGCATGATTAAAAAATAAACATCAGTGCATAATTTTTTAATAGTTAATTTCAATTAAAAAATGTAATTTTAGGTTTAAAAATGTGGAGGTTGCTTGCACTATAATATCAGCAATGAAATCATCGATGGAAGTTCCATTGTTTTTTATGGAGTCAAGTTTTCAAAAATCCTAAAAGAAAATCTATGATTGATGTATGGTTCAAAAAGTTCAAGTTTAACATATACTTAAACAATTTTTCATTTTATTATTTTAATTTGGTTAGTTTTTTTAATGTTAATGAACTAATTCTTTTACAAATTTGATGTGCAAGGAAGAGTTTTACAGGGATAGGGCTGACAACGCTATTGTTTGGAGGGTTTAGGAGAATCACAGTGCAACTAGGTAAGATTGAATTATCAATGTTATATTTTCTTATTTAAATGTTAAAATTTTATTTTTCTCCATTTTAACCGATAATTTATTTCTACCATATAGGTTGCTTGATTTTTAATATGAGACGCAAAAAAATATGCTAAAGAAAGAGGTCTTCCATGTTGGGGAGACATGGTAGTTTGGAGAGATTTCAGATCTTCGCACGTCTCGGAGTGTAAAATACATTGGGATCTTTTAGCGTTGATAGAAACAAATAGTCAGGTGTTGCTTAATTTCGCAAGTCCACGAATCGTAACAAGTAATAAAGTGATGAGTAGAATATCATCCCACGAGGATTTGTAAAAATTACTACTAATTACCAAAGTCTTATAAATTATGATCTATTTGAGGAATCGAATGAGATAGTTTATGAAACAAAAATTAATGATAAAAAACAAACAACCAAATGATTAAATATTAATGAATTCAATTGTACTGGTTCTAGGATTTCTGACTTACCGTAATTATTCCTATGTGAACTTTCTCAATTGAGTTAATTACTCCTAACGTTGATAATCAGGTTTTTCTAATTTAAACATTAATCTCTCTCGAGTATCAATGAATTATTTCGACAAGCAAATTTCATATACTCTACAAAAGTTCTGAACTTGTCGAAATTTATTAAGTACCGTAAAACCTGTAACGATTACAAAAGTTCCTAGGATATCTCTATCCTATAGATTTATTAAGGTATTTAAAATAATAGCTAAAACAATTATCACTTCTAAGTCTCAAATTGAATTCTAAATCATGCAGATGTTGGCCAAACATACACGAGCATTACACATAGAATGAAATACTTAACAACTTAATGTAATAATTCAATCGCAGAAATTGTTAACATATTCATAGTAAGGTTACATCAAAAATCCCAGAATAAAAGTCTACTCCATAGTTAAATTAAAGAGAAACAAACTTGATACGATGAACATCACTCAAAAGCAGAGAATTGCAGTGGAATAGATAAGTGTCCTCCAAATCTTCTATGTTTTTTCCTCTGTTTTTCGTCCCTCTTTTCTGCCGCCTCTTCCTCTTTTCTTTTAGTCTCTTTTAGGGCTTCTCTATGTATGCCTCCACTATCTTGCAGACCCTTCTTTTTTTCTTTTATATTGTGGCCTTTTTACCCCCGCTGGAATGAAGACAGTTTCCTTTTCTGATTTGAATTCCTTCCTACCCAGACATTGCGGGCCAGATTTGAGGCAGGAAACGTGCGAATTCAAAGATCTCAATTTCTGGACAAATTGTAGAAAATTGAATCTTCTTTCCAACAACACCAATCTTGCAATTTTTGGACCTCTGAGACTTGAGATAAGGGCCATAAACCGAGACAGTATTTGGAGTGCAGGAAATTCGGGTCCAATTCAATCAATGTTCGATTTTACTACCGGATTCTGTCTGCTTAGTAACCTAGTATCTGAAAACACATTAATTTCCCATGAGGTCAATAGTTCAAAAAGGGATCCAAAATCTAATTATCTTGTGCAACACATCCAAAATATTTCAAAATCAAGCATGAATAGTGGAAAATATACATGCTAGAAATTCCCTTATCATCAGGACTGTTACATGGAGGCTATAAGAGAAACTTATAGTTAGTACTTGATGTCTGAGTGTTTCATGTGGTAGTCGCACTTCAGGGTGAAGAATCAGAATAAGGATATTTATGGTTCAATTACCACGCATATCGACGAATCCATTCCCTTCATTTTGCATGTGAAGTGGATGGTAAGATATTTTTTATTACATCCTTTTGTTTTTAAAAAAAAATTATTGTTTTAAATGAAAATGTTTAACTATCAATAGTTTCTTTTTGCAGGCTATAGTCCTTAGACACGAACCAAGACTGATAGAGCATTTTGTAGAAACTCACATGCGAAATGATGACCGTAAGAAAGGGGTGCAGTAGCTCGTGAATAGCCGAACTCAAAAGTTCATGGTAAGTTTGATTTGAATAATTTTTTTCTTGAGTTATTATTATTTTTTTAAATTAACTGACTCTTTTTTTTTCCAGTAAACATATACCGCTCAATCGTAAGAGAAATATAGGGATGATCCTTTGACCCATCCAGAATTCAATTTGAATTTGTGGTTAGAGACTGGATGGTCTAGTGGACTTGATTGAAATCAGGTTTATGATATCTCAAACACTATGATCGAAGATTTATGGACGAGCCATAATGTAGTTCCTCACAATCGACTTTGAGCTCTCAATCTCTAGAGTTCAGGCGCTTATACGAGAACAAGTTGAAGCTTAGATGACTTGGCTTACTGTTAAGACATAACAACTTAGTGCTGAGTCGACCAAACTTAAGCGATTGTATGGAGTTGTTGTTAAACATGGGTGGTACATGTAGTCCACCTCGTCCTTCATCCGGTCTCGGTGAAGATCCACATTCTCCTCCTCTTCCTTCAACACTTGTTTTGTAGATGAATTGTATTAAAACTGATAATTTTTAAATTTATAATAAATATTTGGTTATTTTATTTTATTTTTATTTCTAGTTTTTTTATTTGAATATTTTTCTAGTTTACTTATTTGATTTAAAAAAAACAAAAACTATTCAAGAAATTATTGACAGTATTATCGACAGACTAAGTCCATTGAAAAGTTCTAGGGAGTTAAAAAAATACATGAAATGCCACTCATCATTACAGACGAGATTATCGATGGAATAAATCCATCAGAGAGTTCCCAAGAGTTCAAAAAAAATTACATGACCTTACCACTAACAATATATAAATCACCGATAGTTTTTATCTGTCGGTAATATGAAATAAACCACCAATGAAATTATCGACAGAATAATGCTAATAATTTTTTTTTGTTTGTTGTGTTTTTTCCATCTGTAAATCCATCGGTATTTATATTACAAATAAAATGACTAACATAATATAAATCACAAACGATAGGTTTTTTTGATAAATGGTAATCATTTGTGATTCCATTGATAAATGTTTTTATGATAAAATTAATGTTTAAATACCAATAGAATAATCCGTTGAAAATATACAAAATTTTGGTAGTGATACATGAAAAAATACAATCCATAAAATACTTTAATTTTAATAATTCTTTTTATATATATGATCCTATTGATACTTTAAGATTATTGTCTGACGTTGGGACCTTGATAATTAAGCGGTGCACTAAATGATATACAGCAAAGCAAATTTATGCTTGAAGTTATGCTGCGTCTTGCGTTTCCTTCTAGTTGGTGAATCAATAAATATGATGCAGCTCATTCTTGGTAGTCCATTTCTAACGCCAACCTCACATATTATTATTGACGAGTAAAGATTTCTGCAGTCACTTGAATGAAAGAGATCATGTTCGATGTAGTTGTTGGATAATGCACGCAATAGAATGGAATGCAAATCGAATATATAAAAGAAAAGAAGTAATGGAATGGAATGCAGAGAGACGATGAAAGGATTTATTTAATATTTTGTTAAAAATACTAAATAAATCCAACTATTGGATTTATAAATAAACATGTATAGGTGCAGAATATTTAAAGTTATTAGTTAAGTCTAGGTTTGCATAATTCAGAGTTAATTTCTATTTAACCTATGAAATTTGAGGCAAGTCCATAGTTTATTCTCTTGATCTTTCGCTTGAATCAGTATCCCCTTGTGTTTGTATGCATGTTCAATTGTGAATCATTGTATCCCATATGTTTGTCTTGATAAGAAATCTATCGGAACAGAATTTAAGTCTTTCGTCTTTTGAAACTCGATCAAGCATCTCTGAGAATAATTAGGTAAATTCAAATCTTATATTTTTAATTAAAAAGGAAGAATGATGACGCGTAATATTATATTAAAATACATATGACACAAATTTAAATTTAACGGGTATAGTTTAGAATAGGTGTGGACCTCTGCTTCGCAGTCGTGCCATACTCTTTTTTTTTTTCGTAAAATATAATGTTTAACTGTCACAATTGTGTTTTAAAAATAAAATTTACACACGACTAGGTGAAATAAATTGATTTTATTCTAATTAGATAATAAAAAAATAAACAACAACATTAAATGAACTATTTTTTTTTAAGTGATCATGATAATCTAGAAATAAAGTATTTTCTTTTCCAAAAGAGGACAAATAGGATAAAAAGAGACTTAAAAAAATTAGCCATAGTCAATCCTAGTTAGCATAACACACCTGTAAACCTGATAATCAGGGTTAAGCCAACCTAGGTTATCCCGCCAAACCCGCGACCTAGATCATGTGATCAGAATAACCCGATAAAAAAAATAAAGAAAATAACAAAACCTATTTTTTTAAATATCAAATTAACCATGTTAACTTTTTAAACACGTGATTAGACCCATGACCTAGATAATTAAACTCAAAGCATCATATCTGGAAAAAACATGAAGCCCAATTATGCAAAAGGATTTAAAACAAAAAAAATAGCAATTAAAAGAATTAAGATCAAAATTATAGTAGAAAAATCAATTTAGCAAAAAGACCTAAAAAAACAAAAAATTGACATACAAAATTATTTTTTTTTATTGAAATGTGAAATTGAAAAGAAAAATAACTTTAATGAAAGGGAAAAAAATCAAAAGAATGAGGATCAAATTTATAAAAATAATATACCTTAGATTTGGATTGAATGATGAAATTAAAAACAAATAAAACTTTTACAAAATGATTAAGAAAAAAAAAAAAACTAAATAGTGAATTTGAAATACCAACAACAAAGAGAATCAAGCTACCATTTTACAGGGATGAAAAAGAAAAAGAAAAAATCTCATTGACAACAAACTACCAACCCAACACCAATACGTGGCACTCTAAAAGAAAGAGGACGCAAACGCCTCCCACACGTTAGTGTGGGCTACGCTTGCTAGCTACTTTTTATTTTAGTTTTTAAAATACTCAATTATCCTATAATTGACCTGATAATAACGAAAAAATCTTTGTGAAAAGATAAAAAGCCTCTTGAGTAGAGTTTTAATTTTATAGCTTCTGAGGATGTTTTGGTCATTTCAATGTGGATTTTGTTTTTTTAATTTTATTTTCTATGTCTAGTCAAATACTAAATTGTCTCTCATTTGTCATGATAATTATTAAAAAAAAACTATTATGAAAATATGAAATTATTTACCGACTCCAGTCTTAAATATTTTTATTCTAAGAACATTTTAATTGTTTTATTATGCAATTGAGATAAGAAAAAACTTATTTGTTTCCCCTTTGAATAGGGAATTACTAATGGGCTTCGTAAAATGACAAATTTATTCTTATATTTGTTTTTCAACATATGTCTCGTAAAGTATAACAAGAGTGAATTGCATGTAGTGGAACTTTTTTTATGATAATTTTTTAATTTGATTATTGATTTTATCACATATATTATTGATTTCTTACTTAATGATTGTACCCTTGTAATTCAGAGTATCAAGTTTAAAAGTTGTTTTTGCTTTGGATAGTAAAATCTTAGTTATAATATTTTGTGGTTTCCTCATAATTATCATTATTCTATTTTATTTACATTAAATTTTTATATTTCTATGTGATTAAGGCACGATGAGATGGGTTGTGTAGCTACAGCAGGATCTAAAAAGGAAATTGTATTATAATATTGATTTAATAATAATAAAATAATTTGGATTTATTTTGTTAGTAATGATCTAGTTTTAAAATTTGATTAATTTTCATTTTTTTTTGTTTTTAAACCATATCCATAAAAGAATAAATTCTAATATTGTACCCCAAACCTTTTTAACATAAACAATACACATAGTATATTCTTTCTTTTATTTGAAAACAAAAAAATATATGTTTTAACCTAATTATATTATAGGGTTTATTTGATCAAATTATAAGAGTTTATAAATTGAAAAAAGTGTGTTCCTTTAGATTGCTTCATGGAGATAGAAACAAGTAATTTAATTCGGGATTAAAACATAAGCAGGGATTCAAACATCATTAGAAAGAAGAAGTAAATTAATTCACGATTAAAACATTAAGAGGGATAATGATTCTATAAAAGTCTTTACTCAATTTAAAAGTGATTTAATATTAACCCTATAATTTAAAATTAATGTCCTAAATAAATGAATTTTCTTAATGATATAATTGTTCTACCTACACCAATTTATGGATGCAATCATTTCCTTTATAATAATAATAATAATAATAATAATAATAAATATTTTCTTTGAGGATTTTAAAAAAATATTTTGATTTACATCTTATATTGAACTAATCTAAAGAGTATATATTTTTTTTAATAACTCATCAAAATTTACAATAAAATATGACAGTTATAACTGTTACAATTACTACAGTTATATTATCCTATGTTTATTGACGGTTGTTTTTTGTACTCAACAGTGCTCGACTTGACATGCCACGGCTCTAATATAAACCTAACCCAGTGAGGTTCGGATTGACATTAAACTGTAGGGGTGGCCGTGAAGAATGATTTGGGGGAGTGGGGGACCGAATTTTATCACGTATAAAAGAGATCTGAAGCCAAAACCTAGGCTGTATCTTGTGAAAGATTGGCCTCAAAGATGAGCATTTTTCTTCACATCACCGAAAGGTTATTTAAGATCACGTCTCTCTCTCTCTCTCCCCGCATTCGCCCACACACTACAAGTTTTCTGAAAAGCTACTGAAGCAACCGTTTTACCTCATTTGGATGCAAGACTTCCGTGACACTATCTCCTTTTTTTACTTGTATGGCTATTATTCCTCTTGCTTTCACTTTGCAATAAGTCCCATTTTGCTTCAAGAAACTACCACATTTTGCATATCCTTGATATCTAATTAAGAAAATTGTAAGGGTTGAGTGCTAATAATGTTAAAGATATTAATAATTCTAAAGTCTTGAGCTCTATTCTGCTAAAATCGACCCAGCAGCAAAAATAGGTTACAACTTATGTGCGTGATAGCTTCTAGGCTTAAACCTTAATTATGAGAACTCTGTAATATGATATTGCTTCTAGCTAGGTTTAGGGTTTAATTCAAAGTTAAAGATTTTTTTTTTGGTGATATCAAATATCTATATATATATTTGCAAAGAGTGTTCTTATTTTGACTTGAACAACATTGTGTCCACTTGTGTATCTCTTCTATTATTTGTAATTACATCTGTATGTCAAGATAAATATGATGTAAATACTAACTAGTTAATTAATATATGATGTAGACCCATGAAAGGGTCTCTAATAAATGTGTGGACTCATCTCTTTCATTCTTCTTTGCTGTTGTGGGTTAGACAGTAGACACAATCATTTCTAACCCTTTGGATAAAATTTTATCAACACATACATATCCAGCGTAATTTGACTCTTTGCAATGACGAACTTTGCAGGGCCTTTTAATTTCTCTTTCAATCAAATAAGGTCTCGCACAAATTACACAGAGAGTAAATTGCTTTGGTTATTTCATGACAATTAATTCATTAAAAGATAATAAGGTTAATTACAATTCTCAAAGAGATCCCACGTTCTCAGAACCCCAGATGCTAAAAGATTAAACTCTGAGAGATCACACTGTTTTTTTTTTTTAAAAAAAAAAATTCTTCCTCCAGTGGTTTAGCTCAAACTAAATAAGAAAGAGAGAGAGAGAGTGAGTGAGTGAGAGATAGAGATAAAGAGAGAGAGAGAGAGGAAACAAAGACATGATCAGAATATTGGAGAGAGTTCCATAATTTCTTCCACTTGACCAGCACCATTTTCATCCCAGAGCCATTTCTCAAGAAATGATAAGGGGGGGGTACTCTCAGATTTCTGATTCCTCTCGATCATTGTCATATTTTCCTTCTCATCACTTGCAGAGTTATGGAAACCTTTCGTAGTAGTGGTGGTAGTAACAGTACCAGAATCACAACAGGACTTGTCCCATGCAACATTATGCAAGCTCTCGAGTGATAAAATGGACTCAAACTCTTCATGAGAGATTAGATCACCACGTTCTTGCTCAGGTTTTTCCTTGTAAGATTGAAGATAATTTATAGCCACTGAATTGGCAATGTCATGATCATTATTTTCCTGGCTGTTATTTTCTTGCTCCCGATTTTCTTTGAGAAGAAAATTCGAACTATTCGGCTTTGGAGATGATCTCATCCAACCTTCAAGAAGACGAGAAATGTTTTCGGTACTTGATGCATATGTGGAGGCCTGATTAGGCCTGAGGGCTGATGAGGAATTGGTGGTGAAATTATCTAAGCTCTTTCTATCATTGAAACTTTTTGAGGTAAACTGACTGCTTGTTGAGTCTTGTGCCATAGGGTCCCAAGCTGACTGGAACTTCTTTAGTTTCTTCTTCAGGTGGGTGTTCCAGTAGTTCTTTATATCATTATCTGTCCTCTGGGGAAGATATGAAGCTATAGCTGCCCATCTATCCATATCAACAACGAAAAGGATCCAAATTTATTCTTGACATGTAATTCTATCAAAAACAATTGAAGGAGAATAAAGAAATCTCCTATTAAATGGTATAGTTTGATTTCTCAAATGAAAAATACATAAATTTAAACAGAAGATTGAGGTTTTTGAGGATTACTTGTTACCCAATAAAGCTTGCAAGTGAATTATCATCCCTTCTTCATGGGGTGTGAAGTTGCCTCGCTTAATTCCTGGTCTGAGGTAGTTAGTCCATCTAAGCCTGCAACTTTTGCTGCACCTTAACAACCCTTTTCATACAGCAAGATACTGATCCATTAGTGTATTCCATAATTCAATGTTTACATACATACTCATCCAAAAATTAAAAAAGCTGAGTGGGATTCAATTCCTAAATGATCATAACCAATATATCAGTTGGATCTAATAAGTTGTGGCACTCACCAGTGTTGGTTGGAACTGATCTCCAATTTCCTGGACCATGTTCTTGAATATAAGACACCAGGATGATGTCCTCCTCAGGGGTCCATGGACCTTTCTTGATCCCATCTTTGTCACAGCAAGGAGGTCTTCCCATGGCTTATTACCTCTACCCACTACTTCCTCTCTCTCTCTCTCTCTCTCCTCTCACTACTAACTCTCCCTTTCGTCTAGGCTTCTCTCTATTTGGACCTGTCAAAGGACTCCTATCGATCACCATGTGTAAGTGCGCACACACACACACGATGACTTTTAAAGAGAGAGGGAAACAAGTTTCTTTATACACCAAATTTGATCTACCATGCTGACTCAACTAGCCTTTTTATTAAATTTCACTATTTAGTCAAATGTAAAAAGAAAAACCAAGGTCAGAAGGGAAGTGATTGTCTACTCTCCTATGGCTTTTCCCATCTGGCCGATCACGTGCAACTCTCATCACCCAAAGGTAGGAACTTCAGTCTTTATTTCTCTTCTATCCTGCGCCTCACTTTGTGGTGATGTCTTCAGGTGAATTCATGTAAATTTAGTATAATGCTAATTTTGTATTTAATATGGATCAATGCTTCTATGTATACAGAAGAGGGAAGAGGGAAAACTTGGTCGTCTTAATCTTTCACAAGGCTAATTAAGCTGTTAAGATAGGATTAATGAAATTAATGTTTGGAAGAGACCAAATAATATTATGCCCTAATCAACAAGATTTATTATGGTAAGTTAAGTTCATGACACCCAACACATTCTCAACATCATGATGTGATCAGGGTTGGTTTCTAGTGTATAGAAAATCAAGGTTGCCAAATCATTTGACTGTTATATATATTCGCTCTAATGTTAGATTTGAATATTCAATTCACCAAAAAAATTTAAGTTAATATAAATAAGTTTAGCAATATCAATATCTTATTTAACGAATCTCATCTTAATGCTATGAACTATAAACATGATTGTCGCACGTACCCCGCGCGATGTCCGATGACAATTTTTGTTTGGTTTGCTTGATTTGGGAGTCGCCACCTAGTATTTGATTGAAGGTTACTAAAAAAACTCGCGTGAACTGGTCGTTATCAGAGATTCAAAGGTAAATGACTAGTTGTGGCTAGGGAAAATATTAGCAAGCACCCCTAGCACACCCTACCTGAGATAAGCTGCTTCATGATTTGATGTGATTTAAAAAATTAATATATTAGTTAAATTTTTAGGACTTTAATCAATCAGTTATTAAATCCCAAAATTATATGTAGAAACATGTGCTTACATTTTCACGGGAAATACAACATGATTTTATTTGTCTTTCAGATACTTAACCATATACAAATTAAAACATTAATTTTTTTTTATCTTTTTAATTTTATAATTCAATAACATACATAAAAAAAATACAACCACCCACACATATCCACTCTTATTATGTTTTTCTCACACCCATATTTACATGTTCCAAATCACCAAAATTCAAAATAAAACTAACAATACATTAAACAATTTAAAATTTACAAAATAAACCCTAAACAATCTAGGAATTGCAGGGAAACTTTTGCAACTGCAAGAACAGTGATGGAAGGTTTCTGGACACTGGAACAGTGGCGGCGCGTCTTCTCCACACGCGGTCGCCACTGGCGGCGCGTGGGTTCACGCGCCGCCATAAAAAAGACAGGCGATAGGGGAGATCAACAACGGTTTCCTCCCCTTTTCACTTTCCACGCCGGTGGTGAGGAATCCTGTCACCTGCAACAAAAAGAAAACGCATAAACAATAATGGGTTTTAATCGTTTCCTTCTTTTAGATCTGACCATCCTCTGTCTTCTTTCTTCCTCCTGGTTCGTTTCCCTTTGCTGGTGGCAGATCCAGCCATTGGTTCGCAGTCCAGATCTGCTATGTGGGGTTGAACCGATGAAGAAGAGTCGGTTGATGAGGAAGGGGATGATCTGTGAGTTGACCCGTGTATGGGTTGCCGTTGTGTTTGGGCTGCTCCGAGTTGGTCTTGTGGAGGCCGGTTGCGCTGATGATGGATTGTGGGCAACGATGGAGCTAGCTGGGGGTGGTGGCTAGCTTCTATGGAGGCCAATCTGCGAGGAGATGAAGAAGAGAACTGGGATTGCCAGGTCTTCACGAGCTGGCGGCTGGTTCAGGAGAATGGGAGGGGCTATTGAGGCAGAGTGAGGAGAGAGAGATGGGTCTCCGCCTAGTTCGTCTTTTGTTCCTACAACTGAGAGGGAAAAGAGGCTGTTGTGGTCCAAAGACCAAAGGAAAATGAGGGCTGAGCTGGAAGGTTAGGAGAGAACGGCGATGGGGAAGAAGAAAGGTGAGTGGCGACTATTCTTTTTTTTGTCAAAAAAGAGGAGGGGCTGCCGCTTTTCTTGGTTTCAAGGGTGGTGGCTGTAGAGAAGATGGATTTTTTAGGGTTCCCTTTTTTTTCTCAATTTTCCTCTGCCCCCAGGCCTCTAAATTCCCCCCCCTCTTTTTTTCACTGTAGAGTGGTATTTATAGGAGAAGTGTGGCTTGGCCACAATCACATTGATCCCTCAACTCTTTTTTTTTTTTTTGTATTTTGAATTTATTTTAAAAACAAACAATACCAACATCGACTCAATAAGAAAAATCAGTGATTGTAAAATTAACACGTTAAAAGTTGAACGTGTTCGAAATACCTTTGAAAATTTAAATTATTCTAAGATGACATTGAAAATGCTTAAAACGATGCAAATATATCAAAAATGCATATTTTGGGTTTTCATTGTTTTTTGCTATTTTTGTTTTTTTTCTGAAAATTTATCAAAAACATGGGTCAAAAATTGGGTAGCAACAAATGCCCCCTCTTTACAATGTTTACGAAGCAAAAATTCCTCAATGTTTTGCATAGTAAGCTTGTAAAGAAAACAAAAAGGTCTCACTGGCTTACTGAGTGATCCACTCAGCCAAGGACTTTGCTTTTTAAAAGAAAATGGTCTCATTATCTTAGGTGACCTACCCCTTTTGAAGAAAAGTGGTCTATTTTCACGGGCGACCTGCCCACACACTCACACTAGTCTATTTTCACGGGCGACCTGCCCACACACACTTACACTGGTCTATTTTCAATGGCGACCTACCCACACATACTCATTGTGGTCTATTTCCAGGGGCGACCAACCCACACACAATTACCCTGGTCTATTTTCATAGGCGACCTGCCCACACATACTCACACTGGTCTATTTTCAGGGGCGACTTGCCCATGCACACTCACACTGGTCTATTTTTAAGGGCAACCTACCCTTTTGATTGGGTTAACCTGAGATCCCATCTGGCGATCTTCTTTAACCAGAACCAAAATCGGGGTATAGCTCGGTCAACCTGAAATCCCATTTGGCGATTCCTTTTAACCAAAGCTAAACTCTATGTGTGATTGGGTTACCCTGAGATCCCATCTGGCGATCTCCTTTAACTAGAACTGATACAAAGATGTGTATGGTCTCATTGTAATGGGTGACCTACCCAGAAAAAAAATGATGGTCTCATTGTGATGGGTGACCTACCAAGATGGAAGATGATGGTCTCATTGTGATGGGTGACCTACCAAGATGAAAGATGATGGTCTCATTATGATGGGTGACCTACTCGATGATCTCATTATGATGGGTGGCCTACCTAAATGGAAGATGATGGTCTTATTATGATGGGTGACCTACCCAAATGGAATGTAAACCCCGTGAAAAAATAAATAAATAAAAGTGAAGAAATTCATGCATATGGTTAAATAAAAACAGGAATTTAGAAATTTTTAAATATAAATTTTCGGGTGAAATAATTCGAGACATTATAATAAACCCGGTACTGTTGAGGGTTGGATTTAATTGAAGAGAATAATACACTTAAAGGAAAAAGGGGCCTAAATGAAAATAAGGGAAAATATAGAGTATAAGTACTCTCTCCTCACCAAAAATCTGTAGGAACCAAAAGGAGAGAAAATAAGGAGTTTTATACCCATTCTTGCGAAATCAAGAGAGAAACATTAAAATTTCAAGAACCCATCCAAGATTAAGGGTTTATAGATGGGATAAACACTTGAGAGCATGGGATTACCAAGAAATTGAACAAGAAGAAAAGAAAGGAGGGAGTTAAAAATCTTCAACTGGTTGAAGATCAAAATCTTAATTCGACTGGGTAAGGTGTTCTAAACATGATCTTAAAAATTCATTTTAAATTCAATAATGAATTGATGCCTTGATATTGAATCATAGGTTAGGGTTCTTAGACATGAATTGGGAAAAAAGTACTTATTGTTAAGATTAAGTTAATTCATGTGTGTG
>Ga0307515_10013701_pt1 | contig 15109 bp, 13 predicted proteins | sample 17_EM_MG_FD_194513 | JGI IMG/M metagenome (GOLD analysis project Ga0307515, IMG submission 194513) | Populus trichocarpa ectomycorrhiza microbial communities from riparian zone in the Pacific Northwest, United States - 17_EM | ecosystem: Host-associated > Plants > Roots > Unclassified | place... | reverse complement strand
TTCCTTCTGACGCTGTCCTACGTAACCGGCATCGATCCTGCGATCGAGCAGGCGGCGGCCACCCTTGGCGCCAGTCCGCGCCAGCGGTTCATGAAGGTATTCCTGCCCTTGCTGGTGCCGGGGCTTGCCGTCACCTTCTGCCTCGCCTTCGTGCAGGCTTTCGCCGTCTTTCCCTCTGCCGTCCTGCTCGGGGCTCCGGCGGGGCCGACGCGGGTGATTTCGATTGCGGCCTATCAGGCGGCCTTCGAGCAATATGACCATTCGCTGGGCTCTGCCATCGCGATGATCATGGGGGCGGTGGAGCTCATAGTCGTACTGATCGTGCTTGGCGGCCGCTCGCTGTTCTACCGCGGCCCGACCGGCGGGACGAAGGGGTGATGCCGATGAGAATTCCAATCCTTGCCATCAGGATGTTCCGGGAGATGCCGCGATGATCCGCGATCAGGGCCTTGTCTCGAAGATCTGGCGCTTTGCCGTCTGGGCGGTTGCCGGGCTGTTCGTCCTCAATCTGATCGGCGTCATCGCCGCCGTGGTGGTCAATTCCTTTGCCACCCGCTGGCTCGGCACCTGGCTGCCGGTCGGGTTGACGACGAAATGGTATTTCAGCGCCTGGAAGGAATTCCAGCTGTCGAGCGTGGTCCTCGTCACCTTCGAGGTGGTGTTCACCGTGGTGATCATCTCCGGTCTTCTCGGCGTCACCACGGCCTATGCGCTGGCGCGGCGGGATTTTCCGGGCAAGCGCATCGTCGTGCTGCTCTTTCTTTTGCCGTTGCTCATTCCGCCGCTGACCTACGGCATTCCGCTGGCGACTGTACTCTATCAGCTCGGCCTTGGCGGTTCCTTCTGGGGCGTCGTGCTGATCAATCTCGTGCCCTCGCTGCCGTTCGTCGTTCTGGTGATGATCCCCTTCATCGAGCAGATCGATCCGCGCATCGAGGCGGCAGCGCGCGTCTTCGGGGCAGGGACCGGCAGCCTGTTCCTGCGTATTCTCCTGCCGCTGCTGCTGCCGGGCATGCTGGCGGCGCTGCTTCTGGTGCTGGTGCGCACCATCGCCATGTTCGAACTGACCTTCCTGATCGCCGGGCCGACCAGCCAGACGCTGGTGGTGTCGCTCTACTATGCCGTCTTTGCCTCCGGTGTTCGCGCCGGCCAGTCGATCGACGCCATGGCGGTGATCTATATGGTGACGACGCTGTTCTGGCTGATTCTCGCGCTGCAGTTCGTCAACCCCGCGCAGATCGTCGCCCGCGCCAAACAGCAGCCTGCCGCATGATGAGTCAAATGATGAGACTGTCCAGCCAGACACTTCGGCAACTGCCGGGCACTATCGAAAAGCCCGGCTATGACCGGACCAGCGTTACGGTCGGCATTGTCCACCTCGGCATCGGGGCGTTCCATCGGGCGCATCAGGCTGTGTTTACCGACGACGTTCTGGCGCGGGACCTTTCCTGGGGCATCTGCGGCGTGTCGCTGCGCAGCGCCGAGACCCGCGATGCGCTGGCGCCGCAGGATGGGCTTTATACGCTGAAGGTTCAGGACGGGCAGGGTGCGCATCTGCGCGTCATCGGCAGTATCGTGGAAACCCTCGTTGCGCCGGAAAATCCGCAAGCCCTGCTGGCGCGGATGTCTGACCCGGCCACGCGCATCGTCTCGCTGACGGTCACTGAAAAGGGCTATTGCCATAACCCGGCGACCGGTACGCTGGATGAAAACCATCCGGATATCCTCCACGATCTGCAAAACCCGGCGGCACCGAAATCGGCAGTCGGCTTCATCGTCGAGGCGCTGGCCCGCAGGCAGGCGGCGGGCGTGCCCGCGTTCACGCTTCTGTCGTGCGACAATCTCCCGTCGAACGGCCATGTGCTGAAGCGCGTGGTTGCCCGTTTCGCCGAAATGCGCGATCCGGGACTTACCGCCTTCGTTGCTGGCGTTGCCTCGCCATCGACGATGATCGACCGGATCGTTCCGGCAACGACCGATGTCGACCGTACGGCGATTGCCGCTGCTCTCGGGGCGGAAGATGCCTGGCCGGTGGTGACCGAACCTTTCCGGCAATGGGTGGTGGAGGACGATTTTCCGCTCGGCCGGCCAGCGTGGGACGCGGCGGGTGTCGTGTTCGTCGAGGAGGACGTTTCCGCCTTCGAGACGATGAAGCTCAGGCTGCTGAACGGCAGTCATTCGACGCTCGCCTATCTCGGTTTTCTCGCCGGTGCCGAAACCGTTGCGGAGGCGATGGCCTTGCCGGGCATGGAGGAGCTGATCGAGGGGCTGATGCGCGAGGAGGTTTCGCCGACGCTGCCTGCGCTTGCTGGTTTCGATCTGCCTGCCTATCGCCGCGCGCTGATCGAACGCTTCAAGAACCCGGCGCTGCGGCATCGCACATGGCAGATCGCTATGGATGGATCGCAGAAACTGCCGCAACGGCTGCTTGCGACCATCCGCGACCGCATCGGGGCAGGCGCGTCGTATGACCGGCTGGCGCTCGGGGTTGCTGCCTGGATGCGATACGCGCGCGGCATCGACGAGGCCGGAAAGGCCATCGATGTCCGCGATCCGCTGGCGGCGCGCATCGCCGCATTGGTGCAGGGGCTGGACGATCCGGAAAAGATCGTTGCCGCCTTTCTGGGCTTGACGGAGGTGTTTGGCGGGGATCTTCGTGCCGACGCTCACTTTCAGGCCCGGCTTGTCGATGCGCTTTCGCGGCTGCTTTCGGATGGCTCCGCTGCCATGTTGCAAACCTGGAGAGACAAGGGTGGCAGCCGGTAACTGTCGATGTTCGCGCGGCGTTTTTAGCGGCAACAGCGTTGCGCTCTGTACAATTCCCTTCAAGCGCAGTAAGAGGGCGCGCATGTATTGGCTGGCGACGTGCCGGCCGCGGGGACTGCGCGCACCCTCATCGACCGAGGAGCGCACGACATCCGAATTCCGAAAGATAAACATATGGCAGAGTTAGACGGCATCGCTCCGGCGATCGCTCAGGCATTGAGCAAGCGCGGTTATTCAGAGTTGACGCCGGTTCAGAAGGCTGTTCTCGGCCCTGAACTCGAAGGACGGGACGCACTGGTCTCGGCGCAGACCGGATCGGGAAAGACCGTGGCCTTCGGCCTGGCGCTCGCCTCGACGCTGCTGGACGGCAAGGATCGCTTCGGTCAGGCAGGAGCGCCGCTGGCGCTGGCCGTGGCCCCGACCCGCGAACTGGCGCTGCAGGTCAAGCGCGAACTGGAATGGCTCTATGAGCTGACCGGTGCGACCGTCGTCTCCTGCGTCGGCGGCATGGACATGCGCACCGAACGGCGCGCGCTCGATCGCGGCGCCCATATCGTCGTTGGCACACCCGGCCGTCTTTGCGACCATATCCGCCGCAACGGTCTCGATATGTCGAGCCTGAAGGCTGTCGTTCTCGACGAAGCCGACGAGATGCTCGACCTCGGTTTCCGCGAAGACCTCGAATTCATCCTCGAGGCAGCGCCGGCCGACCGCCGCACGCTGATGTTTTCGGCGACCGTGCCGCGCTCGATTGCCAATCTGGCGAAGAGCTACCAGAAAGATGCCATTCGTATCTCGACCCAGGCCGAGCAGAAACAGCATCTCGACATCGAATACCGGGCGCTGACCGTTGCCCCGTCCGATCGTGAAAATGCGATTATCAACGTGCTGCGCTTCTATGAAGCCAGGAACGCGCTGGTGTTCTGCTCGACCCGCGCCGCCGTCAATCATCTGACCGCGCGCTTCAACAATCGCGGCTTTTCGGTCGTCGCCATGTCCGGCGAACTCAGCCAGAACGAGCGCACACACGCGCTGCAAGCGATGCGCGACGGACGCGCCCGCGTCTGCATCGCCACCGACGTCGCGGCGCGCGGCATCGATCTGCCGGGCCTCGAACTGGTCATCCATGCCGACCTGCCGACCAATCCAGATACGCTGCTGCACCGGAGCGGTCGCACCGGCCGTGCCGGCCGCAAGGGCGTCAGCGCCCTGATCGTGCCGAACAGTGCGCGGCGCAAGGCCGAGCGCCTGCTGCGCGACGCCAACATCAATGCCGACTGGGCCCGGCCGCCATCGGCCGACGACGTCAGCCGTCGTGACGACGAGCGGGTTCTGGCCGACCCGGCGCTGACGGAAACGATCACGCCCGACGAGGCCGATTTCATCCGCGAACTCCTGGAAAAGCACGGTGCCGAACAGGTGGCCGCGGCTTTCCTCCGACAGGCCCGTGCCGGACGCTCTGCTCCGGAAGACCTGATGGATACGCCGAACTACACGCCGTCCGGTGACCGCCCGGACCGTGGCGACCGTCCGGAACGTAGCGAGCCGCGCGCGCCGCGCGGCGATTTCGGCGACAGCGTCTGGTTCTCGCTTTCGGCCGGCCGCAAGCAGAATGTCGAGCCGCGCTGGCTGATCCCGATGCTCTGCCGCATCGGCAAGATCACTAAGCAGGAGATCGGCGCGATCAAGATGCAGACCGAGGAAACCTATGTCGAGATCGCCCGGGAATGGGTGGACCGCTTCGTCGAGGCCATCGGCCCGAAGCGCTCGCTCGAAAAGGGCATCGTGGTGACGCAGCTTGACGGCATGCCGAACCTCTCCGGCGGCTTTGCGGCTAAGAAGCCCTATCCGGCCAAGACTGCCGACTGGAACGGCGAGAAGCCCAAGCGCAAGTTCGAGGGCAAGCCCGACTTTGCCAAGGCCGATAACCGCCCGGCTGAAAAGACCGACAGCAAGCCTTGGGTGAAGAAAACCGCCAAGCCGGGCTTCGACAAGCCGAAATTCGACAAGCCCAAGTTCGACAAGCCGGGTGCCGAGGGCGCCAAGCGCAAGCCGTTCAAGAACAAGTCGAACTGAGGTTTTAGTTCAGTTGTATCGGGGTCGGTTGACGGCCCCGATGGCGCGCTGACGGCCGCATCCTTAGCGGCGCGACGTCATCCACACGCCAACCAGTGTCACTGCCAGCCCGGCGAACATAGCGACTGTCAGAGGTTCTGAAAACAGCATCCAGGCCCACAGCATCGTCACGGGTGGACTGAGGTAGATCGCCGCGCTCACTTTGGCGACCGGGAAGAGCCGCAGACTGGTGTAGTAGACGGCGTAGGCGAGGAATGTTGCGATCAGAACGAGCCAGATCATCCCGACCGCGAAATCGCGGGTCATCGGTGGTGCAAGGCTGCCCTGCGTCCAAGCGCAAAGGCCGAAGAGAAATGAACCCATCAGTGTCTGAATGCAAAGACTTTGGTGGACAGGCATATGCTGCGCTTTGTGTCGCCTGTATAGGACCGAGGCGACGGCGAATATCAACATCGAACCAACGGTTAACCCGTAGGCCCAGACCGGGGCCGTACCGAAACTGAGGCTGTCGAAGGACACGATCAAAACGCCGACGACGGCAATCGCGGTTCCCAGCCATTGCCGTGGGGTCAGCCGCTCGCCGAGCACGGGTTGGGAAAGTGCTGCAATCGCCAGTGGTAACAGGTCAGCGATGAGCGCGACCAGCCCCGTCGGCACTTTCTGCTCGATAGCCGAGGCGAAGCCTCCCAGATACAGGAACACGGCCATGATGCCGAACAGCGCCTGATCTCTGATGGCACGCATGGAAATGCGCGGCCCGATTGCCAGCGCGAATGGCAAAAGGATCAGTCCCGAAAGCAGGGTCCGCCAGAACAGGAGAAGCATAACGCTCGCCTCCTGGTTTGCATATCGGATGCCGACGAAGCCTGAACTCCATCCCACGATCAGAAGTGTAGCGAGCAACGGCCACAAAAGAGGGTGGCGGTTCGAGGTCGCGGAAGGAAGAGAGATGTCGGTCATCAAGCGCTCTGGTGCGAGGGATACTATCAACCAATAGGCGGATCGTCCGAAACGTGCACATGACAAATTTCGATAATTGCATGACTTTCTTCAAATAAGTGTCATGGACGGCGTCGTTCGTGATAAGTCCTTTTCCGAAGAGACTGCAACGGAGATGGCCATGAACGAACTCAACAGTCGCCGCCTTGAGATCGACGCGTTGCGTGCGCTTTCCGCGATCCGCCAGCATGGCGGCGTTACCCGAGCGGCCGTCGCTCTGGGCCTCTCGCAGTCTGCCGTAAGCCATAAGATCAAAAGACTGGAAATCAGCCTCGATTGCGAGCTGCTCGGCCGCAAGTCGGCGGGGCCGATGTTCACTGCTGCGGGACAAGACCTGCTCGACTACGCCAGCCGTATCCTGGGTTTGCACGACGAGGCTCTGCTCAGCCTTTCAAAGACCCCGCTCGCGGGACGGCTTGCGCTTGGCCTCACCGAAGACACGGCGTGTACCGACCTCGCCCGCATTCTGGGGCGGTTTCGGCGTCTGCATCCGAATGTCTCGGTTCGTACCAAGGTCCGTATGAGCCTCGTCCTGCGCGCCATGCTCGAGCGTGGTGAACTCGATGCCGCAATCGTCCAGATATTCAGCCACGAGGTACGCCCGGCTGACGTCGTCCTGTACCGTGAAGACCTTCGCTGGGTAAAGCATCCGGATTTCGCACTCCCGCAAGACGGCCCGATCCCGTTTCTGTCGTTCGACGACGAGTGCTTCTACCGCCAGTGGGCGCTTGACATCGGCCAGGACGACGCCGTTTTCGAAACCATCTTTGAATGCTCGAGTGCCGCCGGGATCGTCTCGGCCGTCAACGCGGCCATGGGCGTGGCGTTGTTGAGCGAACGCCATATTCGTGGCGAGATGCACGTCGTCACCGATCGACTGCCTCGACCCCCAGCCTTGGCGTATGTTGTCCGGCGTGCAAGGAAATCGAGGAATCCAGCGCTGGACAGCCTGGTCGGCGAAATCGAGAGGGACACTGGCCGTCACGGAGGTTTAGCCCTTGCTGGCTGATGGCGCCATCACAGAAATGGAAGGCACAGGACGCATCCCGGCGAATTCAGGTCTCCCGTCTGTGATCGTTCGTCTTGCGGCGAAAACAGTTGTCGGAAAGGTGCCTTTCAAGGCGATGAGGGCTCCTAGATACCCAGCCGCTCGATCTGCCCAGCCAGCGCCACGGCGAGCCGCGTACTCGCACTGCACGTCATCACCATCTGCGGCAGGATCATCCATTCCAGCGTCCATGCGGTACCCGAGCGTTCCTGTTCATGCACCATCGACTGGTGGATGCCGGAGAGCTGCACGGCGTTGAAGCGGGCGAGGGACACGAGTGTTTCGGCCGCCACCGGGTTCTGCTTGTGCGCCATGGCCGATGAGCCGCCACCGCCGGACAGTTCGATTTCGTCGCCCGCTTGCGCAAGCAGGGCGATGTCCTGGCCGAACTTGCCGAGGCTTCCGGTGATGAGGGAGAGGATGTGGGCGATATCGGCGATGACCGCGCGCTGGCTCTGCCATTGCGGGGCGTAGCTGAGGCCAAGGTTTTCGGCGAGCGCTGCGCGAACGGCGCCGGCTTTTTCGCCGAGCTTGTCGAGCGTGCCGGCTGCGCCGCCGAATTGCAGGGGGAACCCGGTTTTATGCATCTGCTCCAGCCGGTCACGGTAGTCGCTCAGCGGCGAAGACCAGGCGGAGAGACGATCGGCGACGGTGATCGGGATTGCGGCCTGCATCCGTGTGTGGCCCATCAGCCGGTTGGAGCCGAATCTTCGGCGAAGTTCGTCGAAAAGGCCGAGCAGGGTCGACAGTCTGCCGGACAGTATCATGCCGATATCCTTCAGGCGCAGCATCAGGCTGGTGTCGATCACGTCCTGGCTGGTGGCGCCGAGATGGACGTTTTCGGCCGCTTGCCCACCAACGGCCTTGCGCAGCTGGCGCACGAGTTCCGGGACGACCACGCCATCGGTTCCGACTGCTTGCCGCAGCGCCAGCATATCCGGTCGAAACATGTTGCAGGCAGCGGCGATCTCGATTGCCGCCGCGTCCGGTATGATGCCATGGCTGGCTTCCGCCTTCGCCAGTGCCGCCTCAAAGATCAGCATGGCGCGGATATCCGCTTCCGCCGTGAAGAATGCGGCTATTTCCTCGTCGCCAAGAAGGCCCGAGAGATAGGGATGATCGAAAGCCGACGCGGTCATAGGTTTCCTTGAGGCATTCCCCTAGATGTCGAGGAACACGGTTTCCCTGTCACCCTGCAGGTGGATGTCGAAGGTATAGACCGTTCCTTCACGCGGCGCGATCAGCGTCGCAACCCGGTGGCGATGCTCGATACGGGCAAGCAGCGGGTCCTCCGCGTTTGCCTCCGCCTCGTCGGCGAAATACATGCGGGTGTGCAGGCCGATATTGATGCCGCGCGCGACGATCCAGAACGTGATGTGCGGCGCCATTTTTCGCCCGTCCTTGTAGGGCGCGCGGCCGGGCTTGATGGTTTCGAACGTGAAGATGCCGTCGTCGGCGCTGGTGGGGCAGCGGCCCCAGCCGGTGAAATTGGGGTCGGCGGTGCCGCGCAGTTCGGATGGGCTGTTGTAGAGGCCGGCCGCGTCCGCCTGCCAGATTTCGACCAGCGCGTCCTTCAGCGGCGCACCGGCGCCGTCGATCACCCGGCCGCGCACGGTGATGCGCTCGCCGAGCGTCCGGTCGTTGACCATGACGGTGCCGAGATCGGTCTCGTAGACGCCGGTGATGCCGGCAAAATTCGGGGTGCAGCCGATATGGACGTAGGGTCCGGCGGTCTGCGACGGCGATTCCTTGAGGTAGCCAAGATCCTGGACCATCAGTTGCCCTCCAGCCGGTTTTCAAACAGCGTCGAGCGGCGGCCCCTGAGCACGATGTCGAACTTGTAGGCGCGGGCGTCCATCGGGATCGTGTTGGCCCAGTCGAGCGGGGCGATCAGCTGTTCGATGGCGGCGCGATCCGGAATGGTCGTGACGATCGGACATTTCCAGATCATCGGGTCGCCTTCGAAATACATCTGCGTGATCAGCCGCTGGGCAAAGCCGTGACCGAAGATGGAGAAATGGATATGCGCCGGTCGCCAGTCGTTGACGCCGTTCGGCCAGGGGTAGGGGCCGGGCTTGACTGTGCGGAACCGGTAGCTGCCGTCCTCACCGGTAATGGCACGGCCGCAGCCGCCGAAATTCGGGTCGAGCGGCGCGAGGTAGGTCTCTTTCTTGTGGCGATAACGCCCGCCGGCATTGGCCTGCCAGAATTCCAGCAGCGCGCCGGGAACCGGCTTGCCACGCTCGTCCAGCACCCGGCCGTGGACGATGATGCGCTCGCCGATGGCGCTTTCGCCGGGCTTGGCAAAATTGTGGATCAGGTCGTTGTCGAGCTCGCCGAGGATGGAGTGGCCGAAGACCGGGCCGGTGATTTCCGAGATGGTGCCGTCGAGAGACAGCAGCGCCTTTTGCGGCGAGCGCAGCACCGAGGTCTTGTAGCCCGGCGTCAGGGCCGGCGCATGCCAGGCGCGGTCGCGCTGGAAGAAGGCGCCGGTCTCTGGTTTCTGGTTGGAAAAATCGGACATGTTCGTTGCCTCAAGCCGCCTGTTCGGCGTCCATCTGTTCGAAAACCTGCTTGGCGATCTTGATGGCGCGGTTGGCGGCGGGAACGCCGGCATAGATCGCCACATGCAGCAGCGCCTCGCCGATATCGTCGCGGCTGGCGCCGGTATTGGCGGTGGCGCGCACATGCATGGCCACTTCCTCGTCATGGCCGAGGGCTGCAAGCAAAGCGATCGTCACCATCGAGCGCTCGCGTTTCGTCCAGGTCGGCCGCGACCAGACGTTGCCCCAGGCGGCTTCGGTGATCAGTTCCTGAAACGGCCGGTCGAAATCGGTGGTGGCGGCTTGCGCCCTGTCGACATGGCGGTCGCCCAGTACGGCACGGCGGGTGACCATGCCCTGACGGTAACGTTCGGATGGCACGGCGTTACTCATGGGGTTTTTCTCCGGACAGGACGATATCGATGAAGGCGCGCAGCACGGCGGTCAGCGCTTCCGGCTGTTCGACGCAGGGAATATGGCCCGCGTCCTTGATGACTTCGTAGCGGGCGCCGGGGATGAGCTTCGCGGTCGAGAGCACGAGTTCGGGCGGCGTCGAGCCGTCCTGATCGCCGACAATGCAGATCGTGGGCACGGCGATACGCTTCGCCGCCTCGGTGAAATCGGCATCGCGGATCGCTGCACAGGTGCCGACGTAACCGGTCACGGGCTGGCGGACAAGCATGTTGCGATAGCCGTGATAGGCATTGTTTTCCGGGCGGCGGAAGGCGGGCGTGAACCACTTTTCCAGCACCCCGTCGGCTATGCTGCCAATACCGTTTTGCTCAACCGTGGCAACGCGCGTGTTCCACGATTCCGCGGTGCCGATTTTGTGGGCTGTATCGCAGAGGATGAGGGCGCGCACGAGATCCGGCCGGGCGGCATAGAGGCCCTGGGCGATCAGGCCGCCGACGGAGAGGCCGCAGATGACCGCCTGCTTGACCGATAGCAGATCGAGCAAGCCGGCGAGATCGGCGACATGCAGGTCCATCGAATAGGGCATATCGCCGACATCGGAGAGGCCGTGGCCGCGCTTGTCGTAGAGGACGATGGCGAAGTCGCCGGCAAACCGCACGATCACGTCGCGCCAGATGCGGAAATCGGTGCCGAGCGAATTGGCGAAGACCAGCACGGGCTTGTCGTTGGACGCGCCGATCACCTGATAGTGGAGCGTGATGTCGTTGATGCGGGCAAACTGCACTGGAATTCTCCTCAACGGCCAGATTGAAGCTTTAATCCGGTTCGGTAAAATGACATTTTATTGCGTATCATTAACCCATGGGTTATGAATTCCCATGATCGACTCCCGAGTGAAATTCCGTCATTTGCAGACCTTTGTCGAGGTCGCCCGCCAGAAGAGCGTGATGAGGGCGGCCGACCTCCTGCATGTCAGCCAGCCGGCCGTGACCAAGACCATCCGCGAACTGGAGGAGGTTCTGGGTGTGTCCGTCTTCGAGCGCGACGGCCGGGGCATCAAGATCACCCGCTATGGCGAGGTTTTCCTGCGGCACGCGGGGGCGGTTCTGACGGCGCTCAGGCAGGGGCTGGACTCGGTATCGCAGGAGCGTTCCGGCGACGGTCCGCCGGTTCGGATCGGCGCGCTTCCGACCGTTTCGACGCGGATCATGCCGCGCGCCATGGCACATTTCCTGAAGGAGGAAACCGGCAGCCGGATCAAGATCGTCACGGGCGAGAATGCCGTGCTGCTCGAACAGTTGCGGGTCGGCGACCTGGATCTGGTCGTCGGACGGCTGGCTGCACCAGAACAGATGACCGGGTTTTCCTTCGAACATCTCTATTCCGAGCAGGTCGTCTTTGTCGTGCGAACGGGGCATCCCCTGCTTTCGGCCAAACAATCGGTGTTCGACACTCTCGGCGTCTATCCGGTGCTGATGCCGACTCGCGCCTCGATCATCCGGCCCTTCGTCGAGCGCTATCTGATCGCCAACGGCATCGCCAGCCTGCCGAACCAGATCGAGACCGTTTCCGATTCCTTCGGGCGCGCGTTTGTTCGCGCGAGCGATGCCATCTGGATCATCTCGACCGGGGTCGTTGCCGGTGACATCGAGGACGGGACGCTGGCGGCGTTGCCGATCGATACCAGCGAAACCAGGGGCCCGGTGGGCCTGACGATCCGGGCCAATGCCATACCTTCGATGCCGCTTGCCATCCTGATGCAGACCATCCGCGAGGCGGCGGCCGAGGTCTCAGCCGCTGTAGCCAACAGCGCGGAACGGCGATAACAGGGCGGCGGTTTTCCTGTACGAAATTGCCACCTGCTGATAATCTGCGCTCAACTCCAAGTTTTGGATTTCATTGGTTTATTCGGGGTCAGAGGCAAAGCATGTCGGAAATAACGGTTGCGCCTGACGCAAAAGGCCAGACCGCTGTCTGGACCAGGCCGCTGCGGTCGCTGCTGGGTCTGGCAATGGCGGCCTTGCTGATTGTCGTTTCGGGCACGCTGGTCGGCTTCGGCTATGTGCGGGCCCGCGACGCAGCGCTGGTCAATGCCGAGGCCGACATGCGTGCCTTTTCCGATCGCCTGATCGACCGCCTGGGCATTCTTTCCGGGCGCACAACGGCGCTGGTGGGGTTCACCGCTTCGATCGCCAATTCCTTTCTCGTACCGCCGCCGGAGCGGATGAGCGACAAGATCAAGCTGCTGCGCGAGATCATCGCCCAGTCCTCCAATCTGGACGGCATCTATGCCGGCTATCCGGACGGAGCCTTTATCCAGGCTGTCGATCTCAGGGCGCAGGCGTGGCGCACCGCTCTCGATGCGCCGGAAGGGGCGACGATTGCGGTTCGTTCGATGCAGGGGGAGCAGACGGGCGAGCGCAGCAACCGGCTGATCTTCCTCGACAAGGACGGCAATCAGTTGCTGGAGCGCCGGCTCCTCTCCACAGGCTTCGATCCCCGGAAGCGTCCCTGGTATCAGGCTGCGGTCAACGGTACGATGCCGGCGGCCATCGGTCCCTATACGATGGTGACAACCGGTGCGCTCGGCATGAGCATTTCACAGGCGCATCGCGGCAATGGCGGCATCGTCATCGGCGCCGATATCGATCTCGGCACGATCACCGATTTCATGGCGCGCGAACGCCTGACCGCCGAAACCGTCGCCTTCGTGATGGATGCGGCTGGAAAGCCGATCATGCACTCCGATCGCGGGTTGATGGCCCGCATGTCGGCGCTGAAGGAAAAGGGGGAACTCGATGTTTCAAGACCGGTCGATCCGCTGCTTTCCGGCATCAAGGCCAACCTGCCAACCGGCAACGGGGTAAGTTTCGCCGACATCAACGGCCGCACCTACATCGTCATGGCAACCTCGGTGAAGTCGGTTCTGCTGCTGTCCGGGCACCGCACGGTGGTGGCTGCCCCTCTGGACGAACTGACGGCCGTTGCCAATCGCAACCTGTATCAGGGGCTCGCCATTGCCGGAGCCATCGTGCTTTTGGGGCTGCTTGCCGCCCTGTTCATGGCCCGGCTGATCACCCAGTCGCTCAGTCAGCTCACCGCCAGCGCCAACCGGCTGCAGGATCTCGATTTCACCGCGCCACGTGAAGTGGCCTCGCATGTCACCGAAATCTCGACGCTCGGCCGGGCGATGAGCCGGGCGCGCGATGCGATCTTCACCTTCGCGCTCTATGTACCGAAGGAACTGGTGCGCAAGGGCATCGAATCCGGCCAGTTCGCAGGACGCGGCGCACGGCGGCAGGAGGTCACGGCCTGGTTTACCGATATCTACGACTTCACGACGCTGAGCGAGCAGCGCACACCGGAGGAAGTCGTCGCGCTGCTGTCGGATTATTTCGACATCTTCAACGAGACCGTCAGCGCCCATGGCGGCGAGATCATCCAGTTTCTCGGGGACTCCGTCTTTGCCATGTGGAACGCGCCGGTTGCCGATGAACACCATGCGGAAAACGCCTGCCGTTGCGCTCTGGCGGTCGAAAGGAAGCTTGCGGTGTTCAACGCCAATTTGAAAGCGCGGGGCCTGCCGGAGTTGCGCACCCGTTTCGGCATTCATACCGGCACGGCGGTGGTCGGCAGCGTCGGGGCGAAGGAGCGGCTGCAATATACCGCCATGGGCGATACGGTGAATGTCGCCTCACGGCTCGAAGGCATGAACAAGGTCTATGGCACGGCGATCCTGGCGAGCAGCGCCGTGGTGGAGCAGTGCGGTGATGCGATTGCCTTTCGCCCGCTCGGGGAGGCGCAGGTCAAGGGCCGGGCGACCGCGCTGGAGCTTTACGAGGTTGTTGGCGAGAGGACGCAACCGGACTGTCCGGAAGCGCAGACTGCCGTCGAGCGAAACTAGCGCTCACATGGTTTTCGTCTGATGAGTTCTGTAGATCCGAAATCGCGGAGGCTTACCCCCCCTCTGTCGGCGACGCCGACATCTCCCCCTCAAGGGGGGGATCACCCGTAAATTCTTGAGCGCATAAGGGAAAAGAATAATCTCCCCCTTGAGGGGGAGATGTCACGAAGTGACAGAGGGGGGTAAGCCTCCGCGAACTCAGAGCCGATCAACCTGAAACCGTATCAATCATCGGAATAACGCTGTTCGCGCCAGGGATCGCCGAGCATGTGATAGCCGTTCTTCTCCCAGAAACCGGCCTGGTCACCGACGAGGAATTCGATGCGGCGCAGCCATTTGGCGCTTTTCCAGAAATAGAGATGCGGGATGACCAGGCGCATCGGGCCGCCATGGTCGCGGGTCAGCGGCGCGCCTTCCCAGGCAGTGGCCAGAATGCCGTCCTCGGAGGCGAAATCGGCGAGTGGCAGGTTGGTGGTGTAGCCGTCATAGCTGGTCAGCATCACGAAATTGGCTTCCGGTCTCGGCATCACCAGGTCAAGAAGATCGTGGGTCGAAACGCCCTGCCAGTGGTTGTCGTAGCGCGACCATGTCGTCACGCAGTGAATATCCGAGAGTTTGTTGCTCTGCGGCAGCTGGTGGAACGTGTTCCAGTCGAGTTTCACCGGGTTTTCGACGGCGCCGACGATCTGGAGCGTCCATTCGGCTTGAGAGATAAACGGATGCTGTCCGAGATCGAGCACCGGCCAGTTCTTGACCAGATGCTGGCCGGGCGGCAGGCGGTCAGTCTCGGCGCGGGTGATCCTGCCGGTCAGGAACTTGCCTTCCTCCGCCCAGCGGCGCTTGGAGAGGGTCAGTTTCGTTTCCGGGGTTTCGTCGGTCATGATGGGAACTCGCTGCTTGTGGCACCTCGGCGGGCGAGGTGAGGCAGCGGAATTACAGTTTCAAATCATAGGCATGTCAAGCGCGGCGGGCGGGGCAACAGGTTTGCCCCGCCCGTTCATCTCAGAACGGGTAGTGCTGGGCGGAATCCTCGATGGTGATCCAGCGCAGGTCGGTGAATTCGGCGATCGCCGCCTTGCCGCCGAAGCGGCCGTAGCCGCTGCCTTTGACGCCGCCAAAGGGCATCTGGGCCTCGTCGTTCAGCGTCGGACCATTGATATGGCAGATGCCGGATTCGATGCGGGCTGCCACGGCCATGGCGCGCTGGACGTCGCGGCTGAACACCGCCGATGACAGGCCGTATTCGGTATCGTTGGCGACACGGATTGCCTCTTCTTCATCGGCGACGCGGATGATCGGCTTGACCGGGCCGAAGGATTCTTCCGCATAGACCCGCATATTGGGCGTTACGTGATCGAG
>Ga0307515_10013700_pt1 | contig 15110 bp, 12 predicted proteins | sample 17_EM_MG_FD_194513 | JGI IMG/M metagenome (GOLD analysis project Ga0307515, IMG submission 194513) | Populus trichocarpa ectomycorrhiza microbial communities from riparian zone in the Pacific Northwest, United States - 17_EM | ecosystem: Host-associated > Plants > Roots > Unclassified | place... | reverse complement strand
GGAATTCAAGGGTCAGTGGTGGCTGGCCTATCACACGGCCGATGCGGCTGGCGGTGGGCATTTCCGCCGCAGCGTGGCGCTGGACGAGATGGCTTGGGACGACAGCGCCAGCCCGCCGGCGATCTTGCCCGTCACGCCGACCCGACGCCCCGCGCCGCCGGCCGCTCCGACGCGCAACCTGGCGGGCGAGGCGACTGCCACAGCCTCCAACATGCCCGTGCCGGTGAAGTACTGGATCAAGGCGCTGAACGACGGCGTCACCAGGGCCGCGCCGCTGCCGCCGGATATGTGGGCCAGCAGCGCGTCTCGCGACGCGAGCCAATGGATCGAATATCGCTTCGACCAGCCGGTGACGCTGAACGGCGCCCGCATCCGGTTCTGGGCCGATCAGCCGGCTGGAGCCGGTGTCGGCGTGGCCCCGCCGAAGCGGTGGCGGATGGAGTACTGGGATCGCGGCTGGAAGCCCGTCCGCGACGCCAAGGGCTTCGGCACCGCTGTCGATGACGTTCAGTCCGCCGCGTTCACCCCCCTGACGACGCGATGCGTCCGGGCGGTGTTCGACGCCTCAGGCGCCCAAGGAGCCTATGCCGGCCTGGCCGTGCAGGAGTGGGAGGTGCTGGCCCCGACGGCCCGTGCGCCCCGCCCCGGCAGCGGCGCGCCCGCCGCTTGCGACGCCAAGCCGTAAACCCAGAAAACAACGGAGATCGCCATGCTGCACGGCCTGATGACGCTTTCACTCGGGATCACGATCCTGATCGCCGGAACGGCTCGGGCCGCCGCGCCGCTGGACGGCGTGTGGCTGTTCGACAAGGCGCCGTCCTATCCGGGCGTCACCATGGCGCGGTTGTCCAGCGAAGGCGGCAAGCCCAAGGGCGTGGTTACCACGGCCTGGTATGGCCCGATGGAGATGCAGAACCTAGTCGTCGAGGGCGACAAGGCGACCTTCGAACTGCGCAATCTCAACGACAAGGCCCATGCCACCCGCCAGTGGACGGCGGTTCTGGACGGCAAGGACCTCAAGCTGACCGGTGACATCTGGTACGCCCACGTCGAGCAGACTGGACGGCGCGCGATAGCCAAGGAGGCGAAGGCTCGGACCTTCAAGTCTACGGCTCTGCCGCCGCTGGGAACCCTGGCGCCCGACAACCTGGCCAAGACTCCGCCGATGGGCTGGAGCAGCTGGAACAAGTTCGCCGAGAACATCGACGACAAGACCATCCGGGCCATGGCCGACGCCTTGGTCGCCTCCGGTCTGAGGGACGCGGGATACGTCTACGTCAATATCGACGACGGCTGGCAGGGGACGCGCGGACCGGATGGGGCTATCCGCCCGAACGCCAAGTTCCCGGACATGAAGGCCCTCGCCGACTATGTCCACGCGCGGGGCCTGAAGTTTGGCCTCTACAGCTCGCAGGGACCCAAGACCTGCGCCGGCTTCGAAGGCAGCTATGGCCACGTCCGGCAAGACGCTCAGACCTACGCCGACTGGGGCGTCGACTATCTCAAATACGACCTCTGTTCGGGCGAGTGGTTCTATGACGACGCCGACAAGGTTCAGCGCAGCTACTACGAGATGGGCGTGGCGCTGCGGGCGACGGGCCGGCCGATCGTCTATTCGCTGTGCGAGTATGGGCGCTTCGAGGTCGGCGCATGGGGGCGGAATGTCGGCGGTCATCTTTGGCGCACCACCGGCGACATCACCGACGACTACGGGACCATGGCGAAGATCGGTTTCGACAAGAACGGCCGCGCCGAGTTCGCGGGGCCCGGCGGCTGGAACGATCCGGACATGCTCGAGATCGGCAACGGCGGCATGAATCATGACGAATACGCCACCCACATGACTCTGTGGGCCATGTCCGCCGCGCCGCTGATGATGGGGCATGACCTGCGCCAGAGCGGCGCTGAGGTGCTGCGGATGCTTGAGAACCGCGAGGTGATCGCCGTGGATCAGGACGCCTTGGGCATCCAGGGGCGGGCCGTCCGGCGCGAAGGGGCCACCGAGGTGTGGACCAAGCCGCTGGTCGACGGCGGTGTGGCGATCGCCCTGTTCAATCGCGGCGAGACGGCCGCGCCGATGAAGCTGCTTGCCGCCGACGTTCCGGCGGGCGCTCTGACCCGCGTGCGCGACCTCTGGCGCGGGGCCGACCTGGCGGATGGTCAGCGGGAGTTCCCGGTTCCAGCCCATGGGGTCGTGATGCTGCGGGTCGGAGGTCGCTGAGCCTGTGGCCGGGCTTCAGGTCGGCAGTTGCTGCTTAAGATCCGCCAACGTGCCGAGGATGTGGTTGACGGTGAGGGCTTCGACGCCCTTGGCGTCGCCGCGCGTCCAGGCTTCCAGGATCTCGCGATGCTCCTGGCTGGCCCGCTCGTCGCGTCCAAACGGCTCCAGGTGCACCCGCACATAGCGCTCGGCGAGAATCTGCAGCCGTTCCATCAGCTGGAAGGTGATGTGTCCGCCGGGGCGCACCAGCGCCAGGTGGAAGGCGCGGTTGAAGCTGACATGGTCACCATCGGCCTTGGCCAGTTCGGCTTCGAGCGCCGAAAGGGCGGCCTCGGCGGCGGCATGGTCGGCGGGCGTGGCGCGCAGACAGGCGTCGGCCACCGCACCGGGCTCTAGTTTCAGGCGCAGGGCGAAGACCTCGCTGGCCTCGTCGGTCGACAGGTCGCGGACCACGTAGCCGCGGTTGGGATACGAGCTGAGCAGGCCGTCCTGCTCCAGGCGGCCGAGCGCTTCACGGAGCGGGATCTTGCTGACGCCCAACTCGGCGGCGATGACGTCCTGGCGGACGGCTGTTCCGGGCTGCATCGCGCCGACAAGAATCCGGCGACGGACGATTTCGTAGGTCTGGTCTGAGAGCGTACGGACGACGATGCTCATAGGCGCGGGCTGAACCTCTTGGCGGACCGTCTTGGAGAGGAACCTTCAGACGGTGCGCGCCGAAGCCGCCGACGGCGTGATCGTCATCGTATATCAGATCAGCCGGGTGGTGGGAGTCTAGATCACCTGAAAACCGGCCCAGAACGGGTCAGCGCGGTCGATCCAGAGGATGTTGTGGCCGGTGGCGATCGCCGAGCCCTCGACCGAGGGTATGATGGCGGCCCGCCCGCCGAGCTCGACTTGCGCCTCGACGCGACCGGTGAACCGGCTGCCGATGATGCTCTCGTGTACGAATGCGTCGCCGACCTTCAGTCGGCCCTTGGCCGCGAGGTGGGCCAGGCGCGCCGAGGTGCCTGTGCCGCAAGGGCTGCGATCGATGGCGCGATCGCCGTAGAACACCGCGTTACGGCCGTCGGCGTCCGCCGCTCGGGGCGCGTCGGCCCACAGCACGTGGCTGACGCCGCGAATGGTCGGGTCCAGCGGATGAACCGGCTCGAACGTCTCGCGAACCAGGGTCCGGACCATTGGGCTGAGCCGCAGGATCTCGGCCGCGCCCAGGGCGTCGATGCCGGCATAGGCGCCCTGGGGTTCGACGATGGCGTAGAAGTTGCCGCCATAGGCCACGTCGATCGTCAGTGGGCCAAAGCCCGGCACGTCGATCTGGATGCCTTCCTCGGCCAGATAGGCCGGAACGTTGCGGATCTTCACCGCCGTGACCTTGTCGCCCGCTGTCTCGTAGGCGATGTCGATGACGCCCGCCGGCACTTCCAGCCTTAGCCGGCCGGGTTCGCGCGGGGTAATCAGGCCGTTCTCCAGCGCGAAGGTGACGATACCGATCGTGCCATGGCCGCACATCGGCAGGCAGCCGCTGGTTTCGATAAACAGGATTCCGGCGTCGCAGTCGGCTTGGGTCGGCGGATACAGGAAGCCGCCCGACATCATGTCGTGCCCGCGCGGCTCGAACATCAGGCCGGTGCGGATCCAATCGAAGCGGGCGAGGAAGTCCTGGCGTCGAGCGCTCATGCTATCGCCCTTAAGCAGCGGGGCGCCGCCGACGACCAGACGCACCGGATTGCCGGCGGTGTGGCCGTCGATGCAGAAGAACGTGTGACGCATGGACTTCCTCAATAGCGCTCTAGGCTGCAGCGGCTGGGGTTAGAAGCGGCCGGGTGGCGGCGGCTTCCTCGACCATGGCGATGACCTCGGCGCGGCGGGCGCCGGCCAGGGGCAGGCGAGGCATGCGCACGCGCTCGGAGCCACGGCCCATGATCTGTTCGGCCAGCTTGATCGACTGCACCAGGTCGTGCTCGGCGTCCAGGTGCAGGAGCGGCATGAACCAGCGGTAGATGCGGCGCGCCTCTTCCAGATCGCCACGATCGACAGCCGCGACCAGGGCCACGGACTCCTGAGGGAAGGCGCTTGTCAGGCCGGAAACCCAACCGCGAGCGCCCATGAGCAGGCCTTCGAGGGCGACATCGTCCAGGCCCGCCATCAGGATGAAGCGGTCGCCGAAGGCGCGGGCTAGGTCGGTAAAGCGGCGGGTGTCGGGCGCGCTTTCCTTGACCGCCACGATCGTGGGCTCGTCGGCCAGGCGCGCCAGTACGTCCAGGGTGATGGCGGCGCGATAGGCCGGCGGGTTGTTATAGAGCATGATCGGCAGGGCGGACGCCTGGGCGATGGTGCGGAAGTGGGCTTCCAGCTCGGCCTCGGTCGGCACATAGACCATCGCGGGCAGGACCATCAATGCGTCGGCGCCGATCGCTTCGGCGTCCTTGGCGAAGGCGGCGGCGCGTGGCGTGGTCAGCTCGGAGACCCCGACGATGATCGGAACCCGACCGGCGACCACCTCAACGGCCGCTTGCAGCAGGTGGCGCTTTTCGTCAGCTTCGAGCGAGTTGTTCTCGCCGCATGTGCCCAGCACCACCAGGCCGTGCACACCGTCGCGGACCAGGGCGTCGAGCACCTTCTGGCTGGCGTCGACGTCTATCGAAAGGTCGGTGTTGAACTGTGTGGTGGCGGCCGGGAATACGCCCGACCAATTCATGGAGCTCATGCGACTTGCACCTCTAACTGCTTCGTCTACAGTATACGAAATGGCGTGGCGGAGGTAAAGCCCAGGTGGGGCAGGCGATCGGAACGGTGGTGATCGGTGGCGGCGTGGTCGGAAAGGCCTGCGCCCTGGCCCTGCGTCGCGCCGGCGATACCGTGATGACGCTCGACCCTCAAAACCTGTCACGACCCGCTTCCTACGGCAATGCCGGCCACATCGCGGTCGAGCAGGTTGAACCCCTGGCGTCGCCCGCCGCCTTGGCCTCGGCCCTGGGCCGCCTGTTTATCCTGGGCGGCGCGCTCGATTTCCGCCTGGCGGATGTCTCCGCCTGGGGGCCTTGGGCGGCTCGCTTTATGAAGGCGGCGACTCCGGCGCGCGCGGCTCATGGCAAACGGGCGCTGAGCAGCCTGCTGCTGGAGGCCATGCCAGCGTGGCGGCGGCTGGCCGCTTCTCTGGACTGTCCCGATCTCTTGATCGAGCGCGGTCACGTCGTCGTCTGGGAATCCAACGACACCGCTCGCGACAGACTCGACGCTTGGCGCCGCGCCGACATCGGCCAGGCCAGGCTACGCCCTTTGTCTGATCCCGTGGCGCAACAGCTCAGGCAATCCATCGGCGTAGAGATCGCTGGCGGCGCGCAGTTCGCGAACACGGGACAGGTGCGCGACCCGGCTCTTGTTCTGCGGTTGCTGGACGAGGCGTTCAAGAGTCTGGGCGGCCAGGCGCGGATCGGCCATGCCGTGGGCCTGCGCACCGTCGAAGGACGCGCCGAGATTCTGCTGGAGAGCGGCGAGCGGTTGGCGCCGGAACGGGTTCTGGTCGCGGGGGGCGTGGGCTCGGGCGCGTTGATGCGGGACCTGGGCCATGTGGCGCCTGTGATCGCCGAGCGCGGCTACCACCTGGAAGGCGGCGCCGAACATTGGGGCGACCTGCCGCCGGTCGTCTTCGAGGATCGCTCGCTGATCCTCACCCGTTTTGGCGACCGGCTGCGAGCCGCCAGTTTTGTCGAGTTCGGCCGCGAATCCTCGCCGCCCGATCCGCGCAAGTGGTCGCGCCTGCATCGTCACCTGTCCGAGCTGGGCGTGCGTCTGGAAGGCCCGGTCGCTGAATGGATGGGCGCCCGACCGACCTTGCCTGACTATCTTCCCGCCATTGGCGTCAGCCGGCGGGCCGACAATCTTTACTACGCCTTCGGTCATCAGCATCTGGGTCTGACCCTGGCGGCGGTCACCGGCGAATTGGTCGCCGCCCTGATAGGCGGAGCAACCCCGGCGGTCGACCTGGCGCCCTTCGACCTGGATCGCTTCGCGCGACCGTCCGACTTGCGAAAGAGGAATGCGGCATGACCCTGGGTGTCGGCGGCTCGACGATGGACCTGCAGTTGGCGCGATTGTCGCCTCGGCCCGGGCGGCCCGCGGCCATCACGGTCGCCGAATACGAGGCGCGTCTGGAAAGGGCGCGGGCCCTGACCGCGACCTTGGGCGCCGACGCCCTGCTGGTGGGAGCCGGGGCCAGCCTGCGCTATTTTACCGGCGTGCCGTGGGGCGCGACCGAGCGGCTGGTGGCGCTGCTGCTGCCGCGCCGGGGGCGGCCAGTCATGATCTGCCCGGCCTTCGAGCTCGGTTCGCTGCAAGCCGACCTGAAGATCGACGCCGAGATCCGCCTCTGGCAGGAACACGACAGCCCCGCCGCCCTGGTGGGCCAAGCCCTGTCCGAGATCGGGGCGGACGTCCTGGCGTTGGATCCTGCCGCGCCGTTCTCGCTGTTCAGCGCTCTGGACAAGGCCGCGCCCTCTCTGCATGCGGTGGACGCCACGCCGGTCATCGATGGTTGCCGGGCGCTCAAGTCGCCGGCCGAACTGGCCCTGATGCGCTACGCCAAGGCCACCACCCTGGATGTCCATCGCGCCGCCGCCGCCATGCTTGCCCCAGGTGTCGCCGCCAGCGTCGTCAAGCGGTTCATCGACACCGCCCACCGCGCGGCGGGCGCCGATGGCGGCTCGACTTTTTGCGCGGTGCAGTTCGACCGCGCCACCGCCTATCCGCACGGCCTGCCTGGCGACCAGACGCTGGGTGAAGGAGAACTGGTGTTGATCGACACCGGCTGTCAGGTCGAAGGCTACAACGCCGATATCACGCGCACCTACGTGTTCGGCGAGCCGGGCGACGAGCATCGGCGGATCTGGGACATCGAGCACGAGGCCCAGGCCGCCGCTTTCGCGGCGGTTCGTCCCGGCGTGCCCTGCGAGGCGATCGACGAGGCGGCGCGCCAAGTGTTGCAGCGTTACGGCCTGGGTCCCGATTACGTCCTGCCGGGCCTGCCCCATCGCACCGGTCACGGCATCGGCCTGTCGATTCACGAGGGACCGTATCTGGTGCGCGGCGACAGCACGCCCTTGGCGCCCGGCATGTGTTTTTCCAACGAGCCGATGATCGTCGTGCCCGACCGCTTCGGCGTCCGGCTGGAGGATCATTTCCATGTCACCGAGACCGGCGCGGCTTGGTTCACCGAACCCTCGCCCTCGATCGATGCGCCGTTCGGTTCGTCGTGAGAGTCTCGCGCTCGTTTCCACTCTGTCTTGGCCGGTCCGGCCCTTCGAAGACGACCTTGGGGGTAATCGCATGAACTTCTGGACCCGCCGCAAGGCGCTCGACGCCATCGTTTCGGTTGAGGCCGACCGTCGATTGAAACCGACCCTGTCCTGGCCGCATCTGCTGGCCCTGGGTATCGGAGCCATCATCGGTACGGGGATCTACACCCTGACCGGTATCGGCGCCGAACGGGCCGGACCGGCGGTGATCCTGGCCTTCGCCGCCTGCGGCGTTCTGTGCGTGTTCGCCGCCCTGGCCTACGCCGAGGTGGCCACCCTGATCCCGGCCGCCGGCAGCGCCTATACCTACGCCTATGCGGTGCTGGGTGAAGGTCTGGCCTGGATCGTCGGCTGGAGCCTGGTGCTAGAATATGCCGTGACCTGCGCGGCGGTCGCGGTCGGCTGGTCAGGCTATATGGTCGGTCTGCTCAAGAGCGTTGGCGTCAATCTGCCGCCGGAAATCTTGGCGGGACCGCACGCCGGCGGGATCATCAACCTGCCGGCCGTGCTGATCACCATCGCCGTCACCGCCCTGCTGGTTAAAGGCGCGCGCGAGAGCGCCACGCTGAACATCGGCCTGGTGCTCATTAAGATCGTCGCCCTGGCCGTCTTTGTCGGCCTGACCTTCACGGCCATCAAGGGTCACAACTTCACGCCGTTCATGCCCTATGGCTTCGCCGCCCACACCAAGGCGGGTCATCCGCGCGGCGTGATGGCCGCCGCCGCAATCGTGTTCTTCGCCTTCTTCGGCTTCGACGCGGTCTCGACCTCGGCCGAGGAGGTCAAGAACCCCAAGCGTGACCTGACCATCGGCATCATCGGCTCGATGGTGATCTGCACGCTGATCTACATGGTGGTCGCCGCCTGCGCGGTCGGGGCCTGGCCCTATGCCGAGTTTGCCCGCTCGGGCGAGCCGCTGGCCTTTATCCTGAGGGGGCTTGGCCATCCGACGGCTGCTTTCGGCATCGCCGCAGCGGCGGTCATCGCCTTGCCCAGCGTCATCCTGGTGATGATGTTTGGCCAAACCCGAGTGTTCTTCGTCATGGCGCGTGACGGTCTTCTGCCGCGCGGCCTGGGCCGGCTGCACGCCAAGAGCGGCGCTCCGGTCACCCTGACCCTGATCACTGGAGCGGTCGTGGCGCTGGTCGGCGGCTTCCTGCCGCTGGACCAGATCGCCGAACTGTCCAACGCCGGCACCTTGCTGGCCTTCATCTGCGTGGCCGTGTGCCTGATGGTGCTGCGTGTGCGTCGGCCGGACCTGCCGCGCCTGTTCCGCTGTCCGGCGGTGTGGGTCGTCGGTCCGCTGGCGGTTGTCGGCTGCCTCTACTTCATGATCAGTCTGCCATCCGCCACGCTGATCCGGTTCGTGGTCTGGAATGTCATCGGGCTGGTTGTCTACCTGGCCTATAGCCGTCGGACGAGCTTGCTGGCTCATGGCGTCGACGCGCCTCCGGTGCGCGAAGACACCGCGACACCTCAATGAGTATCCAAATTTCGACGGAGCGATTGAGCTCCCGTTGAGCGCCGAGGGTGCGCGTCCACCGGTCTCGATGGACGCCGCCGCTCGCCCTAGGCGCCGTCGGATCCGGCGCTGACCTCCATCCAGTCCAATTCTTCTTCAACGCGCCGATAGGCGTCGTCCCCGATGGTCCCTTCGCGGCGCAAGGTCTCTATGGCCCGTCGGGCCACGACAACGGCGTCGCGGCGCAGCGCGTTGTGTTCCCGATCACGCGGGTCATGACCGCTGCGCGCCAAGCTCAGCGCTTCGGCATATTCCAGACGCAGCCTGTCGGCCGCCGGCGTAGTGTTGCGTTCCAGCTCGCCGAGCGTGGCCTTTAGCGCAGCCTGGCGCGCCAGCGTGATCTCGGCCTCCACCGTATTGTCCTTGGGCAGGTTCAAAAGTCGCAACAGCGGACCCAGGGTTAGGCCCTGCAAGATCAGGGTGCCCAGGACCACGACAAAGGCTGTCAGCAGGATGAAGTCCCGGTAGGGGAAGTCCGGCGGCAGCGCCATGGCCGCCGCCAGGGTGACGATCCCTCGCATGCCGGACCAACCGATGACCAGCCCGCCTCGGAAACTAGACGGCGTCAACGACACGCGCTGGTGGCCGGCCCCGATGGTGTCGCGGGCCCACTCGACGATGACGTGATGGGTCAACACCCAGGCCAACCGGACGAGAATGACCACCGCCAGAATGGCGAGCGCGGCGCCCAGCATGCCGTAGAGTTCGGCCCCTTGGAGTGTTTCGAGGATCGGCCGCAACTGCAGCCCGATCAGGGTGAAGGCCAGGACGTTGAGCACCATCGTGGCCGTTTCCCAGATGGCGAAGGACGGCAGTCTCAGGCGAGCCGACATTGGCCGGCTCCGTCGCCGCGCCATGGTCAGGCCGAACACGACGATGGTGACGACGCCTGACAGGTGCAGGCGCTCGGCTAGAAGCCACACGCCGAAGGTGACGACGAACTGACAAATGGCCGAGCGCGGCGCATCCTGAATCCGGCTGATCAACAGACCGACCGGCCAGGCCACGAGCCACCCGACCGCGACGCTGCCGAAGACGACGATGGCGAAGGTCGGCACGGCGCCGGTGAGGCTGAAGCCGCCAGCGGCCACGGCGCCGACCGCAAGCCTGTAGATCAGCAGCGCCGAGGCGTCGTTCAGCAGGCTCTCGCCCTCCAGCACCTTGCGGATCCGATGTGGCGGGTTGACTTGGCCCAGCACCGCCAGGGCCGCGACCGCATCGGGCGGCGCCAACAGAGCTCCCAAGGCGATGGCCGCCGCCCAAGGCAGGTCCGGCAGGATATGGCGCGCCACGACGGCCACCGCGACCGTGGTCAGACTGACCGCGACCAGCACCAGCGAGGTCACGGGTTTCCAGTCGTCGCGCAGATCTCGCAACGAGGCGTCGTAGGCCGCGTCGAGCAGCACCGGCGCCACGAACAAGGCCAGGATCAGATCCGGAGGCAGGTCCATACGAGGCGCGCCGGGGATGAACGCCACCAGCGCCCCGCCCACCGCCAAGAGGGTGGGGTAAGGGATGTTCACCCGCGTCGCGATCGATGAAATGATCGTGGCGCCCAGTAGCAGCGCCAGGATGGTCTCGAACATCAACATCGCTTCACCCGCTCAAAGCGCTCGACGACTAGGCGAGGGTGGGTAGGCGATCCAGGTGCTTGTCCAGTGTGATCGGATACTGCCGCACCCGCGCGCCGGTGGCGTTGTAGACCGCGTTGGCGATCGCAGCCCCGACCCCGCATATGCCCAGTTCGCCCACGCCCTTGGCCTTCATCGGCGAGGTGGACGGATCGGTCTCGTCCAGGAAGATCACCTCCTGGTGTGGGATGTCGGCATGGACCGGCACCTCGTAGCCGGCCAGGTCGTGATTGACGAAGAAGCCGATGCGCTTGTCGACGACCAACTCCTCCATCAAGGCCGCGCCGGCGCCCATGGTCATGCCGCCGATAACCTGGTTGCGCGCCGACTTCGGATTGAGGATACGCCCTGCGGCGCAGACCGCCAGCATCCGTCGGATGCGAACCTCTCCGGTGACGGAATCGACGCCGACCTCGACGAAGTGAGCCGCGAAGGTCGATTGCTGCTGCTTGCGGCCCAGATCGCCATATTCCATGACGTCCTCGGCCACCAATTCCCCGTCGACGGCGGCCTGAGCTAGCGGCGCGGCGCGCCCGCCGGCCCGTACCTGGCCGTCGATGAACTCGGCGCTCGTCGGATCGAAGCCGAGCTTGGTCGCCACGGCCTCGCGCAGCTTGACGCAGGCGGCATAGACGCCGGCGGTCGAGCTGTTGGCGCCCCATTGACCGCCCGAGCCCGCCGAAACGGGAAACAGCGAGTCCCCCAGCTTCACCGTCACCTGATGCAGGGGCACGCCCATCATCTCGGCGGCGGTCTGGGCGATGATCGTATAGGTCCCGGTGCCGATGTCGGTCATGTCGGTCTCGACCGTCACCATGCCGCTGCTGGCCAACCTCACGCGTGCGGCCGACTTCATGTTCAGGTTGTTGCGAAAGCCCGCCGCCACGCCCATGCCGACCAGCCACTTGCCGTCCCTGGTCTGGCCGGGCTGACCGCGCTTGGCCCAGCCGAACCGCTCGGCGCCGGTGCGCAAACATTCGATCAGCTGGCGTTGCGAGAAGGAGCGCTCGGGCTTTTCCGGATCGACCTGGGTGTCGTTGAGGATGCGGAACTGGACCGGATTGATCTTCAGCTTTTCGGCCATCTCGTCGATGGCGATCTCGAGAGCCATCAGGCCCGGGGCCTCGCCGGGCGCGCGCATGGCGTTGCCTTCGGGTAGGTCCAGCACCGCCAGCCGCGTGGCGGTCATGCGGTGCTCGCCGGCATAGAGCAGGCGGGTCTGCTGGATCGCGTTCTCGGTCTTGCCGCCCGGGAGGTTGCCCGACCAGCTCTCATGGCCGATGGCGGTGATCTTGCCCGCCGAGGTCGCGCCCAGGCGGATGCGCTGGATCGTCGCCGGTCGGTGGGGCGTGTTGTTGAACATCAGCGGTCGGGTCAGGGCAACCTTCACCGGCCGTCCGGCCATCTTGGCGCCCAGAGCGGCCAGGAGCGCGTCGGCGCGGACGAACAGCTTGCCGCCGAAGCCGCCGCCGACGAACGGCGAGACTAGGCGCACATTGGCCTTGGGAATACCCAGGGTCTTGGCGAGGTCGCCGACGCTCCAGTCGATCATCTGGTTGGAGGTCCAGAGGGTCAGTTTCTCGCCCTTCCAGACGGCGATCGAGGCGTGTGGCTCCATCATCGCATGGGCGTGATCGGGAGTGCTGTAGGTCTGGTCGATCTGCACAGGCGCGGCGGCGAAGGCGCCGGCGAAGTCGCCCACGGCGCTGTCGGGCCGGCCCTCGTCCGGCTTGATCGCGCTGTCCTTGGAGCCAGCCAGGTCGAAGCTGCCCTTGGCGCGCACATAGTCGACCTTGACCAGGCTGGCGGCGGCGCGGGCCTGTTCAAAGGTTTCGGCCACCACCAGGGCAATGGCCTGGTGATAGTGCTCGATCTCGGGGCCGCCCAGCAGTGTGGCGTCGTTCCACTGGCCCTTGCCGAGCTTGCCGGCATTGGCGGCCGTGACGATGGTGACGACTCCCGGCGCGGCCTTGGCCTTGCTGGTGTCCATCGACGCGATCCGCCCCTTGGCGATCGCCGCGCCGACCACGAAACCGTAGGCGACGTTGGCGATCGCGTCGTGCTTTTCATAGGCATAGGGCGCATGGCCTGTGGTCTTCAGCGGACCGTCGATGCGGTCGGTGGCCTTGCCGATGATCTTGAGTTGGTCGATCGGGTTGGTGGTGGCGGGTGCGTCGAACTTCATCGGATCAGACCCTTGATTGCGTCAGCGTCGCGCTGAGCGCGCGCTCGACCAACGTCAGCTTGAAGGCGTTTTCGGAGGTCGTTCTGGCCCCGGCCAGCAGCTGATCAGCCACGGCCTTGCCGCCGCGCGGCATCTGGTTTTCCGCCGCCTCGACCCGCCACGGCTTGTGGGCGACCCCGCCCAGCGCCAGGCGGCCCGAGCCATCGCGCTGGACGATCGCCGCCACCGAGACCAGGGCGAAGGCGTAGGACGCCCGATCGCGGACTTTCTGGTAGCTGTGGGTCCCGCCCAGAGGCTTGGGCAAGGTCACCGCCGTGATCAGCTCGCCGGGCGCCAGGGCGGTTTCCACATGCGGGGTCGACCCCGGTAGCCGGTGGAAATCGGCGATCGGGATGGCGCGGGTCTGGCCGTCCGGGCGCACGGTCTCGACCGTAGCGTCCAGCACCCGCATGGCCACGGCCATGTCGCTGGGATGGGTGGCGATGCAGGCCTCGCTAGTCCCCAGCACCGCGTGGCCGCGGGTGAAGCCGCCGATGGCGGCGCAGCCGATCCCGGGGTTGCGTTTGTTGCACGGCTGATTGGTGTCGTAGAAATACGGGCACCGGGTGCGCTGCAGCAGGTTGCCCGCCGTGGTGGCCTTGTTGCGAAGCTGACCAGAAGCGCCGGCCAGCAGCGCCCGCGAGAGCACGGCGTAGTCCTTGCGCACGCGCTTGTCGGCGGCCAGATCGGTGTTGCGCACGAGGGCCCCGATCCGAAGGCCGCCATCCGGCGTCTTCTCGATCTTGTCCAGCGCTAGCCCGTTGACGTCGATCAGATGCCGGGGCGTCTCGATCTGCAGCTTCATCAGGTCGAGCAGGTTGGTCCCGCCGGCGATGAACTTGGCGCTGGGGGTGCGAGCGGCGATAGCCGCGGCCTCCTTGGGCGTATGGGCGCGCTCGTAGCTGAAGGCCTTCATGCCATCTTCTCCGCCACTTCGGTGATCGCCTCGACGATGTTGGAATAGGCCCCGCAGCGACAGATGTTGCCGCTCATGCGCTCACGCAGTTCGGCCTCGGTGACCTCAAGGGTCGCGTTGAGGTCGGCGGTCACGTGGCTGGGGATCCCGGCCTTGATCTCATTGAGCACGGACACCGCCGAGCAGATCTGGCCCGGCGTGCAGTAGCCGCATTGATAGCCGTCGTGCTTAACGAAGGCGGCCTGCATCGGATGCAGCTTTTCCGGGACGCCCAGGCCCTCGATCGTGATGACCTTGTCGCCCTCATGCATCACCGCCAGGCTCAGGCACGAATTGATCCGGCGGCCATCGATGATGACCGTGCAAGCTCCGCACTGGCCATGGTCGCAGCCCTTCTTGGTGCCGGTCAGCTTCAGGTGCTCGCGCAGGGCGTCCAGCAGGGTGGTGCGGGTGTCCAGCTCGAGCGCCTGGGCCTTGCCGTTGACCTCGAACGACACCTTGGCGAGCACAGGTGGTTGGTCGGTGGCGGCGTCGGCCGCCGCCGCGGGCAGGGCGGCGGTCGCCGCGACTGTGGCCGCGCTGACCTTCATCAGGCCACGGCGCGATAGGGCTAGATCTTCCGGGCTTGGCATCTCGCACTCCCTTGTGTGTCGTTGATAGCCGGCTCTGGACCGGATCAGTCGTGCGCCCCGCCGAGGCGCGTGGGAGCCTTGGCCTGAAACGGCGTGTCGATCCGCACCGTTCCGGTGAAGTTCTGGGCGGGCCCCTTCACCGAGGGCTTGGCGCCATTGCGTTGGATTTCCATGGATCGGCTCCCGGCAGGTTGGGCCTGGGCTTGCGTTGCCAGGGTCAGGGCGATGAGGGCCGCGCAGATCGATCTCATGAACCATCCTGCTCGTCGAAGCCGCAGCTCTAGCGCGACAGCCTAGCCCCCCAATCGACCAGCGATTAGGGGGTCAAAGTGGCATGGGCCTATGCTCGTTGTTCATGAATGGGCGTGAGCGTCCGCGAGCCCTAGTCATAGTCCGAAGCGGCGTCTGGTCGCCGCTCCGACGCGCTTTCGGCGGCCTTCGCGGTCGTCGCCGATGTAGCGTTTCGGATTCTCACTCTCGGTGAGGGGACTCATCGTTATGGCGATATTTCAAGCACTTGAAGATTAAAATATCGGCGTTCCGTGATTCTGCACTCTCCTTTTGCGCGAAAGGGATTGCTCACGGTCAATGTGACACTTGGTGCGAGTGACGCGGGCGTCATTTTGCGCGAGCCTTCGCTGATTCGATCAGGAATTGCGTGGGGCTC
>Ga0307515_10013699_pt1 | contig 15111 bp, 3 predicted proteins | sample 17_EM_MG_FD_194513 | JGI IMG/M metagenome (GOLD analysis project Ga0307515, IMG submission 194513) | Populus trichocarpa ectomycorrhiza microbial communities from riparian zone in the Pacific Northwest, United States - 17_EM | ecosystem: Host-associated > Plants > Roots > Unclassified | place... | reverse complement strand
TATTCTACTATAGTATTTATTATATTAGAGTCTCTTAAATTTAATATTTTTATTTTAGATCTATTTAGAACTATATATAGTTTTATAATATCCCGCTCCCTACCTAGTACTTTAGTAAGAGATTATTTAGTTAATAATACCTTTTCTCTTACTAATTAAGGGAGGAAAAGACTTATACTTTCTAGCAGTAGTAGGCTGTACTTATTAGTGACATTTTTAACAAATTATAGTGTTTAAGTTTCCGTTTACCTATAACGTAATTAGCCTACCTATAGTAAAGTACTTTTACTTTACTACTCGCTTCTCTTTTCCCTTACCCTTTTATATATTTATATACTCGTATTATAAACTATAAGAGCTTAATAGTGCTGGACTATCGCCTAGCCTATATTAAGAGATAGGCTAAGTAGAGTAGTCCCCGTAACTTACACTATACCGCGTCTTCCTCTATAGGTTAGTCTTATTACTATAGATTTACCCTTATACGCGTTTAACCTATAGAGTATACGACCGTATACTTTACCGCTAAGGCCTTACTTATACAATTTTATTAGGGCGCGCCTTATTTCCTTACCTTTACTAGTTAACCTAACTCTACTAACTACCTACCCTTACTCCTACCCTACTAGTATTTACCTTTATAACTAGTGCCTTTATAGATCTATCTAAGCTATAGAGCCTTATAACGTAGTAAGTTAGCTACCTTATCTTCGGCCTTAGCTATATAATAAAGGGTCTATATTTACTAATACGTTTATATAAACTACCGCTTAATATAGCCTGCTACCAAAATGGACCTACCTACTAATTATTTTATAACTTGCGACGTTAACTACGTCCGTAACTATAAAAAGTTTACTAAGGGTATTATAGTTTTTAAGATTACCTTAACTATAGTAACTATAGGCTCTAGTATCTTATAAGGTAATGGTAAGGGCCCTATACTTAATAAGCCTCTTTTTTTAGAGCTTAGCAGTCTATACCTCTTAGCTAACAACGCTCTAAAATACTATCTCTATCTATCTACCGGCTATATACGCGCCAATTATTCTCTTAAGAAAGCCTCTTAACTTTATTACGGCTATAGTAAGGCCGGTTATCTTAAAGCTAACTGCCTTAACCCTATATATAATAATTATAGGGAAGCCGGTTATTTTAAGAGCAACTATTTTAGTGTAATATATAACTAATATAGTGCTATAGGCTATAGAAAGCGAGACTGTCCCTAGCTATTAGGTAAGAAGAAATGGACTTACCTAAACTATAGCTCCCTAAACTATTAAACTATCTTCTATAGTTAGGTATATAAGAACTACAGAGTTATAGGGTATAATATTAATAATTATATAAGTGGACCTACTTTAATTTAGGTAATAGACGCCGTAACCGCTCTAGGTAAGGTAGATGCACTAGGTACTACCACTTTAAATATAGCTACTACCTCTCTGTCGCCTAAACCTCTTAATATAGCCGGCTTCTATTTAGTGGCGGATAGCCTAGTAGATAATTTAGACACCTATATAGAGGATAGCGATTCCGTAATAGCCGAACCTTTAAATATACTCTAGCTTCTAAACAATAACCACCTTATAGTTTAGTTTATTATATAAATTATTAAAGAGTATATTATAGTATATAGTATTACATTCTAGGTGTCTTATCCCTTAACACGTCAGCGTCCATCTAGAACCTGGTCCGTGCGCGGAACACCAAAACTCCAGACATAGATTCAATCGATAGATTACCACATTTTGGGCGTAAAATGTGTCAGATTCCGTTCTGCAGAAAGGACGAATGTCGGTTACCTTATATTGAGCGACTGAACTTTAAGGGGTAGGCTATATAGGTCGGTTTGTATAAGGTTTCGCAAATATCACCGGCCTCATATTCCTGAGTGAGGCGATTCAATTCGGTTGATTTAATTGGCTAGTCCTTATCGATAACAGATGGACGCGAACTGACGTGTTAAGGGATAAGACCGGTAAAATGCCTACTTATTGTTTATATAAGACGGCGTCTATCTAATTTATAGATGCTAATATCGCCGGCAACGTTAAGGTTAATACTACTAATACTACTTCTTTAGTTACTTAACAACTATTATATCTAACCACACTTAAGTATTTTACTTATATTCTCCCGCAAGATACTATAACCCTACAACTTTATTATATTAGGTTCGTTGTCGCCTTTAATAAACTCGCACTAGGTACGCATACGTTACTTAGTAAGTACTTCTTTATTAATGGGGACTTTAGCCTATTTACGCTATAAATCTATAAAGCTTAGGATATACTGTTAAATAGTCCTGCGGTTGTTATCTACTTCTTTACGCTAGGCACTAAATAGCTTAATAGTTATATCGCGAGCCTAAACGCAAGCCTATAATAGCAGAGCGTTAATAATCCTTTAGGTCGCTAGTGAAAGAACTATAATATAAATATCTAGCTTAGTATGTAGCTCTTAGTAGAGGACTAACCATCGTATAAAATCCCTGCGAGGTATTAGTTTAATAGCGTTCTTAAGTATTTTACGGTCTAGTTCTATACCGCAGTTGCGAGCCTTAAGGCCGTTAATTAGAACCCCTAGGTACCTATTATTATTTATCTTATTACCTTTTTAGGTAGCGCGGACTAAGTCTACTACGCTGCCATCTAAATAGTTAATAGTCTTACCCTTTACACTAACTCTATTATTAATATCTCATTTCTAGGTAAAGACGCAGATAGCTAGGCCAGCTAGAAAGGAGTTATTATTAATACTACTCCCTTTAGCTCCGGCTATAACTACTATACTTTCGTCTTTTAACTACGGGTAGGTTATAAGTTTATACTAAACTCTATATTCGCTTCGGAGTATATCCTAAGCAGCGACAACTTTATAATAGTTAGTGACCTAAGTAAGGCCCTAATTATAGTATAGGGCATTAAATGTCTTATAACCGAGCGTGTTCCTAAGGTTGGAATCTCCTAAGAGATTAATACTCTACGCCACCTATAGTAAGGAGGCGATAGTTTCTATATTAAGCGCTAAATTACGCTGTCTAATAACTTTATAGATCTCCCGCGTATTAATTACTTTAACTGCAATATTGCTAAGTATAGGAAGAACTTAGTTAATAATGCCCTTAAGGCCGTCTTACCACTATTTAATAAAGAGTAAATAGGTGCCTATACTGCGCTTAAATATATAATAGGCGGTATTTTGCTAATATAAGGCCCCGGTAGTATTGGGAAATCAACCTTTCTAACTATCTTAGTATAATACCAGTATTAACTTAGGTCGCCCTAGTAGGATCCTACTAGAATCTAAGTTCTGTTGCCGCTTAATCGCTAACTAGATATACTGGCTAAGATAATTAATAATGCGCTTGTAGAGAACTATAAGGCACTAATTACGTAAGGCCGTCCTGCTAAATTTCCTATCGTCCTTCGCCGCTATATGCGCTTAACGGAAACTAAGGTTTATAAGCGGGATGCCGTTATATAGCGAACAGCGGTAGGCATTAATACTTATTTTAAGTATTTTAAGGAATAGGATAACTATACTATAATTAATAAGGACGCGTCTATGCTAAATATAGCATTTCTACTCTACCGTACGTTTAAGGCTAGTAATGCTACCGGCTTTAATAAGCGGTTATAGGTTATAGATTTGTTTAAAGGTTAATAGTTATTATACCCAGGGTGGTTTTAGATAAATCTTATCGCGATAAGTCTTGGCATACCCCAAATAAATTTTCAGTCGCCTTCTTCTTCTTTATTATCGTATAAATATGGCTTTAAAAGTAGAATCAGAAGCTCTCGACTCTATTAATACCTCTAAATCAAAAAATATAAGAGGTCGCTCAGCTCTTTTGACATAGGAGCATACCTATCCACCAGGCAGTAATAAGCCCGTACGAAATAAAAAAGCCCGTCTTTTATTCTATTGTAAACACTACATAGAGTCATACGCTGCATAGTCAACTTCTAACTTCCAAAACCACTTAGCGTTAAAGCATGGTATTACAGTTAAGCCTAAAACTAGTCGTACAAAAGAAGCAATACGGGATTAATTAAAAGACCTTTACCTTAAAGCGTCGTCTTAAAACGAGACAGAAGAGCTAGATTTAGAAGTACTCCGAGCAGTCCTAAATAAGGAAGTTATTAATAAGGCCCTTATTACATTAATTGTTGTATAAAACTTACTATTTCGGATAGTTAAGTGGCTAGAGTTCCATATTCTTCTATAGTTAATTAATCCTAAAGTAGACGGCTATATAACTATAGCCCATTTAGCAGTTAATAAAAAGATCTATAACTTATAGCTATTATAAAAGGATATTATACAAAAGAGGCTATAGTCTGCACTAACAAGTATTTATCTCTCCATTAATATCTAGACCTCTCCAAATAATCACTTTCTCCTCGCGATTTGCGGCCATTTTATTAATAGCCAGGAAAAGCTTATAAACGCCCTTCTTGGCCTTCATACGGTAGCCTCTTATAGCGGGAACAAGCAATGGAATACTCTCCTTTTAGTGCTTAAGGACTACGGGATTATATAAAAGCTAGGCGCCGTTATATCTAATAACCATACTATAAATAATAAGCTTTGTTATATAATAAGCAACTAGCTTCTTTAGGAAGAAGAAATTAAATAGAATCCTGTCTACCAACGGATCCGCTATTAGGGCCATATTCTTAACCTTGCCGTATAGACTTTCCTCTTCAAAAGCTTAATTAGCCTTAATAATATTAAGTCGTATAAAGAAGGAAAAGAGTTAGATCTAAAAGAGGAGAAAGAGAAGAGTAATATATTTCGAAAACTTGGTATACTTAGAAAGCTTTATAACATTACCGTATACACCCATAGCTTAGCTAGTCGTATAAGGGAGTTTAAAGGTCTTATAGGGAGAAGAATTCCGCTTAATAATTGTACGAGATGAAATAGCTGGTATTTTATACTTAGTGTAGCAATTTAGAAAGAGTCTGCCCTTAATATATATACTAAGTGTAACCTTAATACGCTTAAAAAGGACTATCTTAGTCTAAAGGACTGGGAGGCGCTTTATATAATAAAAAGTTTTCTTTAGATATTCTACTAGGTAACCCTAAAATATCAGGGACACGAAGCAACGCTTAAAAATATACTCTTTATAATAGATGTTATAATTAAGCACCTTAATAAATCCTAAGTTAGTTTATCTCCCCTCTCTATTTCCTAATTTAGCTAATATTATATAATAAAAGGAGTATATATCTAATAAGGAGTTCTCTAAACGCATTAGAAATGCTTAGAATACCTTTAATAGGTATTACCATAAAACAGATAACTCGCCCCTTTACGCCGCTGCACTTATTCTTTATCTAGCCCATTATACAAGATATATTAAGCAGGTTTAAAAGAAGAAGTGGCGTAAGCCTACACTTAACAGCGTTAAAGAGCTTTAGGAAAGATATCGGAATAGGAGTTTTACGCTTAGAAGTATGTCGTTATACAAAAAGCTAGCTCTAGCTTAAGACCTTAATAAGTTTAATAAGATTGCCGAGGATCTTAATAGCATAATGTTTCGACCAAAAAGTTAGGACAAGTATAAGGACTTTATCTCTAAGACGCCGTATAAGATCTTAATAACTGCACTTTAGTGGTGGTCTTAAGAATAGCAACGAAAGCGCTGGCTACGGCTCTCGCTTATAGCAATTGAAATTCTCTTAATTCCAGCAATAAGCGATGAGCCAGAAAGAGTCTTTTTAGAAGGACGTTGTATAGTATTATGGGAGAGAATGTAAATAGATCCTAAAACTCTTAAGAAAACAAAGTGTTTAAAAAATTAGCATTAGAGAAGAACTATAAGAGAAATAAATAATTTTTCTTTAAGTATTTAGCTATTATATAGTTAGGGGGGAAAAGGTCTATAATATCCGCAATATCTATAATATTCGTAATATCCGCAATATCTATAATATCTACAATATCTGCAATATCCGTAATATCTGCAATATCCGTAATATCTGCAATATCCGCAATATCCGCAATATCTGCAATATCTGCAATATCTATAATATCCGCAATATCTACCAAATTCTGCCTGGTTGGGGTGGGGAAGCTCCGCATAGGGCACTTTTATCCTTATCGATTGCGATATTTATGCATATTCTATTAGATAAAGGATATTTTATGCTCGCTTATTCGCATTATCTAAAACCACCCTAATTATACCTTATAGGTATCCTAGATAGCAACGGAAACCTATATCTTATTATAAACCCTAATATAACTAAATACGCCGAATTCCGCCAATACTTATACTAATTTATGCTTGGTAATAATATAACATAAGATAATAAAATAGGATTAACACTTGCGGCTAATATAGTTATTATAAACCTAGCTAAGAAGGCTAATGTTATTTTTATAACACCTAATATGGTCTCGCAGACTTATGCATATTCTATTAGCGCTATACGCACAGTTTTCTATAATAAGGCTAGGAAGGCGTCTAAGCTAAGTAGTCTTACTAGGTTTACCTAGAGTAAACTATATTTAATCTAAAGAGGTTTATAGATTTAGGCTAGCAACCCTATACCTTAGGTTTTCCTTAGTAATATATACTAACTAAAACCAATCCTTAGTCCTAATTTCGATAATCTGTTCTACTATTAGAAATCTATCTCCCTTTATACGCGTCTCCTTGCGGCTAGTACGGATACGGTATAGTTCTCGCTGCAATATTAATTTATTAAAGACATTGCATATCTTATAAATGCCGTCCTGCCGTATAACTAGCTTTAGATAAGCCCAATAATTAAGGACCGAGAGTAGTTAAAGCTGGCGGCGAGCTTTTTTAAGGATGTGCTGCGCTGCAACTACCCTATCGCCTTCCTTACCGTTAATAGTACTATATAGGTAAACGAGCTTAGCCAATTAATATATAACCTAGTTTACGCTTAACGCGTATTTTAGGTAGCCATGGCGCTAATAAACTTTAGATTTAAGCTATTAGAGGTTGGCCTTACCGTTCTATATATAGCCTAACTTATTATCTACTCCGTAGCGCTGCATGCGCTTAAAGAATAGTGCTACGCCTAGTAAAATAGTAGTAAGTGGCGGGAATTTGCGCCAGTAGTTAGCGAGATTAAGGTCTTTACTGTTGACGGCATCTAAGGCGGCTAGGTGGAGTTATTAGTATATAATATAATAGTCGCTAGTCTGCTAAAATTTATTTAGGACATAGTAAGGAACCTTTTTATAATTACTAGACCATAAGCGGGCCTTATTATTATTAGTAGTCCCTAAGTAGTCTATAATTATTATACCGGCAATAAGACCTTTACGAATATTGCGTATTATAAAATTAAGAAGTAGTATAAGGATAATAAGGTATTTATTAACCTTAAGAATCTTAAGCGGAAAGAGCACTTCTAGTAACTTATTGCCCCGTTTAACGTTAACGAAACTATATAGTATATCTACTGCTAGCGTATAGCCGATTACACGCCTATTTTGTATAGTATAGATATTAACTTTAATATTACTATCCCTGACTTCGCGGGTGTAGTAAATATTAGCGGTACTAGTAATTATACTAAAGCGTAGAACGAGGTTAATAGAGAAGGCGCTAATAATAACAGCTAGGGCGGTGCTGGTAATAATAACGAGGATAATAAGGATAGAGAGGATATTAGTGGCGTTAGAATATAAGGAGGGTAGTAAGAATAGATGTTATAGACTTTACTAGTAGTAAGACCCTTAAATAGGGATATTAGATAGAAGTTAAAAGCGGTAGTAGCTATAGGCCTTTAACATTTATAATTTTGCTATAGTACTAGATAAAATATAGTATATTATAATATTATATATTACAGCTAAATAAGATCTCTAAAATAGATAAGCGTATTACGGTAAAGATAGCCTGATTTATAAAGCCTAGTAATCCTAGTTTTTATCCCTTTTAGGCTAGTAGTTAATTAATGCTAATCTATAATCTAGATTTTAAGGGGTTATTTGGTTATAATCTATTACTTTTAAATCTAAACTAAAAGTCTAGCAGAAAGAACACGTTCCTTCTCGATTTAATACACGTTTATAGCTTTATAGGTTATATAGACGTATATAATCTAAAGCCTTTAGATTTAAACTAACGCTAAGACCTTAGTTTAGATTCTATATATAGTAAAGTTGCCAACTTTTTAGTAACTTTTAGCGTGTTTTTTAAAACATTAAAATTTTATAGCTAAAGTTAAGTTAAACTAGAATTCAACCAAACGGTTGCCTTAGAATTAGATTAGAGCTTTAAATTAACTCTATTTTAAAGCCCTTATTCTAATTTAAACTTATAACTAAATATTACCTAAGTACTTAACCAGTTAGATTATAGTCTAGATATCTTACTAGTTGTTACGGACGCTTTAAGTACGATATTACGACTACTTAGAGAAGAGACGAAAGAAGCTAGTTGGTTAATTCAGGCACGGTCTAGGATGGAGCCGATAGAACTATATAACGAGGAATAGTAACCAAGGTCACGTGGGGTAATCTGTATAATCTGTAGGATCTATATAATCCGTAATAGAGTAAACAGAGCACACGTATATCACGTATAAGGAGGATTTTATAGAAGTACGGTTGTGTATTTAAGGACCCTTAGTCCCTACCTAGATAGTTCCTTTCTTGTAGTAATTCTTAGAATACAATTAGAGTTAATCTATTAGGCAACCACTCCACTAGTTATTATTACTTGTTGACTTTTATACTTGCATTTCCTATACACCTAGCCTAATAACGAGCCTATTGTAGTTCTTGCTATAAGGTTCCGTTACACAATCACTACCTAGTTATAGTATTAATATAAAAGGTCGGATAATATGCCACCAAAAGCAGCCACCACAACGCCATTGACGGTAGCAACTACATTAAGGTTAGGTAACAACACTAGTATAGCAGACACTGACTCACAGCAACCTATAACGGTTGGACAGCTATAAGAGATAGTCGACCAGTTAACAAAAAACAATATAACGTTGAAAAATAGGATTAACGGGATAGGCGCAGCAAAGGTTAAGTTACTATTAATTAAAAGATACTCGGAAAAGAGATCGAAGCTTAAAGGATTCTTTACGTAAATGCACTTCAAGGTCGCGCAAGAGGGAGCTAAGCTGGCAATACCTATGGATCAAATAGCATACGCAGGATTATTCTTAATAGGAAGAGCACTTAAATAGTTTAAGCCTTACCTTATAGAAATCCAGGCAAATGGAATAACAACTATAAACTAAGAGGTACGGTTTATATTCTTAAGCTAAAATGGATTTGTTGAGCAACTTATATAAATATTTGGAGACCTAAAGGCAGTAACCACGGCGGAAAGAAAACTCCAAGACATTATGTAACGAACCTTAGCAATTAAGTATACAATATAGTTCCAAACGTTAGCAATATAAGTTAAGTGGAATAATAAGGCGCTTATAGCACAGTATAAATAAGGACTTAAGGCTAAAGTCTAGGACGTAATTATCCTAATAGAAGATGTGGATACCCTAAGGGAACTAATAGATTAAGTAATAAGGATCGATAACAGGATCTACTAGAGAAAACAGGCTAAGAGAGGTTAGGATAGAGTTCTATAGTTATATAAGGCGCAGAGTACACAACGACTAAAGCTAAGTTAAAAACCATAGTATGGCGCAGAGCTAATAGACCTAAGTAATACTAAAGAAGCCTATAAGAGATGGAGTAAGAAACCGTGGAAACCTAGAGGATAAGGATTAAGTAATTAAAGGTCTAAGGAGTAGAGGCTAAACTAAGGATCTTAGCAGCAGAAGATGTTTAGGCAGACTCTATAGTAAAAGCAATAGTTTAGAGAGGGAGCTTATATAAATTGCGGAAAATAAGGTCACTTCGCGAGGGATTATAAAGATGGTTAGAGATACTATGTAATAAAGGGAACTAGACCAATAGCAGACGATATATACGTATAGAGGGACGATAATATGCTGCGAGGAACAAAAGAGTGTTTAATTAAAAGTTTTGCGTTTTATTATAATAATGCATACCAAATTTATAAGGACGCTAAGTACGGCGTAAGCTACTAGCTATAGGAGCCAGCACCTACAAGATATAGAGGAACCAACGAACCAGTTCGCAGATTGGACATTAAGGACGATAAATTCGACATAGGCGAAATATTCCGTAATAATAAGGCAATAAAGGCCGCTTACTGGGAGCGAGTAGACCTCGGAGATGTCATACTAAAGGCAGAAGATAATTCCACTATAAAATAGGGAACATTAGTAGAGATCAAGACCCTACTAGACACGATATCTATCGCTTCGTAAGATATAAGAGAAGTAGGATAGTAAACCACTTCGGCACTTAATAAAGGCAAAAGGCTAAAGGCTTAAGATTCTTAAGATAAGATAAGGCAAGCTTAAGGACCTATAACGGATAATAACCGATAGAGTAGAGCAGTAGCTTAGTTTAGTAAGATACGAATGAGCTTAGGATAAAGTTTCCTATAAACACAAGATTCTTAAGACAAGATGTGTGAGATTTAAGACTCTTAAGATAAGATGAGAACACTAAGTAAGCCTAGTTGGATTAAGGCTAGAGCTAAGCTTAAGTTAGAAGCAAGCTTAGGATTAAAGAATCTAAGGGATTAAAAATTCGGAGTATAAATTAGAACACCTATAAGTAAGAGGCAAGGAGCTTCTTTATAGATTAGGGAATCTGCGATATAAATAGCAACTAGATTAGGAGACAGATATATAGACCTAAAGGACTTACTAGTAGAACATAGTGTTCGGACTAAAGATCGAAGAACTAATACTAAGATTAAGAAGTAAGAAGACTTTAAGGATCTTTTAGTAAGACGTAAACCAAAAGAAACTATAGAAGAGTTTAGGTAAAGAATTATCGCATAGCAAGAATAGAAACTAGATAAGAGATCTAGTATATTAGGACGTATAAAGGACAGAGCGCTAGTACAAAGAATTACTAATAGGCCGAGAATAGGCACACTAAGAGCTAAGTGGCTTACCAAACTGGAAGATAAAGAGGATTTAGGAATTCCTACCAGGTTTAAGGAACGACACATAAAGGGCTGTTATGACGTAGTAATAAGAAGATACTTCCTTATAAATAAGCCGTATATACTCTAGCAGCTATACCAAAAGTAGTATAGGCAAAGGCATAATGACAAGTAGGAAGATTTCTACATATAGTTAGATGAAAAAGTTATTTAGGACCACCCAATTACAGAGAAGGCTATAGCTTATATTAAAGGAGCCTTAATTATAATATTAAAGGATCTAGAAGAACGATTAGAGGACTAAAGAAGCGAGAGACGCATCTTAGTACCTATGAACAAAGTTATAACGTTTAAATTAGCACGATAGAGGTTTAAACTTAGGGATAAAGATAAGCCGAGAGTTAACCTAAAGCATCTAGCACACCACATGTTATTATAGATTGCGTGCGTAGACAATATATGCAAAATGTATAAGAATCCAAAGGAAAAGAATCGGAAATACCCTATAAGGATATACTAGATAACAGATGAGTAATAGTATAGGAATGCCAAATATATATATAGATGGCATCCAGCAGAAGTCCAAGAGGAAGGAAATTTAATACTTTAACTAGGAAGATTCCTTACGGAAAAATACTTAGACGAACAATAGTAGTAGGAATGCCTAGAAAATATATGTCTATAGCATATCAAAAATAAAAAGTAAACTAGGTATTAGCTAAAGAGCGAGCTAAGTATAACAGGATTAAGCAGCTAATAGTTAGGAAAAGTAGAGGCCTATAGGACCAAAGGGAGCTAGTAGTAGAGTCTTAGACCCTTAAGGGAATTTAAGGACAACACCTAAATTTATAAGTTAATTAGCAAGATTAGTAGTTTAAGGCGCTAATAGATAGTAGAGTAACGCGGAACCATATCTTACTAGCAGCAGTTAAGAGAATAGGGCTACCTTATAGACAGAAGGAGCAACCTTATCTATTAGTTACGATTTTAGGAGATCTAATAGCCTATAGAGGAGGGATCATTAATCTTAAAATAGGACCTATTTAGATAACCATTAAAGGAAAACGAATTAAGATGTCTTTTAATATCCTACCATTGGGACGGGATAAGGTAGTACTAGGAATACCTTAGTTATAAAAATACAATCCAAAGATTAATTAAATTATAGGTTAGGTCGATATTAGAGATACTTAACGCCGTAAAATACGACAATAAGCTAAGTTAGTATGGTACTAAGTTAGAGCGATATATAAAGAGACTAAGTAAGGCTTAAGTTATATACCAAAGAGATACTATAAGTATGGTAAGAAACTATAGTTACCGGAAAGTAAAAAGCTATTAGAGCATGCAGTATAGGACTATAAGATAGAATTAGAACTAGAAATAAGTCTAAGGTTCTTTCTAATCTATAAGCTTACCGAAGAAGAAGGTAGAGTATTAAAAGAGTTTATCTAGGAAAATTTATAAAAGGGATATATCAGACCATCGCAGTTATTAGCGGGTTATCTAGTACTATTCGTACTAAAGAAAAATGGTAAACTAAGGCTGTGTATTAACTATAGACAGTTAAACAGCATTACTAGAAAGGATAGGTATCCTTTACCCTTAATTAGCGAAATTTAAGATAGGATAGGTAATGCGCAAATCTTTATAAAGATAGATCTAAGATAGGCGTACCATTAGATTAGGATTAAGGAAGGCGATAAATAGAAGGCAGCCTTTAGGTCAAAGAAAGGACTGTATAAACTATTAGTTATGCAATTTAGGCTTATAAACGCACTAGCAACGTTCTAGAAGCGTATTAATAATGTATTAGGAGAACACTTAGATGAATTTGTTATAGTATATCTTAACGATATTATTATCTACTTAATAACTAAGGAAGAACATGGGGAATACGCTAAATGGGTCTTAAAGAGACTATAAGAAGAATAGATGCCAGTAGCAATTAAGAAATGTAAGTTCTTTACTAGAAAGACCGATTTTATTAAATTTATTATTAAACTAGGCCAACTCAGCATAGATCTAAAAAAGATTAAGGCTATAGTAAATTGGCAAGAACTAGAGAATATTATATAGTTAAGATCGTTCCTAGGGTTTTGCAATTACTATAGGAGGTTTATAGCGCAGTGGTTAAAGGACATTAAACTATTTACGTAATTAATAAAGAAAGAAGAACTATAGGCATGGGGAGAGGAACAAAGGGAACTTTTTAAGAAAGTTAAAGAGTTGTTTACCCAGGAACTAGTTCTTAAGATCTATTAACTAGGACTAGAGACAGTTGTAAAAATAGATGCATTAGACTATATACTAGGGGCATGCTTTATATAGAGATATTAAAATAGATAGCACCTAGTAGCATACTATAGTTAAAAGATAACACTACTAAAGTTAAACTATGACATCTATAACAAGGAGTTATTAGGTATAGTTACAGCATTAAAGGAATAGAGAGCATTCTTGCAAGGCATAGAAAAACTATTTATAGTTAAGACGGATTATAAGAACCTAACAGGATTCCTAATAATAAAGGAACTCAACTAAAGACAGGTTAGATAGGCAGAGATGCTTACAGAATACCATTTTAAGATTTAGTATACTAAGGGTACAGATAATACGTAGGCAGACGCTTTAAGCCGCAAAGCTGAACTACAAAACGAGGAGAAGCTATTAGGAGCTTTACTGCGAAAAGACATAGACGGATTAATTAGGTACAATCATCCAAAAATTGCAGCTACTTAAGAAGACAATAAGTTAGAGAAAGTCTATAAGACACCAAAGAGCTTTTAGGTATAAAGAATTCTAGAAGTATAGCTAGAAGATCTATAAACGGATATATATAAAAACCGAGAAGTAAAGTACATCCTAAGAAGTATAGCAGAGCAATTTATAGAAGAATTTTATAAGGGATTAACTTAAGGATATAATGGAGCTATAGGCTTAGTATTAAGACTCTAGGAGGAGTATATTATTAACGGAATTTAAAGAATAGCTAGGAAGGTTACTAAAGAGTATCTAGATTGCTAAAGGAACAAACTAATAAGGCATAAGCCATACGGAGGGCTACAACCTATTAAAACACTAGAGAGACCATAGGAGGTTATATTATAGGACTTTATTATTAAGTTGCTAAAATTAAAAGATCCTATTACCGGATAAGATTATAACGCGATCTTAGTAATAGTAGACAAGCTTACAAAGTGGGGATACTTTATAGTATATATAGAAGAAATCTTAGCGGAAGATATCGCTAGAATCTATATTAAAGAAGTGTTTATAAGACATAGAGCACTAAGCAAAATTATATTAGACAGGGATTTAAGATTTGTAGCAGTATTCTAGGAAGTATTCTTAGCGGAGTAAGGAGTTTAAGCAGCAACTTCTACCGTATATCATCTGCAGACAGACAGTTAAACGGAAAGATTAAATTAGACGCTAGAATAGTATCTAAGGCATTATATTAATTATGCATAGAACAATTAGGTATCGCTATTACTAGTTACACAGTTTGCATATAATATAACACCTTAAAAAAAAATAGGCACATTACTATTTAAGGCAAATTATGGATATAAGCTAAAAATATCGTTATCACTATAGCAAGCGAAGAAAACGAGTAGTACAGCTAAAGAAAGGATAAAGACGTTAATAAATCTTTATGTAGACCTTATAGAATTAGTAAAGAAAGTATAAGAGAGAATAAAAAAGTACTATAATGCTAAGAGATCTAAGGGACCAGATTTTAAGGAGGGAGATAAAGTGTGGCTACTATATAAAAATTTCAAAAGTCGATAACTAAGCAAGAAGTTAGACCACGTCAGACTAGGACCTTTTAAGATTACGTAAAGAATTTCACCGGTCACGTTTAAGTTAAACCTACTAGCTAAGATAAAGATCTACCCTATATAGCATATCGCAATACTAGAGCCAGCACACGGGAATCATCAGGAAATTTTTTTTTAGGCACGTTGTTGCAAGCGAAAATCGGGTCTGCAAAACCTGCGTAAGTCGCGATTTGCGGCAATTCGCAGCAATTTGCTACAAATACGCAGCTACTTATAAGTAGCCTGTGCGAATTGCTGCAAATTACCGCAAATTGC
>Ga0307515_10013698_pt1 | contig 15111 bp, 11 predicted proteins | sample 17_EM_MG_FD_194513 | JGI IMG/M metagenome (GOLD analysis project Ga0307515, IMG submission 194513) | Populus trichocarpa ectomycorrhiza microbial communities from riparian zone in the Pacific Northwest, United States - 17_EM | ecosystem: Host-associated > Plants > Roots > Unclassified | place... | reverse complement strand
ATGAGTCGTTATTTCAAAAATAGCCCACAATAATTTAAAAAAAAGTTACTTTTTTTTAACGACAACGTAACATGGCCGCCTATTAACTGAAATTATGTTAATAAAATACCCGTAGCTATAAAAAAAGCGTGATTTTACTTTGCAAAAAGGTAATTAAGCCCGGCGGTTATCCTTTTTGAAAAAAATAAAGCAATACGTGGAGTAAAAAGAGCGATTTTCGTAGTGTATTGAGCGCCCTGCCCATTTGATTACGAACTGTTTTTGGGGAAATTTGTAAATGATCGGCTATCTGCTGGCTGGTAAAACCTTCATTGAACCGTAAATTGAATATCAGCTGCTGTTGAGTTGGCAGCGTAGCTACAAGATCATTAAAAGCCTTTAAAAATTCATCATGAAGCATATTGGCATCAGCACGGCCAAGCGTGCTTTCATAATCTTCGGCGCCAGCGGGCATTGCGGCGTACCTGGCTTCTTTTTCCATGTATTTAAATACGCCGTTGCGGGCGGCCACAAGCAGGTATGCCGGTAAGTTATCGATAGGAGATTTTGAACCACGGGTCCATAACTGCACAAACACGTCCTGGGCAATATCCTGGGCACGTTCGGCATCGTTAAGCCTTTTAAAAGCAGTATTATAAACCTGTTTCCAATATTTATTATATAGAACATCAAAAGCAGGTTTGCTGCCGTCGCTCAGCAGCAATAAAAGTTCGTCGTCGTCTGCGTCCTGTAAATGCGGATCCATAGTGTTGCAATATAAGTATTGAAGCGCGGAGTATGAACACACACAAACGGTAAAATTTAAGTTAGTGGCCTGTGGCAGATTTACAAAAAATTTCTCAAGCGCTATTATCAGAGCCTTACGAAAACGCGGTAAAGCCTTTTTAATTTCAGGCAAAGTCGCGATAAGGTTCAAAACGGTTAAACGTCCGGCTGACAAAAAACGAGCCCCAGCAGGACTAAACTCGAACCCATTTAATTACTATTTTGCAGATTTGGCAGGAGTCTAAAATAAAATTCAGAGGGATCAATCCCCCTGGGATCTACTTTGCCACAAAATCAAATGAATAATTGAAGCCATTTTGATAAATCTTTTATCGTTGGTTTTGTACTACTTCATTTTTTATTTCTGCCCCTAAAACTTCGTTACAATCCAAGCGGCAAAATAGCCGATAGCCAGGTTGAGAACTGAAATGACCAAAAAGGCAATAAAAGTGAGGCCGATTGTCTTAGCTTTCGAAGTATTGTTGAAGAACTGGGAATAACACCAGCACATTAAAACGAGTAGAAAACCCTGTTGAACTATGCCATATTGAAGAGTTACTGCGATACCCAAAATATAAACAATGGGGAAAACGAGTAGGCTAACAATTGAAAACAGTCCCATTAAGTATGTATTCAAAACGAGGTGTTCTGCAAGATTATATTTCCGTTTTTTAAAAATGACATAGGAAACCAAGGTGCTGGTTATGATCAGGATCAGACCGTCAAAAGCAAAATGCTCGAGTTATCCAGGTAATGATTTTCCCGGAAGCCCTGGTTATGTCGTTTCTGGGCTCAATCAGACTCGCGTGAAGGCGGTCGAAAATTAAGTAATGCCAGAGTAATCCATAAAAAGTGGCAAGCACAATAACAAAGGATAATGGCTGAAAATGCCTGACTCTTTTTCCTTCCAAAAACTCGCGGATAGTGTGACCAGGTCTTGTCAGAAGCTGTTTAGTAGTGTACAAAATCCCTTTATCAAAATGAAACAGTCCATGTTGCAGATCATGCAAAATAAAATGCATATTCAGTTTGTGGGTGTCTGCCCGTTGTCCACAACTACTACAAAAATTGCCCGATACCTGGCCACCGCAATTTTTGCAAATGATCATAGTATTTATTTTATGAGTAGTTTTTTTCAACGTTTTTCCCATTTGATTTCTTTGTTCAGCTTTGAGTTAACAATGATTAAACTTACGATTTTGTATTGAGTTAATTAATGGTCACATCCGGTAAGCACGGCTTCTTTGTATCCATGATCGAATATGAATCATCTTTATTTTCAAGAAAGTAATGCACCCATTTTCTTTGCGATCAGTCCTGCCGCATACGCAGGGTTCAAGCGATAAAGGAGGTCCAACATTTTAGCATCCTTGCCCACTAACACCCGGTAACGGTTTTGCTCCATCCCCGCGATAATCATTGCTGCGGCCTTATCGGCAGAAAGAACCTTCTGCGCCCCTTCTGCGGAAGAGGGTAGTCGGTCGGCAAGGCCCGAATTGGACATGATATTGGTGCTAACACCGCCGGGAAATACTACAGTCACTCTTACATTCGTGCCCGACAATTCGGAATGCAACCCTTCTGTCAGCAATTTTACCGCTGCCTTCGATGCGCCGTAAATAGTTTGACCCGGCACAGGTAAAAACCCGCCCATGCTGGATATGTCGACAATATGCGCTTCAGGCCTGGTAAGCAGGTGTGGCAGAAAAGTCTTAATCAAATAAAGCGTACCGTAAAAGTTGATATTCATTACCCGTTCAATCGCCTCGTAGCTCAAGTCATTTACTCTTATAAATGGCTGAATGATACCGGCGTTGTTGATAATACCGTCCACCGCACCGAACTTGCTGAGCACTTTCTCTAATAAGCCTTCCACCCCCGCTCTGTTGGTAATATCGGTCACAAACAGGCTTAAATTTATATTCCTGTCCCCCGCCAATGCTGCAGTTTCCTGCAAAGTCTTTTCGTTGATGTCTATCGCAGCTACTTTTGCACCTTTTGCCAGCAGGTTCAGTACGAGTTCGCGGCCCATTCCGCTGCCGCCTCCGGTAACTATTATCGTTTTGTTCTCAACTTTCATTTTCTTTATTTCTGATTTTTGCTTTTAAGTTCAGCAACGGCCATTGGAGGCATCAGCACCCTGTTAACTTTTTCAACGATAGTTCTTCTATTCAATGTAAACGATGTAGTTTGTTTAATATCCTCACTGGAAGCGCCGATCTTTACTTCATATCGTCCTGGATCCGCGACCCAGGCCGATTGGTCTGTGTTGAACGAAGCAAGGTCTTTAGCATTGATAGTAAAAGTGAGTGTCTGCAATTCGCCTGGTTTTAATGATCCGGTTTTAGCAAACCCCTTCAATTCTTCCGCAGGTTTATCCAAATCTCCTTTGGGTGCTTTCAGGTAAACCTGTACAACTTCTTTTCCGGCTACTATTCCTGTATTTTTTACGTCAACACTGATCGCGATCTTGCCGGTGAATGAAGTTGAACTCAATTTGAGGCTGCTATAGGTAAAATTGGTATAAGATAAACCATACCCAAATTCATAGGCAGGTTTCACCTTAAAGGTGTTATAATAGCGATAACCTACATAAATACCTTCTTCATAAACCACTTTTCTTTTTATGGTCGAATCATCTTTAACTTCAATACCGGGAAAGTTCTTCACCGATGGAACATCGGCATAAGATATAGGGAACGTTTGCGCCAGTTTACCTGAAGGATTTACTTTGCCACTGAGTAAATCTGTTATAGCGTTTCCCGCTTCAAGACCTGGCTGCCAGGCGAGCAATATGGCGTCAGGGTTGCTTTTCCAACTTGCTGTTTCTATAACCCCGCCGATATTAAGTACTACAACAACCTTTTTACCTTTGGCATGAAATGCCTTGCAAATGGTGTTTATCGAAGCTGATTCTATCGCTGAAAGATTAAAATCGTTATCCAGCTTTCTGTCTTCACCCTCTCCCGAGTTGCGCCCAAGTGTAAAAATCGCTATATCGTATTTCCCAGCCATTTCTTCAGCCAGCGAATCCGTTACAGGCATCTCAGCCGCACGTTTTTTGCCACCCATAATGTTCGCGATCATATCGCCACCTTTGGGAGCATTTTCCGTCATATAGGTCTTGTATTTTTCTTTCAGGGTTTCGTCGGTCACATAACCAGCGTTCTTCAAACCATCTACCAGGTTTACGGAATAAGCTACCGCGACATAGCCGCTTCCTGAGCCGCCTAAATAAGCCTGATAGGACGTATTGCCAAACAGTGCAATACTTTTTGTTTTTTCGGTAAACGGAAGCGCACTATCGGTGTTTTTCAGTAAGATCATTCCCTCGGTAGCTGCCTTTCGCGACATTGCAGCATTTGCTACAGTATTAGGTTTATTTGAATACTTGTAGTTTTTGAAACGGGGAGTTTTGACAATAAGGTTAAGGATATCTTCAACATTTCTGTCTAATACTTTTTCATCCAATTTGCCATCTTTAACAGCTTGTATTATGGTGCTAACCAGGTTAGGGCCGGGCATCAGCAAATCGTTACCTGCTTTCATCTGTGCAACCGCGTCTTTTCCGGCACCCCAATCACTCATGACAAGCCCACGGTAACCCCATTCTTTTCTTAAAATCGTTGTCAGTAGATCGTAGTTTTCGGATGTGTATTTTCCGTTTAGTAAATTGTAGGAAGACATGACGGTCCATGGGTGTGATTCCCTGGATGCGACCCTGAAACCTTCAAGATATATCTCGCGAAGTGCCCGTTGGCTTACAATCGTATTTACGGTTTGCCGGTCAGTTTCCTGGTTATTTGCAGCAAAATGTTTTATGGATACACCTACACCCTGCGACTGAATACCGTTTACCATGGCGGCAGCTATGGTGCCTGATAACAATGGGTCTTCAGAATAGTATTCGAAATTCCTGCCGCATAACGGATTTCGCTGTATGTTCATGCCAGGTGCGAGCAATATATCCACCCCATATTCCAATACGTCGTTTCCATATGCTTGTCCGGTCTTAAAAATCAGGTCTTTATCCCAACTTGATGCTAACAGCGTACCTACCGGGAACGCCGTGCATTCATACTTCTGCCCCCCAAAGCCCCCTATCATGCGTAAGCCTGCGGGGCCATCGTTTACCACGATACAGGGTATGCCCAGCCTTGGTATCGCAATCGTGTTTCCGGCAGTGCCTGGTACGGGATTAACCGTATTTGCTGCTAAAGTACCTGGCTGTGCAACCATGCCAGCAAACATTTTATTTTTTCTCATCGCAGGAGGGATATTGAGTCCTCCACCCACAACCAACGAGGCTTTTTCCTCAAGCGTCATAGCGGCAATCACTGCCTTTACAGAAGACTTTCCCAACTGTGGCAACTTTGTCGATTGCTGTCCCCGAACTGATAACGAAAATCCGCAGACGCATAAAAGCAAGAGGATATTGGGTGATAATTTTTTTAATGGTATCATTTTGTCAGTTTTTTTAATTCATTGATGGTGACCTGTGGAACAATTGCTTTATGACCCTTTTCAACAATCAAGGTTTTAGCTAATGCAAATGGTTTAATCATTCTGATATCCTCGCTCGAAGCCCCGATCTTTACGGTATACTTTCCGGCATCAGCTATCCAGCTTGACTTTTCAGTATTAAAAGAAGCAAGATTTTTAGGATCAATTGTAAAAGTGAGTGTTTGTGATGCACCAGGCTGAAGTAACTACTTAGGAATATGTTTAAATTATTCAGGTTATTTATTTTCCTTTACACGTATTCCTTTAGCATCGAACATGCCCATCAGGCTGCCTTTTACATGATCATCATCTATTGGGTCAAGTGTTAAGGTAACATCATAACTTTGGACAGTAAATGCTAAAGTTGCGGTTTTATCTTTCTCTTCTATGGAAGTAATTTTAGTTATTTCCTTACCGGTTGAATCCTGCACAGCGCCGGTTAACTTGCCATCCTTCCTTTCGAGAATGAAAGTCATCTTAGAGTCGCCGTTAGGGGTGCCCATCACAAGGACATTCCACTTGCCTGGATAATAATCCGGTTTGGTTTGAGCGTTAACATTTACGGAGATAAATAGTCCGATGATTACTGTAAAAATGAAGTTTAACTTTTTCATGATTTTTTATGTTTAATTGATTTGTATTTGAATAGTATTTTCTTTTAATCCGGGAGCCGAGGCTGTTAAAGTCGCAAGGCCTCGTTTCGATGATGACTTAAGGATCACCTGTGCTCTGCCCTGGTAAGCCTTTTTATGCGGCTGCTGAAAACCGGACATATCCGATGGGTTACCGTTCCCAACAGCAGCAATCGCCGCATTGCCTGAAAGTTTAAAATTGATTTCTGTGTCATCAACTGAAGGCACCACATTCCCTTTGTTGTCGACAACTTCTACACTGATAAAAGAAAGGTCGTTCTGATCGGCCCTCAGCTTTTTGCGGTCTGCAATAAGGCGGATGCCAACCGGCTTGCCGACAGTTGATAAAACACTTGACCCCGTTTCTCTACCGTTATCAAAGGTTTTTGCTACCAATATTCCTGGTTGGTATTCGATTTGAAAAGTGGCGGTGATCGATCCTTCGGGAATGGTCTGCTCTGCAATGACTTTTCCGTTTAGTTCAAGCTTCACCTTTTTACTCCTGCTGTAGACATCTACCTGCAATTTTTTTCCCTCTTGCTCTGGCCAAGTCCATGACTTTAGTTCGTCTGGCATACCCCAGGTTGCTATCACTTCCTTTTGGCCTTCAGGAACAGGCCGATGCACCAGGATTTCCACCGGGCTGTTTCTCCAAACCACATGCTTATAATATAAAGCCGCTTTCGGGTTACCGATCAGGTCGAGATCACCACAATAGGCATTAAATACCGGCCAGTTATTCCGGTAGAACAGCCCCATTCCCATCATCCCCTGCGGCACTTTCTGCGACTCTGGTACCAAAACTGATCTTCCAATTCCCGCCTCCCCAATATAATCCATCGCTGTCCAGGAAAAGCCGCCCAGGAACCAGGAGTATTTTTCCGTTTCGTCCCAGTTCTCCAAAGCACCATTTGGTAAATATTCTGTTGCCAAATACAGCTTTCCCGGGTGTTTGGCCCGCTCCGTTTCAAAACGATGAAGCGTCGCACTGTCGCGCTGAAAGTAGATAGATTTGTCAAGGAAATAATTGTAGCCATCGATATCAAGTTTCGCCACGTGGGGCTCGTAATCCTTCCACGGCTTTTTGGTATACGGTGGCAGGAAAACAATGGCATCTGTTACGGGTCGGGTTGGATCGAGTAACCTTACTTCATCCGATAGTCTTTTTGCAATCCGGTAACCCGATGTATCAGGGGCTTCGTAAATTTCATTACCTATGCTCCACATGATCACTGATGGGTGGTTCCTGTCCCGCAAAACCATTGAGGTTAAATCTCTTTGCCACCAATCTTTAAAATAGAGATGATAGTCCTGGGGGTTTTTAGGTAGTTCCCACATATCAAATGCCTCATCGAGAACCAGCATTCCCAGGCGATCACAGGCATTGAGTAATGCGGGTGAACCCGGGTTATGACTCAGGCGAATTGCGTTGTACCCTGCGTTTTTTATCAGTTGTATTTTTCTTTCTTCAGCACGGTCAAAACTCGCTGCCCCCAAAGGGCCAAGATCGTGGTGAATGCATCCGCCTTTCAATTTTACCACTTGTCCGTTAAGCAGGAGGCCCTTTTGCCCGTCAAATTGCAGGCTGCGAATACCAAATGATGTGATTGTCTGATCGATGGTTTGGCCGCCGTCAATCAGCGTAACCCTGGCCTTATATAACACCGGATTATCCAATTGCCACAATTCCGGATTGATAACGATCACCTTTTGAGTTAAGTCAGCGCTGCTATCAGCCGGGACAGTCAGAGGCATTTTTCGTGAAGCCACAACCTGGCCTGAAGGATTAAGCAGATCGAGTTTTACAATTACTGTCTTTTGCCTTAATGATTTGTTTTCTATCGAAGTTTGAACTTTTACTGTTGCCTTATCCTTTGAGACTTCGGGTGTCGTGATATAATTCCCCCAAAGTTTTGTATGGATTGGATTGACAGCCAACAACCAGACGTGACGATAAATACCCGAGCCTGAATACCAGCGGCTATTCTTACCTAAATTCTTAGCCCGTACGGCAATTACATTTGATTTGCCATTGGTTGTTAAATAATTAGTAAGGTCATAAGAAAATGACGTATAGCCGTAAGGATGATTGCCTAAATGGTGCCCATTGATCCAGACGTCAGCATCCATGTAGACGCCGTCAAACAGGATGTATGTTTTTTTTCCTTTGTAATTATTGTTTAAAGTAAAAGTTTTACGATACCAGCCAATCCCACCTTCGGTAAATCCTGTCGCGGCTTTGCCTACAGATGTTTTGGCAAAAGGTCCCTGAACTTCACCTTCTTTTTGATTTGGGAGATCTTCAATGCTCCAGTCGTGCGGCAAGTTTAGAAGTCTCCAACCTTTATCTGAATATTGAGGTTGTTCCGCACCCGTCAATGTGTCTTTGCAAAAGCGCCAGTTTTTATCGAATGATATTGCCCTGGAATCTTGAGCATGGCAAACTAAGGAGGATGTCAGCGTAAGTAAACAGGTTAATAATACTATTTGGGGGAGAGTTCTCATATTACCTTTTCGTATATTTTACGTAAAGGTATAGAAAAAGAAAAATCAATTCCAAATTCCAATCCGTATTTTTTACGAAAAGATTAAATTGTATATTTGCGTCGAACTTATTTTTGCTGTATAAATTGGATTATTTTAAACTATGGAGGGCAATATGGCTATTGATTTCTTGAAAAGCTCGAAAGAATTCCTTTCAAATGTCGCTGTGGATAACGTGATATTCGGCTATCATGAGAAGGAACTTAAGGTTTTACTACAACAACCTTTTACCGTAGATAAATGGACTGTAACTGGTGGCTATATAAAAAGAACAGAATCCATTGAGGAAGCGGCAGCCAGGGTTGCTTTTGCACGAACTGGCCTGACCGGTTTGTTCTTTCAGCAGTTTCGATCATTTGGTAATCCACAACGCGTACTTGATAGTGGTTTTACAGCAAAACATATCGCTGAGGTGACGGGCTATGAAATACCTGACGATTCCTGGATATTTGATTATTTCGTTTCAGTGGCGTTTTATACACTTACCGAGTTCTCCAAGGTGAGAGTTGAGAAAGCTGAGTTCGAAGCCGCCTGCCAGTGGTGGCCCGTGGACGAGTTGCCGCCTATGATGTTCGATCATGAATTAATTATAAAAGAAGCCTTGAAAGCGCTCCGCTTACACATCGCGCACTATCCGATAGGTTATGAATTACTGGAAGAAAAATTTACCCTGCCTGAAATACATAGTTTGTATGAAACGATCCTGGCTAAATCACTTGACGACCGGAATTTTACAAAAAAGTTGTTGACAACCGGGATTATTGTGAAACTCAATGAAAAAAGAAAAATTAGCGGCCACCGGCCACCATATCTATACAAATTCAATAAAGAAAAGTATGATGAGGGGTTGAGTAGCGGAGTTGAGTTGGTGTTCTAAATGTTTTTAATAAATCAAAAGAGTTGCATTCAATGCTCCGTAAGGTCCGCCTGAATACGCCGGCTTCATATCACCAACAACCGAAAGCCCATCTTCCGACAAAGGAACATAACCGCCATTGGCGAAATACAAATAGCGATTTCCTTTTTCGTCGGCAAGCGCGCTGGCAGCGGGTGTCCGGTTGACTAAATCTTTTGAATGCCAGATCAACAAACCCGGATAGGATTCGAAAGAAGAATGTACCATGTAATAGTCATTGCCGTCCCTTAAAATACCGGGATCCGGATAATCTCCCGTAAAGATGGGATTGGTAAAATAACTATCCTCTTTTTTTCCTTGGGTAGTTTATGCATATGCCAGAAAACTCAACATTATAAATGGCATTACTGCCATGAAGTTCATTATTTTGTTCATTTACGCATTTTTACTATTATGCTATTGATTGCTTTTTGTTGCTTCCTCAACCCGTTATTTTGGGGTTGTAAACCAAATCACTTTTGGGTAATTCCCTTCCATTCATCTGTTCTGAAAGGCGCGGCCGGCAGCCCTTCTTTGTTAACAAGGTTACAAACGGGGTTGTCGGCCCAGGCATAACGTACGGCTACCGGTATATTTACCTTATCCGAACTAACTATCACCTTATCTCCTTCAATCCTGGCTGATGCCCAATAGAATTTTTTATCATCTCCGGCTATTGCGAATCCCTTTACCGAAGCTGTATCCCGGGTAGCAAGTCCTAAACCTGTCCCGGTAAAACTTATGATTATATCTTTACCCTTGATAACGAAGCTTTTATACATTGGTCCCGAGGCAATAACATTTTTCCCATAAGCTTTTTTTTCCGCTATCAGCGCCAGCCTGCGTCCTACCTCCTGCTTATTTGTAGGATGAATACTGTTTGAATCGCCGATATCTATTATGCAAGCCATACCCGTATTGGGTTGTGACAGTGTTAGAGTTTGCGCCTCTCTCAGTTCAGCCCATTCGCTTTCAACAGGAAGTGGATCTTCTTTTTTGAAGTTTGCCAACTGAACATATAAAAAAGGAAGGTTACCCTGATGCCAGCGTTGTCGCCAGTCGTTGATCAGCATAGGGAATAATTCCCTATAGCGGTAAGCCTCCGTATCATTCGCCTCTCCCTGGTACCAGATATATCCTTTGACCCCAAAAGGAATTAGCGGATTAATCATGGCATTAAACAGCACCGCAGGGTAATTTTGATAATTATGGATTTTAGGGATGGCCGGTTCAATATTTGTTTTATACAACCATTTTCCTGCTAAAGAAATCTTAGCATCCTCATCGGCAATATAAATATTTTCAGCCGGAGGGTTCAATCCGCCACCGCCCCACAACATAGCCGTTCTGATAGCAATGGTATTTTCTCCGTTCTTAATCAGGCCGGCCGGAATAGTATAAGATTGCTTTGGATTGCTACTCCAAATCGTTTTGCATATTTCAGCGCCATTAAAATAAAGTGAATAATTCATTTCAGGACGGCCAATATTCAGCACTAAATTTTTTCCGGCAAAGGATGGGGGTAACACAATTTTTTTACGTAACCACATCATCCCTTCATATTTTCCAATTCCAAAATCTTTAACCAGCCGGGGCATTTCAACCGCCGTCCAACCAGAATCGTCATAATCAGGTAAGGGAACAGTTTTATCAGTACTGCCCTGGGGATGATAAACGATGTCCCAAAAACGTATCATATCCAGGCTATCTTTTACAACATTGTTTTGAGTCAGCGTATCACCTGCAAGCATTTTTGCCCTGGTAGCAGCCGATGTAAGCTGTATTTCCCGACTTGTCCATGCCTGTACCGGCGTTCCTCCCCAGGCACTTTCAATAATACCGATTGGTACGTTTTGTTCTTTATGTATTTTGCGGGCAAAATAATAGGCCACGGCAGAGAACTGCTTTACATTATTTGTGTCGCATAGTTTCCACTTACCCGCTAAAAAATCAGATTGAGGACTAAACTTAATATCATGTTCTACCACAAGAAAGCGAATTTGCGGAAAATCAGCTTTGGCAATTTCATTCGGAGCATCCCACGCCTGCTGTACCTGCCATTCCATATTAGATTGACCAGAAGCCAGCCATACATCCCCTATAAGAATCTCCGTTAGTTTGATTGCTGATTCCGGCTTTCCTGATTCAGAAATTTTGAGATCATAAGGGCCACCTGCATTAAACTTCGGAAAATGCAACATCCATTTGCCGTCTTTATCAGTTTTTGCTTTTGTACTTACTTTACCAAGCGTTCCAACAATCAAAGAACCCGGAGTTGCGTTACCCCAAACAGGAATATTTATACCTCTTTGCAAAACCATATTATCGCCAAACGCTTTTGGCAAAGTTACCTGGGCATAACCGGATGTTTGAAAAAAATGGAATAGTGCAAAAAGCACTAATAATATCCGTTTGTTTATTTTCATTGTTTTATTCAAATAGCTTGGGCTCTGATATTGTTGTTCGTTAATTCCTTAGGCTTTATTTTCCCGGGGAAATGGAATTGTTATATACAAAAAAGTCAAAGTCAGCCGCTCCCCCTATATTTTTTGTAGCATAATTAAACAAAGCAAAACGATAGCCCATTGGCTGATAAAAGTGTAAACAAAAACAGACCAAAACTTAAAACCCTGATTTATAATTCTTTATTTGGGCGTGTATTACCACTAAGATAACTTTAATTAACCAACGATAGTTTTAACAAAGCGGCCCCGTGTGTATTGATTGTTTTTTTATATCCTTTTTTAAAGGTACCTACATCTTCTTTTTCCCAAAGGTCCCGAACGGCTACCCTTCCGTTCAGGCCAAGTTGGGCAAAGTTTACATCCACATCCTGCGGCTGTGCCGCCAGGTTGAATAAAGCGACATAAATATCCTTGCTATTGGGCACGTGCGAATACCAAACTATTGCATCATTAGTTTTGTATAACTGGCGCGGTTCGGTCCCATGTTGGTTAACGGCTATCACCTCATCGTTTGTAAACAGTTTCAATTCCTGTTCCCGGTTTTCGGGCAGGTTGCCGCCCAAAATTAACGGGGAGCGGAAGATGGTCCAAAATGTCATATGCGAATACTCCTCATCTTTTGTAAAACGGCTATAGCGCTCGTCACCTACAGGGCCCCGTTTTGACAACTTGCCTATCTGTATCATATCACAATCGGGCCAATGGCCGGGCCCGCCAACGCCTTCCCATTGTTTGCCATAATTAAACATTTGCAATACTGCATTCCACTCGTCCCAAAAGTCATCGGCCACCCGCCACATATTAGCATTTTGTTTTACGTTATCAGCTTTATCAACAGGCGTAGCCCCCGGTGACGTACTGAACACGATGGCCCTGCCGCAATTATCAATTGCCTTGCGGTAGCCCTCAACTTCCGCAGTGCTATAAGGCCTTGATAAGTCATCAACCTTAATAAAATCAACGCCCCAAGCGGCATATAAGTTCAATATTGAATTAAGGTATGCCTGCGCACCGGGTTTAGCCATATTCAGGCCAAACATGTGGTTGTTCCAGGCGCATTTTGAATTAGTATCGGCTATCATATCAGCAGTTATGCCATTAGTGCCCATTACGGGTGATTTTGCCCATACTGCCTGGCGTGGGATGCCACGCATTACATGAATACCAAATTTCAACCCAAGCGAATGGACATACTTAGCAAATGGCTTAAACCCCTTACCTCCCAATGCCGACGGAAACTTAATTGTATCAGGTGTTAGACGCCCCCAGTGGTCCATTGCCAGCCAGGGGCTATATGAGCCATCTTTAAGTCTTTTTTGAAACGGGTCGCCACTTCGGCTATCAAAGGACCATAAAAAATCCACCACTATATATTGCCAGCCATGCGCCTTCAGGTTTTGCGCAACGTAATCAGCATTTGCTTTTACCTCATCCTCATGAACCGTCATACCGTAACAATTGTAGCTGTTCCATCCCATGGGAGGGGTTAGTGCAACACTCGTGTTTTGCGCCCTTACAGATGTACAAAAACTAAATACTATTAAAAAAGTTAAAATTTTCCAGGTTGTGGTCATCTATCGGAGATTATATTGTAAACAATACGTAAGTAGTTGCGTTGAACGACTTATTAGGGTTTGTAATAACTGGTTTTACGCTTAAATCAGCAATTTCTTGCTTACTGCATCTTGTTAATGTCAGGATGCCTAATAAATAATTTAGAGTTTTTTTCATAAAAAATGGTTAGTGTTAATTTACTCGGCTTTATTTTTCCGGGGAAATGGAACCTGTTATATGAAAAAAGTCAAAGTCAGCCGCGCCGCCTATATTTTTTGTAGCATAATTAAACAAAGCAAAACGATAGCCCATGAAATGCGGGAAGGTATAAGCCATTTTTAATTGTGTGCCCAATGGTACCCATGTTTCCCCGTCCAGGCTATAAAAAAAATCTGCTACGTCTTTCCTGTTCGTAAAATTGCATTCCGCCTTAAAGTATACTACCTTTTGGTTTAAGGGGATTTTTTGTGCTTCTACAGGTTTTCCGGTGCTTGCATTGATCATGACGATAGCTTTGCTATCCCCGGTTATTTTTACACCAGCCAACCCGTAATTCTGTTGCAGAAGGCCCAAGCCCGCAAAATCACCATCTTTCATTTTAGAAATGTCGAGCGAAACTGTCCCGGAGCATACCGGGCCGATAGTGCGTTGTGTCAATGAATTTCGTGCCGCCAGGAAATTGGTGTCAATCCTGCCGGTGGTGAGCCGTAAATACCCTTTCCGCGCTGTAACAGACCACAAGCTATTATCCGGGTTATGGTTCCATTGCCAAACCAGTGGTAATGCACGGTCGCCTTTTTTACGGCTAAAATCGTCTGAAGCAACAATGCCCGGGATTAAACCTTTACCGGCCGGCAGGTCGAGTGTATCGGTCACTTTGCCATTGGTGCCCAAAACGGGCCATCCATCCACCCACTTTACAGGGACCAAATAGGGAATACGGCCCACCGAGCCATAATCACGGAACAAATAAGAATACCAGGCCCCATTTGGTGCTTCAACCAATCCGCCTTGCGCCACACCCAGGTCCTGGAGGCCAATTCGTCCTTCGTACGGGCCGGTGATTTTATCTGCCCGGTGTATGATAACAGTGCGTACGTGGCCCGGTGGCCATGTAATATTGAAAAGATAATATTTGCCTTTTATCTTAAACAGCTGAGAGCCCTCCGGACCGAGGCCGATGCCGCCCGAAGGCACGTTTGCCTTTTTAATGATAACCTGGTCCGTTCCGCCAGGCTTTATGCCCGAAAGATCGTCCTTTAATTCAACTAACCTTAAATCTCCGCTCCCGCTAATCATATACGCTTTTCCGTCATTATCAAAAAACAAGGAGTGATCACCCAGGTCGGGGGCAAATGACCTGGCTTTCCATGGCCCTTTTTCGATATTTTTAGTACTGTAAATGTGCATTTTGCCGGTATTTGCAGAAAATGTGCTTACATAATAGGTGCCATTATGGAAACGGATTGAACTTGCCCACGAACCCTCCCCATACATATTTTTGCCATTTGTGAGATTTGTTGCATCAACATTTGCTAAAGTATCATATGCATAACCCACCGTCTTCCAGGTCACCAGGTCGTCCGACTTCATAATCGGTACACCGGGGCTCATGTGCATCGTTGTGCTGCTCATATAATAGCTATTGCCTACACGTTCTATTGATATGTCTGGCACATCCGCGTAAATAATGGGATTAGTGGCTTTTTGCGCGTATAAACACGGCACCGTAAGCGTGATGATTAAGGCCGTT
>Ga0307515_10013697_pt1 | contig 15111 bp, 13 predicted proteins | sample 17_EM_MG_FD_194513 | JGI IMG/M metagenome (GOLD analysis project Ga0307515, IMG submission 194513) | Populus trichocarpa ectomycorrhiza microbial communities from riparian zone in the Pacific Northwest, United States - 17_EM | ecosystem: Host-associated > Plants > Roots > Unclassified | place... | reverse complement strand
CCAGGATCTGTCTAAATTCATGGTAAGTTTCATTAGGTTTTGAAAAAATTACGCACTGTGAAGCAATCAAAGCCGACCGTTTGTTCAATTTTGACCAAGGATGGGATCGGGTTTTAATGATTGCTTCTAACTTTCACACTACACAGTAGAAAAAGAAATTCAAGAAACTAGTTTGATAATTAGGAAGGTTTTCTTCATTTTTTTTAATTTTAATTTCACAGCCAGTATTTAAGATAATTTACCATTTTTCTTATAAATAATCAGGTCGGTGTAAGAACATGTTTCTAAAATCATTCAAAAAAGATTTGGTAGACATCCTAACATATTTTACTGGTGATTTTTTTTTTAAAGAAAAAAGAAAGAAAGAAAATATCGAGTGGCATGAAGGCCCATTATCTATGGTTTTATATGCTCACAAATCATAATGCTGGACGTCTACAGCCTTCATTGAGCACGAAGTTGGATCGGTTCATGGCCCAGATTTATACAATCCAACTTACCGCCGGGAAAAAGGAGGCCTGCCGGCTGTTTTACCAAATAGCAAGCCCATGGTCAAGGACAGGCCATTCCTGGGCTCGACATTCGAACTCGAATAACAAGCCCATGTCGGCTGTTTTGTCAGGGCTCGACATTCTCCTGACAAAAGGAATTTACAGGCTAAACCATGGAGAACCCTCGAATCATTGAAGACTTTAAATTGACACTCACCTCATCAATTTCATACTTTAATATATCAAATCTGTGTAACAGATACGCCGGCTTGAATAAATTCAGCTGATACATTTCAGATAGTATTTTAGGAAACGCCCAGCCATTCTTTCAATGCAAATCGACGAGGCAATGGGCTAAGCTGGGGTTCTTTTATATTTAATAATATAAAAGTTGATCGGGTCCTTTTATATTTAATAATATTTATTTTCTGATTTTCTATACATTATATTTTATTTTGAAAGTGCCTTTCAACCATTAAGAAACAGAAAGGAGAAAAAATGCGAGTCAACGAAATTGATGGAAATATGTCACGTTATTATTGACGGTGCAATTGCTTCTCCTCGTTTATGATGTTACTAACGAAAGGGTTAGTATTAAGCAAATTGCTGATGGAGAGGGGCTCAATTAACTCTTCACTAGTTAGAGGGACCTGATTAAACAATGTTTCATATTATAGGGATTATTATGGTCATTAACCAAGGAAAAAAAACTTCCTTCAAGGCCATTGACCAAGACCACCCGTGTCTTTTAGTATTTTTTTAAATTAATATTTTAAGAATCAATTACCGTCAAATCATTAGCGAAAGAGGATAGAAAAAGTCCAATGATTCGTACTTTTCGTACTTGAAAAGAGAAGGTGTCTTCAGGCGCCAGGAGGACCTTCAACGCCACAGCGTGTGAAAAAGCGGAGCGGAGGAGGACCTGTTCAAAACCAAGATAGACTGCATATAAAAGAGAGTGATATGTGTGATGAGATGATATATCTGTGCTTAAGAACATAAAGAGGGTTTAACACTGCCTGGGCTTCTGTTTTTGATCTTATCAACTTCGAGTCTCTTTTATAATCTCCGCTCTAATCCCACACACGGCTTCTTTCTCGTTCCCAGCTCGGTTTACTTCATATTTAAGCTTCAAGTCGGTTCTCTCTTAGCTTCCCAACAAGTGCCCAACAACTGTGCCCAAAACATCCATTGCCATTGATAGCAGGCAGCAGGCAGCAGGCAGCAGGCAGACACCACCACAAAAAAAAAAAAAAAGGAAAAGAATTGGAAACTGCAATTCGACATGGCGGCACCACATTCACCATCTATGGCTCCTCGTTATGTCCCTAAACGAGGCCAAGTTATGAAGAAATCCTTAAAGAAAATCTTTGGACTCTGTTTTGGAAATAAGAGCATGATCTCCTATTCATTATCAGCAAGGGTTTCTTTCTAATTGACGTCACCATGTTCTCGTTAAATCTTTGATTTTCACGAGACTCGTTTCTCTAACTTGGTTGATGTAGGCCTTTTTTTCATTTTGTTTTTTGATGTCCAGTTACTAGCTAGCTGCAACGAGTCTTTTTTAAAATCAGTTAGGTTCTTCTGAACAAGTAGTCTTGTTTTTGATCGAGGGATACTCTGAACAGTGAAGACTGTGCAATTTTTTTCTCTCGGCTTGTAACTTGTAATGCTGATCTTTCTTTCATGACAATATTTTTCTATTTGAATTTCTCTTCAACGATTTGTTGCGTTGATTTACAGTCCGAACTTAGCAGCAGACTCTGTTTCCGGCGGGAGTGTTTAAAATCCCATGAAGCCACGTCGGTTGGCACGTGGGAACCAATGATTGGGAAATCAAATGCTTATAATTAAATAGAAAAAGGTGAAAAAATTAATTAGAAAGTTCTTTTGTCGTCATATAGTTTGATTCTGGATTTCTGGGATTGCTAAAATAGGATTAAATTAATCACAATCGCCTTTATCCATCACGTGCACCGTCTTGAAGGGGAAAAAAACATCAAGAAGAAGAAGAAATTAAATCCAATGCCCAAGAACATGACTATTTCTAAAATGTAAAAAAAATGTTGCTTCCCAGCTCGGAGACATCTTCACTGGCACTGCCAAGTAGATTACCGATCATTATTATTATTTCTTTCATGGACCAGAGAAAAGGTTTCCATGTCTGATACAAGCAATCCATACAGAGCAATGAGAGGAATGATAGCCGAATCACTGGTACTGGTTGCCAATCTAGCAGCTCTAGCCAACCAATCTGCTGCATTATCAGCGTTTCTACGAATTAGACTCTCCAACAAGTGTTGATAGTATACATTTACTTTACTAATCAGATTTCAGAGTAAATAGAAGTCGGAATAAAAGAGTCTCAATGGAACCCTGCAACGTTTTCTGCTCTAATTTTTTCAACAGAGAGAAAATACAATAAATCGTGCAACCATAAACTATATTAAATATATGAAAAGAAACTGAGTCCATAATTTTACCTTAATTTTATACAAGATGTAACGTTTATATTTTGAGGAGGAATCATCTTGTTTGAGTGGAAATTAAATATAAAAAAAACTCGTGTGTGTGTGTGTGTGGAAGTTGTCCAGAGATTTCATGGTCTTGAAGCATAGCCCAGTTGTTGAGCTTTTTATCTTTACTCTCTTGTACTTGGGCCCAGGTGGAAAACACTCAAGTGGGCCCTCGAGCTCAAGGGAGCAGGTGGTACGTAGTTAGGATCCAAATTAGCACATAGTGACTCCGACATTGATCTGACATCATTGCAGGCCCTTTTGACATCATTGGTCGATATAAAGTAGCATGAGGTGATTGATTAAAATATATATTATTTCCTGAAAGTATTCATATACTAAAATCATAAAAAAAATTAAATTCTCTTCGTTTGGGATTCGGAAGAAAAGGCAAAAGCAGAAAATATTCTCACGTATACCCAGGTTCTTCTTCTTTTTCAAAGATAAAATAAAGAGGAAAAAAAGAAAATAATTCTCTATGCTTTGAACTACGTACTTTTTTTTTTGTCATGTTACGAGAAAATTATTCTTGTAAGTTTAGTGCGAGATGTAAATAATATACTTCCTATTATATTCTAGAATTTGAGTTTAATCTTCCTAAAATTATTAGTTTTATTGTAAATTGTTTGCTCAAAACATGACTAAGAAATTATATAATCTTAGCCTGGATTTAAAAAGATATTATAAAAAGACTTATATCCTGAATATATATAGTGTTGGCTGAAGAAATAAATAACATTATAACAGGTTTACTGGCAACGATGAAGGATTTTTGGGTGATCATGAAATTCGCATTCATGCCTTTTCCTTTATCATATCGACAATCCAGAAGCTGCAATAACTCTTTACCATTTTAATATTGAAGCATTATATATTGCCGAAAAGATTGTTGTTTCATTGGCCGAGTATAAAACAATAAAGGTTTGAAATTTAAACCAGACAGACAATTAGCAGGCATCTAGCTGGGGTCCACGTACCCATCAGATCGATTTGCAATAAAAACAAACATGCCTATAAAGGTCAAAAGCTTCTTCACCTAAGCAACAGTAATCATTGCTGCAGAAAAGAGAGAAAAAACCCTGATCGACATAATTCCTTGTCACACCTCACTAAGTTTCAACCACGTAGGTGGGACTTTTGCCGTCCAGCTGTGAAAGGTCCCCGGCTAGTTGTGTTCGTCTGCCTTGAATCGCCACCACTCAAATGTTTGACCCATTCCGAAGCTTAGAAGTCAAAGGGATCCAAAGGTCGTGATCTAGGTTAAAAACAGTGACGAGGGATGACTGGGACAGTTAGGTCATGTATAGGGTCCCGCGTGTTGCATATTGTACCGGCATTTGTGATTTTTGAACATGGTGGGTGTTGACCTAGGTAGAAAGAAGACATGATAGCACATTAAGAATTTAGCGAACAACCACCATAATATTTGACCAATGATTGAATTACTCCATGAATTTTATAAACTACTATCTCTTCCTCAATCCACATTACTATCCCAGAACTCGTGAAGTTAAGATTTGATTTATATAATTTTTTTTAATATATCATTTCAAGTTAAAGTCTATTGAATTTGAAATATATATACGGCTATATTATTTTATATTTATTTTTTATCAAATAAAATAATAATAATAGGACGAAGAAGTCTGGTTTAGAAATCTGTAGTCAATAATAAATGATTTAAGTTTTTTTGGCTGCCCGTGATGAAGTTGTGAGAGATCACTAACTAGGACGGTGCTCCACTCATTAGAAAAGAAAATGGAATATACTGGTAGAGTACTTAATTCTCAATCTTACTGCTCCTCTCTCTCTCTCATTCATGCTGATGTTTTGAACATTGGTAATGTATATTGGAAGAGCATCAAATTAATTTAATCAGTGAATTTTATTTAAATATAATGGTTCCAATGGCAATTGATACCTCTTTCATACCTCCGAACGACTATAGTTTGATTTTACTTTAATTCAAGAAAAAAAATAGTTTTTATTTTTAGCTCTTCATTTGGTTTTACTTGCAGTTCTTCATCCGACTCCCGAACAACCATGGCAGCAGGCCATGCCAGATAGGAATGGCAAAATGCATTGCCCGAGTGTCTTTGTCAGACAAGATTGCCACTCTCGGTTTTGGATATGACTTTTACCTTTTTCTCTCTCTTATTTTTTCCCTACACACTTCCATCGGAGTTCAGACCAGAAAAGTGCTGTGTTGTTGTTGGTTTAGCACTATTCAAGCACTAACATTGCCTTCCTGCCAATGTATATAAAACAACTGACTATAACTCTGTAAAAGTAAACCATTTTACAAGCATATCACTTTCTATACAATTCAAACGGACAACGCATGAACTAAGCACAGAAATGAGCAGCAGTACCAGCCACCAATATTTTTAACCTTTGGTTCTAATAATAGTGATTGTGCCTCTCCCTTGCGTGTGGACTCTTGTAAGGGCCACCACAGCTTTCCCAGAAAGACCGGGGCCATCAGCAGATACACATGGCTTACAAGCAAAATCCCCTACCGGATGTCTTACCGGCCTTGTTGGTGGCATTAAGATCCTCTCATTGATATCGTTTATGGTCATGTCCCCTTCTAAACCTCCTGGCTTCACTAGTGCAAATGGATACACCACCCTTGTTCCCAACCTCCTCTTTCTCTTCTCCCCGTCATCATCTAAAGCACAAAACACTAATAACAATAAGAAGCTAACCATAATATTAGCCATAAATTATAATCGATGTGTGACCAATGGACTTATTACTCAATCAGAATTTTTGAAAAGTAAAGAACACTGATCAGGAGAGGTGGACTTAAACTCGGTGTATACAAAATATATCCCGAGGATACCCAACCACCCTAAAACCAAAAAAAAACAAAAGAAGAAAAGGAAGAAGAAGAAGAAGAAACCGACGATGCATCATTAATGTACAAAAGAAAGAAAAAGCTGATTGTGGGTGTGTGTGTGTGTGTGTGTGTGTGTGTGTGTGAGAGAGAGAGAGAGAGAGAGAGAGAGAGAGAGAGAGAGAGGTACAAGAAGAGTGAGGGATGTTGTCTTTTTCAAAAATGGAGTTTGTGCCAGCCAAATCTTTGTAAGAAGATGATGATGAATAATCAAGAGTTTCAGGGGCTGATATTCCCTCTTCTGGTGTTTTTATCTCCGATATGACATTTGCTTCCTCGCTAGTATTGCTCATCGACGTGGTCATGGGCACATCTACAATATTAGAGAAGAGAAACAAGTTAAATCCCCCATAACAATTAATTAGGATACTTAGAATTATTGATCCATAATTAAGAACCTGTACAAAAAGCTAGGCAAATATGTACCTGAAGTTCCACGAATACCAGTAATGTGGCTCAAGCAACTAAAATTCTCTGACATCAATTCCCAGTCGTCAAAGTTTTCTTCATTCCAGTTGCTCTGCACGTAGAACATTGAAAACCAATCATTATTAGCTAAACAAGATACCAAGCAAATTATACATCATAATCAAATTAAGATTTCGAAATTAAGTACCTCAGGTAGGTCATTTGATTTTTCGTATTGATCATGGCCATGATCATGCTCAGTAGAGAACAGCAGCAAGCGTCTTCGTTTGGATCGCTCATTAAATTCAAGCAAAGCATCTTCTAAGTACCCGGTCGAGAAATCAGACTCTAGAGAAGAGAAAAACGGCGAAGTTCTTCTATCCATGGCTGTAAAATAAATATGTTCATATCATCAGCGGGTTTTAGATTATCCAAGATAAACATTGAAGGACAAAAACAGTAGTAGCATAAACTATAAAGAAAGAAAATTAGAATGAAGCTTTGGTGTACCTAAAGTCATGTCTGCGTTGAGAACTCCAAGGTTTTGAAGATCCCAGCCTAGGGAAGAGAGGTTACTACTACTACTACTACGGTAATAAGCCATGGAATTGGAGTGAGTTTAGCTCAGCACCAGCCCGTGTTTTTGTCTCTGATTTAATAATTTTGACATATCATTTCATATGGGGTGGTGGCGGCCTCGTATCTTAATGAACCACCCGTACACTAAAATGATGCGAATTGGTGCTATTTATTTATGCAGTGGTTGTAGAAAAAAGAGAAAGAATTATTCAAGCAGCAGCATGATCTTGGAAGCAGCAGGCAGTCAACTGCAAGCAAGAGAAAAAGTGGCGTTTCTTGGGATACGGGAAATGGGGTCGCCCTTTTGTGTCATTTTTCCTGGTTTTTGTATATGTGGAAGGGTTAATGCTGTTGGGTGGGCCAAAACCCAATAATGGCGAAGGTTATGATATGATATCATGTTGCTCTTGTTCTGTGCATGTAAAGCAAAAATGTTTGTGCGATAGGGAATGATAAAAGAAGAACAAACCCATGCTTAGCGACGCAATTCAAATCCCAGCTTTTCCTTCCTTTTCAATTTCACCTCTTCCTTCTGATATTTGTTGTTACCAACCGTTTCCCCTTTGCGCAACTTTTTTCTTACACATCCCTTCACCGTTGTCACTGGGGGTCAAATCAGCTGTCTTCGCCCCTTAATTTGCTTTGCTGCTGGGCCCATTTGCTGGCGGATCCATTCTTTGGCATCCTGGCGGGGCCCAGCATTAGGATCGAAGATGAAGGGTTGATTCATAGTGGGACCCACCCCCCCTTCTATGGGGTTTGATTTGATTTGAATCGTTTTAACTTTGTCACCTTTTTGTTTGATTGTCGTTTGATCAAACGGCAGCGTAAGTCCGAATGACCACAGCAAAATACATTCTTGGAATCCACAGGTGTGAATAACTGCTTATTAAGAACTTGAGGTGGGGTAGTCATTTCTGTTTTTTATATTTTTAAAATTATATTTAGGGTTTTTTTTATATATAATTGTAGTAGCAACTATTCAAAGTAACATCAAAATAAAATTTTTTTAAAATATTTTTAATATTAAAACATCAAAATAATTTAAAAATATTAAAAAATTATTTAAAAATAAATCAAAATTTTCAGGAACAGGGTTAAAAATTTAAAAATTATTTAATTATATTCTACATTACAATACAGAAACACACTAAATAACGTTTTTTTTTACTCTCTTAAAAATTGGTTTGATAATATCCTGCGGTTAAACAAATAAAAACAGCGAAAAAAACAGCAGAGGAAGTTCGTTTCATCGTTTGGTGTGTGGATGCCACTTTTTATGGTGTTTTGTGCCGAAGGGACAGATAATGAGAGTGATAATGGGCCGGGCTTGATGTTGCAAAGTTTCCAGTCTCCGTAAGTCTAAAAGTGATGGACAGATAATCAGTTATCTTTTGTTTTCTTACATGGGCCCTTCGGTTATTTTTGTTTTCATCGAACTTGTTGGTTGCTGGTTGTTTTGTTACCATTAGGGCAATGTTTGCTAGCCCATTAATTCCTTGCATTTCTCTCCATGGATGTAAATTTGTATGGAAATGTAATGAAAATGGACATAGAAAATAGAGTTGTTTACTGTTTAAGAATATAGCGCTTCGCCGGGGAGTTAAATTATTATTTTTTCACAAGAAATGATATTCAGCAGCTGCAGATATGTTTTAAAGAGGAAAAAAAAATGTGTGATAGAATAAGCTGGATTTATTTTTAATATAACAAAAAAAAAAAGAAGCAATAGCAGATGATTTTATATAAAGAGATTTTGATGGTAGCACACATATGAAGCTACAAGCAACATCAAAAACAACTGCTGGTGCTGCCGCCTTCACGGGTCAGTGGTTATATAGCAGAACCTGACCCTCAATGGCAGCTCTTATTAACACACTCTCTGCTCTTCTCGCGTGGAGTTTGCTATTTCCCTACCGTCTATGCTCGGACTTCCGTCATGCTCATGGGAGCGTGTACTCTGCAAAGAAACAATGGCAAGAGTAGCTGTTAGCCTGTTATGGTAAGATTCTTGGGCTCTTAGTTCATGAGTTAGTTGAGATGCAGTTGGGTTACTATTTCTGATAAAATCAAGACGGGATATTAAAAGGTAGTATAACCCCCGCCCTTGTATTTTTGCAGGAAATGTTCTTACCCTCTATTTTTTCAATTTTTTTTTTTTTTGATTTACGTGGGGTGTCCGGGCCAGCTTACGCGCACCACGACTATTCCCCACGGCCCACTGGACATCTTGCAAGCTCAGGAGCAGGTAAGGCACCGCGAGGGTGATAGGCGTGCACATAGAGGGTCGAACCCGTGACGGGAGCGGAACAAGTCACACGATTGACCACAGCAGCTAGACCCTCAAGTACTCTATGTTTCAATTTTGATTGTTTGACACCACACATTCATAAAATGTTCGTTCATATTGCCCCAGTCAGTATCGAATTGGGATTGTTATAAGTATGGAGGGCTGCTTTGATCTTCTTATTAAAAAAACTACAGAAGTCTCACTGGGATCTTTGCAGTTTGGCAACCATCAGCGTGCTGTGGTGGCCAAAATGGTTATGAGCTGGTGACAAACAACATCAATGCATCGAGGGATGGTTTAAAAAACTCAATCAGATTTAAAAGGTTCATTTGAGTCCTTTTCAAACGGTCTATTTGGCAAAATTTATTGATTGAGATGAAAAGACAAACATTTTATTGATCTTGGTGTTTGAAACACAGGAGTAAGACGTCTATTTGCCATAAATATGGGGGGCAGAAAGATGATCATGTTGCAAAAAAAGAAATGGAAACAAATTGGAAATACTATCACTTACTTCCACACTTCTTTCCAGCTTGTCTGTTTTTAATGCTGCAACGCTTCGGAATGGTGATGGCAATTCCTGGTTTGATTCCAGCTTGCTTTGCCAAAGGTGACAACAGAACAGCACAAAGACATTTTGGAGCTGTCTTGATCAAGGCAGCAACTTTGGAGCAGCAAGCTGGTGGCACAGCGGCCCTTGCATTCCCTGCCGCTCCCAAGCATGGGCTCAAGCTCGCAGCTGCTGACCTGATTGGTGTCTTCCCACACTCTCCGGCCGCATTAACATCACTTATAATAGCATTTGAAGCTACCAGAACAACCAACACAGTCACAACCCAAGCTCTCATGTTGTAGCTCATTGTTTCTAGGCTTGAAGAATGCGATTTTACTCGGATTTTGCTACATGTATTACCAAATATGTAGCTTATATTTATAGGCACTACAAATGTACAAGGTAACAAAATAATAATAATAATAATAATAAAAAAGTGCCTTTTGATAGTGGGGTGGTTGTGGAAACGCGGAAGAAGAATATGGTTTTCTGTGCTTTCAACATGTAATGATTTAATTCATTTCCACTAGGAAACTTAAGTTGACACATAAGTTTTTGTTCCATAATTGGATTACCCTCTTCTCCTTCCTTCTCTCCTTCGAGCATTTTCTCTTCTTCCCATGAATAAAGAAACTCGATTAGCCACTCCGATGCAAAATAGTGTGTAGAGAATTATTACTAGAACTGTTTGTTACTATGAAGTACGGTGTTTTTTTTTTAATATATTCAAATGATTTTTTGATATTTTTGTTATTTTTAATATTAACATATAAAAAACATTAAAATTCCATTTGTGAAATAAAATTATAAGAGCTATAGCTCCAACGTAAGAGCACAATAAGAGCTAATATTCAAGAAATGAAATTCAAAATTAAAAAAATGTTATTTCCAAAAAGTTGAATAAAATTATCATTTCTTTATGAGTGATTTATGAAGTCACGCACTGTCATATCTCTGATTTCTCCTAGCTTTCTCAGGGCTTATTTTTATGGGGCTGGGCTTGATCTGTATTTCTTCATTTTTAGGCTCTTTTCTTGAGTTGGTTAGAGCTCTCTCTCCGGGCTTGTGTGCATTTTAGTGCTTCAGCGGAGTCACTCCCTTTGTTAATTAACGAAAACAATTTTTTAGGTTTCTAGCCTGTGGTTGGACTCGAGTTTTGAAACTTTTGGAATATTTTATTTAAATTAATTTTTTTATATATTTTTAAATTATTTTGATGTGCTGTTATAAAAAATAAATTTTAAAAATATTATTTTAATATATTTTTAAACAAAAAAAATATTTTAAAAAACATTCTTATCACTTTTCTATAAAATTATTATAAAATTCTGGTTTCAGGTTCTCTGCTCTCCATCAACCAAGGAAAACCGCACGCAATCCTGCAGCCCAAAACAAAAAACACAAAAAAGCAAACAACCGCGATAACCTGCTTGGTCATCAGCACATCTTTTTTCCGTTTTACGTCCACAAAACAAACTACAGAATTTAACGATAAGAAATGGTATAACTATAACCAATAATTTTTTTTCAATAATAACATAAAATCGAAATTGAAGTAATTCGACGGATCAAATACTAATGCAATTATGCAGTTAAATTAGAGCGCAAGGTTTACAAACTCTCTCTGAGAAAAATGCAAAGCTAGAAAAAGGACTACAGATTTAGACCAAACAAATTTGTAATGACAAAATTTTTTTAAAAAAATAAAAAATTTGAGCAGGGTTCTCTTTCAATCGATATTATTGCTAAGCAGCTCTAACAAATTTTATTTCTGTTGGATTTCTTGGCCGTGACAAAGTTTTTCCAGTAAGTAGTGATTTCCCTTTGCGTTTCAGCGGCTGTTTTCTTGACCACAGTAGTGCCATTCTTTCCTGCCTCGGTGTCATTAATCTTTCCATTCTCTTCACTCTTGACAGAAATTTTAGCTGAGAGTTTTGCAGGAAGTGAATCAAGCTCGTGCAAAACCTTCGTTATGTCACGCACAAGTCGCTCAGCAAGGGTGCGGGAGAAATCTTCTCTGATAACAACACGAAGCACGGTAATGTGCTTAGCATCTGCTGGCATGGTGTAGGCTGGCACAATCCAACCAAAGCGACGTAGCGTTTCTGCGATTTCAAACTCGTCGTGCCCCCAGCTTTTGTCCACGAGTGAAAAGGCCACAAGAGGTACTCCATTGTCTTTTGACACAATCTTAAAGCGCCCTGTTTTCTCCAGTCCTTCTTTCAGCATCATAGCATTTTCATGGCAATTCTCCATCACATTTCGGTACCCCTGGTGAACAGAAATTTTCAGTTTTTTTTTTCCTGGTGAAAATAACGTATCGGAAGAGAGATGGATTCATTATTTTATTAGATCTCTCACCTCATAGCCCAAGCGGATTAGTTGGTAGTACTGAGCAATAATTTGACTAGAACCTGAAATTGAAAAGTATAAGTATATATTCCATGTTAAACAAGTTAAGGGGGTTAAGATCCCTTACAATAATATTCGAATCAAATGTTTAATCACCTTTTGAGAAGTTGAGAGTGAAAGTGGGTTGATCCGTTCCAAGGTAGTTTATGTGGAAAATGAGTTCTTCTGGCAGGTCTTCCTTGCTCCTCCAGATAACCCACCCAACTCCAGCATAGACAAGGCCATATTTGTGGCCACTAACATTAATGCTCTTCACCAACGGGAGTCTGAAATCCCATTCAAGGTCCGGCCACAGGAATGGTGCAATGAATCCACCACTAGCTGCATCGACATGAATAGGGGTATCCCACCTGCCAAACATAAAATTAAGAAATCAAATTACATACTCTATACACACAGGATTATGCACTGTTCGTACATGCATGGTACTGCTTCAACCGAATGAGCTAGAGGATTAATGTGAGCTAGCGATTAGTACCCTGTGATTCTGTTCTTTTCAACCAAAAGATCGTTTAAGAGCTTGACATCTTCAAATTCTCCATTGAGTGTAGAACCCAAGATGGCTGCAACACAGATTGTGTTCTCATCCACCATTTCCGCGGCTTTCACAGGGTCCATTACATAGTAGTCCTCGGTCAGCTTCACTTCCTTCAGTTCTACCTCGAAGTACCTTGCAAATTTCTCCCAGCATACCTACATAAATTCATACACAGATTAAGAACTGAAAATTCCTTCTACAGCAACTTCAATTTCTCGTCAAGAATATATAATCTTGAATTGCACGTTAAGGGAAGATTTTTTATGACACTGCTATTTTCATATTTCTTTTGCCTTCATGTTCTATTCCGGCCCAATATAATGGGCCTTGGTATTGGGGGAGCCCAAGCCTCCTCTTTATCACAAAAACTTTTGATTTTTATTTATTTTTTTATCTGTTTTAGCTCACTGCTAGTAATCATTATAAAAAAGAGAAATATGATGTTAGGGTTGGTGCAAGGTTTATACCTGGACATTGGCACCAGTTACAATGTTAGGCTTGTCATAAGGTTTCCCTTCAGCCTTGCGCTTATTCTGCCACTTTCTCTTGAATGCAAGCCCAGCCAGCATTATTGCCTCCGATGAACCTACAGTACCGACCCCGACTGCAGCCTCGGATTCCCCCAACGGAGCATTGAATAGGTGTGCTATAATATTCACACAACGATTCTGCACAAAAATATCAAGTGATAATTTAGTGTTAGCCGATCGAATGAATACTACTAATTAAACACATATTTTGATTTGTCCAACCCCACAATTTAGCTAAAAAAAATGTCTGGTTGATTGATTATAAAAAGAAAAACTCGTTTGAATTGATTAATTAATTTAATTCGTCAAAATCACACATATATTGACTAGACAGAAATAGACTAGGTCTGTTAAAAATTCTCCCAATGCTCATAGTTGCGTATCTTCTGCAAGTAGAAATACCAGGTCTGATGACTGCCTCTATGCTTATTAAATGATACGATATTGACCAAACTAAGCACCATAGGACTGGGAACTCCTTCAGCTGAAAAGTCAAATCTCATCTTTCTGACTCAATAGTCCAAGAAAACGAAAAAAAAAAATCGAAAACAAACTCGCGTGCATCGTTTCCTTAAGACAAACAAAGATCTACCTCCCAAAAAATAATAATTAAAAACACTGTTTTCTTAGTGGTAATTTTATTCTCAGAGAGAGGGAAATAATGCATCGCATGCATGAACTTTCTAATCCTTGCTGATGGCATCAGAGCTAAAAGGAACCTGTACAAAGCTCATGAAAACACCAAATACATATACGTTGATTTTTAAAAAGAGAGAGTTGGGAGACCTGAAGCTCAGTGGTAACGGGGTACTCGTCCATGTCAACATAGTTTTTGTTGATGGAGTCCATAATAAGCTTATCACATTCAGGCTCCATCCAAGTAGAGACAAAAGATGCCAGGTTCAGCCTTGGGTTCCCATCAAGCATCAGCTCATCGTTTATGATCTGGAACGCTGCCTCCTTTGGTATCGAGTTCTCCGGCATCTTGTACCTGCACATATTATAATATATCCACGTCCAGCATATATCAACATACTGTACATTCCAGCTCGCACAATTATATATACAAAAAAAAAGAGCAACAAATTAATTGTGCTCTATATATATATACCTTGGAAGGGACTCTCGGACGTAGCGAGAGGAGAAGGTAGAGTGCACAGAGACATCGGACTGAGAAGCAATTTTTGATAGCACCATAGTTTAGGATAGAGAACAGACACCAGAAACTGTAAAGTGGGAGCTTAATATAATTTATTTAGGGTTTTCTGCCTTGGTATGGTTGGAGAACTTGTGGTATTTATAGCTAGCTAGTGGGGTGCTGCCTATCCATTGCCTTCTCCTAATTAAGTTCTGGAGGAAAGTTGTACAGCATTGAATAAGGGATTTCAGATTTGGTTTCCTGTTCTAGAATGATTCCGAGAGAGTGAAGACTTGAATGAATACCAAAATTGACCGCGCGCGTTGATTGTTTCTCTGCTTCGCTACTTTGGTCACTAAGTCTCAAGCTATGCTGAGTACTTTTCTTTGTTGACCGTTTGATTCAACCATGTCCGTTTAGTGTTTGAAAGTATGATTATTATTGTTTTTTAAAATATATTTTGTTTGAAAATATATTAAATTAATAATTTTATTATTATTTTTAAAAATAATTTTTGATATCAACATATTAAAATAATTAAAAAAATAAACACGCACATGGGATCGCTCTGGTTTAACAAAAGCTTGTGTTTGTGTTCTTTAAGGTTTATCTTAGACAACTCATTTATCTTGCAACTCCACCTAAAAGATTTTAAGTAAATTCCTTGCCTTTTCTTCATTTACTTTTGAACTAAAAAAAGATAAATTTCTTGCCCAAAACAAAAGACTAGGGTGAAGGAAGTTTCGGGATATATTTT
>Ga0307515_10013696_pt1 | contig 15112 bp, 10 predicted proteins | sample 17_EM_MG_FD_194513 | JGI IMG/M metagenome (GOLD analysis project Ga0307515, IMG submission 194513) | Populus trichocarpa ectomycorrhiza microbial communities from riparian zone in the Pacific Northwest, United States - 17_EM | ecosystem: Host-associated > Plants > Roots > Unclassified | place... | reverse complement strand
AAAGCAGTCTCTCTCTCTCGCCCCCCCCCCCCCCCCCCCTCCCAGAGTACAGTTTCGATAAGCTTATTTGACCTCACAAGCTGTCAAGCTCCATGGTATTGTTATGGCTGGTGGCAAATCCAATGTGGCATTCTTTTACAGGGAGGACTAAGTGGGATCTTTTCTGAAGCAGACACATCAAGAATTGGGTTTGAATCTCAGCAAAAGCATCGCTGGTATAAATTAGACTCTTTCTGATTGACAATATTCTTGAATATTTTTTCATATTTTCCAAGATGTTTGTTTAATATCTTCAACTTCAAACTTACTCAGAGAGAGAGACAGGAGAAGAAAGGGTATTCAAGCTATTATTTAATTTAATTTAAAACCAAGTATTTTTTTTTGGAGAATCAAAATTATGATATTAAGTCTGAAAACTATTTATTTTATTTTCAACATTTAAAACTAAATCTATATAAAAAAAACAAAAAAAAAACATGCTGCTAAAATAGGAGACAAGTTAAAAAATAGAAAATGCAGCGACTCAAGAAACAAGAAGAAAACCAGATGGGAAGGCGCCAGGCCCTCAATTGATACTTATGTGGAAGCCCTGATTGGATCATTTCTTGTCGTATTTACCTCCAGGTCTTCTAACTCCCCAAGGTGGTGTCTCAATTCATTACTAGGTTTAACATCCGGGGCCGGGCAAGCCTCGTTGTTAAATTCCTTTTTTTTTTTTTTTAGTTCTAAAACATACTAGCCGACTATTGAATTATTTTTTAAGAAACATAAAGAGTAAGGGTATTATTAACGTATATTTTAGTAAACAAAATTAATTATAAACTGAATATATGTGTGTGTGTGTGTGTGTGTGTGTGTGTGTGTGTGTGTATGTATATGTATGTATATGTATAGTCTTCCTGTAGCATCTGGTGGTCTCGGCATCTCGTATGAATTAGTGTTATTGGATAAAACAACTGGTTCCTTCCTGATTCCCCACGGGTGACTTGCAGAAAAAAAATGTGGCAATAGCTGTTTTTTAGAGTGAATTTTATTTGAAAATATATTAAAATAATATATATTTTTTATTTTTTTAAAATTAATTTTAATACTAACACATAAAAATGATTCAAAAACATGAAAAAATTATTTTTTAAAAAAAAATTAAAAAATTAAGTATAAGGGGAAACCAAGGGTGCAAGAAGAGATGGAGAGTAGTTCGACCAATTTTGTTGGTGGGCAACAGCAACAGGAACAAACCTCACTGCCTACAAATTATGTAGGATATGATCATCATGAATCCTATTATCAATGGAACAATATGCAGCAGTTACCACCATCTCCATATGATCCTTATCTACCGGCACCACCGAGTACTAGTAGTGGTCACTATTATGTGGAGCAGCAAGAGAAGTTAGAGGCCAGTGATGAGCACCCATTTCCTAATCTTTGGTCTTGGACGAACTAGGATTTTGTTGTCCATCTTTTTTTGTTGCTTCTAAATCCAGATTGCTATGAATGTATGAAAAAAATGGTTATGCATGTTTTGGTATAGGGTAGGATGCCTCGTTGCCTTTCTGTTTCTGTAGTCATTATTGCTATGTTAGAAATAAATATGGTTTGTGTCTCGAGTAATTGGAATATGATGATTCTTCGGTACTTGTTTGTTTGTTTGTTTATTTTTTTTAATAATCATCGAGAAGTATATTGAAAAAGCCATAAAGTCAATAGTCAAAGCAAAATATAAGAACATGATAAAAAAGAGAAGAAAAAAGGAACAGATTTAGGAAAAAAACTGATTTGCTACAACAAAAAACAAAAAGACTGTTTAAAATTTCTTATTACACCATAATTTGATGCCATCAGAAGATCTTAAGAGGTCATTTCCTGTACACATGAGGTTTGAATCCAGAGTAAGCAACCAAATAGCAACCTGATGAAGGATGATTGAGAAACAATCAAACAAGCTTATAGTTTTCTCCTACAAAATAATTTTGTTCCTTAACAACCAAATACCCCAGTTCAGTTGTAAACCCCTGCATAAACATAGGATCGTAGAATAAAAAGAGAAAAAAAAAGAAAGATCTCGATGAGTAATGGAGACTCAATATGAAAAGAAATGAATAAATAGTAGAAATAATAATAAATGCGATGTGTAAAGGAGAGAATAAGCTTCATAAATAAATTGAAAAATATTGTGGAAGTCGAAATGAATGTTACAAATTTTGGATTAATTACCCAAAATGAATGTAAATAACCGGCCTTTAATGCAAAAAAAAAAAAAAAAAACATAATTTGAACCACACTAAACACGACCTAACTTCATTTATAAGGGAGTATAAGTGGTTGGGTGAAAAGGGGTGACTTGACCTCTCCCATTACTGCCGGCCAAGACAGCCCCTAGCAGCCCCCTCTCTTACAAATTTCCAGCAAAGTGTTCTCTTGCATTCATCCATCCATACGATGCTAAAGTGAATGAAGAGTGAATGTGAGGAGAAAGGCAACAAAATAGAGATTTAGAGAGGGAGAGATTCACGGTTAAGGGCAGAAAGAGGGGGAGAAGAATCAACCAAGGAAGAAAACAAGAAGAACACGTATGGAGTTGTCAAAAATCTTCCTTATTCCTTGCTTAATTCATGTGGTAAGATCAACCCTTCAATCTCCATTGTTGTCTTGAGTGAGCTTTGTTGTAAAGGGTGAACAACCCAAATTAAAACTTAGAAATTTTTTTGTGCATGTTAATGTTTTGAAAACTAATATTGTGAACAAGAATTTTTATCAAGGAAAAAACAAATTTAAGAGAATGAATAGTAAAAAAAACTTGATGTAAACTAAGGAGAAAACTCTAGATTAGGGCCAGCCATAAGGGGATTTGAAGGAGGGAGGAGAAAATTGAAAATATATTTCAATGATTTATGATCTTGAACAAATATTTAAGGAAAACATTGGCTGAAACAGAAATTAGAAGTGTTAATGTTCTTAGAAATTGTATAAACAAATGTTGAATCCCTTATAATTTCTTGTTTGAGAGATTGGTATATGTTTTATGTATGATAACATATTTTGTAGATGAAGATAATGATGTGATTTAAATGAATGAACTAATAAGGACATGAAACGCAAGTTTCGGCCAAGAGAAGAAATTCAAGGGAAAAATTCTGGTTTGGTAAATGTTGCTTAAAAAATAAAAATGATTGCTTGGAATAACCTTGTATGAAGAATAGAAATAAACTTTTAGTGACAATTTAAAGGAAGTATTAATATCATCTTAATGTACATTGTTCAATGAAAGGAGTAAGAAACCATAAGAATATACTTGTGGTATATGTATTAGTTTGAAAGAAGAATATGTGCAAGAGGCACAAATGAAATTATATGCGTAATGTGAACATCTCAAGATAGACAATGATTAATGATCATATACATATGAAAATGTTTAGGTGAGGTAATGTTGCTTAGAGAGGATAATGAAAGGAATTGAAGAAAATTCATTATAATTCACTTAAGCATGTTCGGCAAAAAAAAAAAAACAACATGAGAAGGGTTATGGTTTAAGGCATTTAAGATGCTCAACAATGCTTGGTATTGAATAAAAGAAAATTCAACATGAGTGTTTAGGAAGTTTTGACCAAGAATTGTTTGTAAGTAGCCATATCAAGGAAGGAAGTTCTTTCATGTGGTTGTTGTGCTTAATGAATAGTTTCTAGCAAAAAACAAAATTGATCAATTTGATGAACATGTAATATGTTTGGTAATACTATTTGACTTGAAATATATGGAACATATTATATCATGCCAATATAGATGAGAATTGATAATGTTATCTTGAATAAATACAAAAGGATTCATTGTAAAAATAAGGCCTATATTCGGCCAAGGTAGAAGAAAGAGTTGGTTGGAGATTTAGTATTAGCGAGAATGGATACTGATTTAATGAATTAAAGTGATGAATAAAAATAGCTTATTCATGAACTTGTTTTCGAAACTAATTGGGCATGCGAAATAATAGATGTGATGAATGAATCAGAAGGGGGTTTGAGTACTGATTCAGGATGTTCTACTAGAATGTAGGAGAAGCATAGAGAGTGGGACTCGACTTCTTACATGCAAGTACAACAGGAGTTCAAGGTAAGGGTTGCTTCCTTGCTTTTTTAAATTGTTTAAATTCTTGTAATGCTAGTATGTGATAGACATTATGCGTATTTTGTACTACTGTGTGTTGTTACTCATTTTTTTAAGCCATACGTGCTAATGAAGATGGTGTATATCCCCTTTAAATTGAAGGCAGGAGTTTAGTTCAAGGTTGCTGGGAGATTGACAAAAACAAAGGAGAAGGAAATGTTTTTCGAACCATGTTTCAGCTGGCATCTGCTCTTCTTATTCTTCCCCTTTGCTGCCAAAATTGTCAGGATTCTTAGGCTAATTAGGATTTTTTAAAATGCTAAATTCGTTCCTTTGTTATCTGGTCTTTAAGGTTGGATAAATCCCTCAGAAGTTGCACTAAAAAACTGATTCTGCTGTTGTCGCAATTTTTTGTTCCAACTTAGGCTTTGATTCTGATTTGGTTTCATGCAATATCCGACCATCCCGGCTATATTCTGTCACTCATGACATGTTGAAGAATTGACCTACACCTTTATTGGGTCCTAGGGCTCGCTATTCTTATGGCAGACTCTCAGTCAAAGTAGGATGCTTGGCATTGTTAGTTTCCTGAATTAAATCAGGAGATCCTTTTTGACCAACCAGGTTGCAGCCAGTTTCTGTACTTCAAAATGAATTTATCTCATTCTTAATCCCTCATGAAAGTTGTAGTCCTGTACGCGTAGATGAATTTTGGTTTTTGAATCGCTTGATTTCGATATCAGAAGCTCAAGATATTCTCATTTGAATATCTAAACGTGAAAGTAGAGAATTCTGCCGCGAGCAGGTTTTGACCCGAGTTTTGCACTAAAGACTCTGCTTCCATCATGATTTTGCTGGTCGTTATTCTTAGGTTATACTCTCAGTCATATCGGGATGCTCGGCGTTTGTCAGTTTTTGAATCAAATCAGAAGACCCTCTCTTACCAACCAGATTGCTGCCAGATTCTGTTCTTTAAAACGATTTTATCTCACCTCGAATCCTTCATGAAAGTTGTAGTCCTACATGTGTAGATGAATTTGGGTTTTTGAGTCGCTTGATTTTGATATCAGAAGCTCAAGATATTCACGTTTGAATATCTAATGAGAAAGCAAAAATTCTGCCGCAAAAAGGATTTTGCCCCCCAAGTTTGCAGGACTGAATTGAAAAAAAAGACTGAAATAAAGGAGTAGATTTAAGATGAAATTAGAAGAAATTGGCCATCCTGCTCTCGTGTGAATTTCATGTTTTCGCCTCGACCTGCTCTTGTAAGGGTATGAAGAAACGGGGGGTTGAATAGAAAATAAAAATATGCCACCATGAATTACGTGGTTGTTGCTAAGGGTGAGCAAAAAAACCGAGAAACCGATTAAACCGAGAAAAAAATAACCGAAAAAAACCAATTAAACCGATTAATGTTTTTCAAAAAAAGTTCGGTTCGGTTCGGTTTCGGTTTCAGAAACCTGAAACCGAAAAAACCCTAACCGAACCGAACCGGTTCAGTTAAAGGGGTACTATAAATTCAAAAAAAAAAAAGCTCTCTAATTTTCTTAACCCTAGCGCGTCCAGCCGTCCTGAGCAAACAAGCCGCTCCCTCAACCCTCACAATTCACACTTTCACAGATCTCATCTCATTCTCAAGTCTCTAACAAAATCAAATTAATCCGTCTTCATCTTCGTTCTCCTGACTTCAGCCACATCCCTCTCCCACATAGGCATGAAAAACACCACGCCGGCACACCTAACCTCCAGAGTCCAGATCTAGCAAACCAGTCACCTCCCTCTCTCACACTCGACCTTGAATCTTGTCATAACTCACACCAGGTATGATTTCTTTTTTCTGTCAATCTCTGTTTTTTTTTAATATATGCTCTGTGATCTTTCTATTTGTTGGTATATCCTTACAAAAAATTAGTGTATGAGCTTAAAGTCGTATTTTGGTTGATTTGGGATTCTGGGAATATGCTTAAATTTAGCTCCGAGTTTCATCAAAATTGAGCGAAAAATTCTAAAATCTTTGTTTCAATCCTTTCATTTAATTCACTATCGTTTTTGTTTTTAAATGTGAGACTAATTTATATCTCTGTTTCGTATTCGATTAGGTTGTTGCACAGAAAGTGAAAGAAGTTGAGCTCACCCATGGCCAGCAGGACTCGCTTCTTCTGATATACATATCTCAACGACTCACAATCCAGTTTTCACTTTTTTTGAGCTCTTAATAAGTTGTTTTTATAACTTTTTTTATTATTATTTGTAGTAGAGTGTACTTGTTTGAGGTTTTATTCCGCTAAATTTCATGTGATTTAGCCTTTTGGAAGCATATTTTGCGCTAGTTTTTTCTTCCATTAAATACTGCGTTGAAGTTGTTGTTTGTATAAAATTTGAAAAATCTGTTTCTGTATGTGTATCTGTGTGCATGTGTTGTACTGTCTTTTGATTTATATTTAGTAGATTTTTCTTGTGATTTTGCAAATGGGTTTTTGAGATTTGTGGTAATTAATGATCCTTTGAGTTTTTTGTGTATAACAAACCTTGGAAGGTTATTCCGTTTCCCATAAACCTTGTCCTTAAAAGAAGTTTTGATTTTCAGTTCTATGGATAGGAGAGCAGAACTTAGATTTGAGTTGTTGTAGTTAACTAAAGTGAGAATTTGGATCTGGGTTTTGCTCATTTTAGTGGGAAAAATTATTGTCGTGAAACATTATTGATTAAAGGTCCTTGTCAGTAAGCAATTAAGCATTAAACAGCAGCCAACATGTATATTCCAGCTCCCTGTTTTTCTTTCAGGGAAATGAACTACTGAACATAATGTGACAAATTCAAACAAATTTGCAAATGAAAAATGAAGACCAAAGAAACCTTAATTCTTACCTGGATTGTTTTTACTTTCATCGGCATGTGTATGATGGCTTAGTGTGTTGTTGAACTATGTTATTAGACCAGTGCTGTTATTGGAAACATAGTGATTTTCTTGAAATCACTTGCTTGATTTTCTCCGGTGTTTAGAATGTGGTGTAAAAGTATATGCTTTCACAATTACTGCATCGATATCTAATTATCATTTAGAAACTTGATAAATGATCTTGAAACTTACGAAAACCTTGAGTGAGCCAATTTTTTTTTTTATAAACTTGCACCTTTTATTTTGTGATTTATTAATTAAAGTGTTTGCAATTATCTAAAATGTCTAATTTTTTATTTTGTAGAATTTGGTGGAAAGTTACATCTAGCAACGGATGATAATTAGGCAGTGCTTTATATTTTTCATTTATATTTTTTGCATGAAGTGTTTTATATTTTATAACAAGGTTATTTGTTGTTTTTTTTAAGTCCTTTTGAAGACAGTGCTTTGTAATTTAGATTTTAACTTGTGTGTGTTATTTAAACTCTGATGCAGGAGTTCAAAACACAAATATTAGAAAGACTTGCAACATATTAACACAATATTAGCGCTAATAATTTAATATAAATGGATATTCAGTGACAAAAAAAGTTAAATATATTATAGAATCTTGTAATAAAATTAGATAATATTAACATCAATTACAAGCCCATTAAAAAGCCTATCAAAAAGCCCAAAAAAAATACAGGTTTTTCTGGTTTTTATGGTAAAAAAACCGAATCGAATCGAAACCGGCCGGTTTGAACCGGTTTCGGTTCGGTTCCGGTTTGATTTTTTCAATTTTTAAAAATTTTATTTTAGTTACTTTTTTAGATAAAAACCGAACCGAACCGAAAATGACCCAAACTGTTGCTGCCTTATTTTTTTTCAGCAACAAATGACACCGTCATTCATTTACACGTTAATGCGCACTGTTTTTCCTCTTAAGCTGAGGAAACAATACGGCGCCGTTTTAAAATAGCCCCATTTTGAATTAATTAGGATGCAACTGTACCCCGTCTGCATTTTCTTGCCCTCCTCTGCAGCTGTTTCTGTTGGCCTTTTATTCTCTCTTCCTTGCGCCCTGTTTTCAGCTGCACATCACGAGAAAACGGTTTTGTACGTCCACGACGCTAGCTGTGAAAGAAGACAAAGGGAGAGGAGCCTCACGCCATCTAAGGGCTGGGATTGCTTTCCTAAACACAGACGGCTGGGATGAGAGGGTTTTAAGGTGGTCTTCAAGCTTGGTTTGGCTATATAAACCAAGGGGCTGTGCAGCAGCAAAAGGGGGGGAAAAGGGTGGAAAAAGGAGGAAAAAAAAGAAGAAGGGGACGCACAGGGAGAACAAACAGAAAAGTGGAGGGAGACAGAGAGAGTTTAAATACAAAGGTAAAAAGGACGAAAAAGGGAGGAGGCGAAACCAAAGAGAGAAGAGACCAAAAACAGAGGGAGGAGAAAGCAGGGAGAGATGCAAAGAAAGAGTGAAGAAAAAACCGAGAGAACCCGCATAAGGCTGAGGTGAGCGACACAGAAAACGACTTTCTTTGGTTTGCAGAGGCCGAAAGGCAAAGGCTTTTCCATCTATCTGAACTTCATCTTCTGCATTCAGACAAGTAAGATCTGCAGGTTAGTTTTCCAGTTTTTTTTCTTCCTTGCTATATTCAAATTTGGCATCTGTTGTTTTTTCTGTTCCAAACCTGTCCCTTCCTTTTGCTCTAGATATTCGGTTCTGGTTGGACAAAAGGACATATGCTTGCCCACGGTTCATGCATGGCTTGGAGTTTAGATTTTTTTGTTCATGTTAAAGTTACGTTTCTTTTCTTATATATTCTCTTGCCGTGAGGAACCGTGAGCTTTAAAGGCTTTCATTATCTTTCCCTTTCTTTGTCCGAGTGTCTCTTTGCCTTAGGATGTTGCATTAGTTTGAGTTTGGCTCCTAAATTAAGCTCTATCTAGAAAGTGAAACGCGAGGGAAGTCCCTTTACAGTCAAGGCGGTCTTTTAGCAGACTTTCGGTTCACGTTTTCATTTTAATTGTTTTTTCTGAAAAAATAGCTAGCTGGTCGTTGGTTTGTGTTTGTAGTTCTGTATTTGCTTCAGTATAAAGGTGTTGCTCAAGTCGTTTCCTTTTGCATGAGACTAACGAGTGTGGCAGTATTAAAGATCTGAAAAAGGATGGGTGTTGAGTCATGGTTGCTGTTATAGGTTTTGGTTTTCAGAATTGTGGTCTTCTTGTACATACAGACTTGTTATTTTTTTTAGTTATAGGATTTGGGTTTAAATGGACGGACTGAATCTTGTGTGAGTAAAGTTTGGCTTTGGTAAATTTAGTTTTTATATATATCAGTGTTTTGGGCCTTTTGCAAATTTTGGCATGGATGTGTATGGCTTGTTTTTTTTTTTTTTTTGTGATGCTTGCATTTTGATAAAAAAATATAAAAAATATTTTTGCGTGTTGCATAGACCAATATCCTAACATGTTTTTAATGTTTTTTTTATATATAAAAAAACAAATATTTGAAGTTTCGAAAATGTGTTTTCGCATGGATTTCTTAAACACAACACAAAAATTATTTTCTTGCATCTTGGATTTTACAACATGTTTGTAAATTTCAAAGGGTATTGGCCAATATTTTAAAAATATAAAAATCTTATTTTTAGGAATTCGTTTTTATTCACTATTAATACTTGCATAAAGAAATCCCAAAAGGGGTTAATATCCAAAATATTATTAGGAATAATTTGTTATTATTCACTACAAATGTTTGAATAAAAAAATCTCAAAGGGGTTAATATTCAAAATGTTATTGGAAATAATTCACCATTGCTCACTGTTAATATCCGGATAAAGAAACCCCAAGTGATAAATATCAAAAATATTTTTCTAGGAATAACAAGTTATTATCCCTTAATAATATAAGGGCAAATAAACTTATGAAAGGTAAATATCCAAAATATTGTTAATAAGAGTGCAACTTGTTTATTTTTAGCATAAGGGCAAATTTATGCCTAAAATTTTATTTAAAACAATTTAATTGCATATCCTTGAAAGAAGTCTCAATTATAATTGGAGACATTTTAAATTTTGATTCCACAATTTATGAGTCATGAAAATATGAAATACTAAGGAAAAAATGAACTTTTAAAACACCTTGAATTTCCTTATATTTCTAACTTAGTTTTTTTCTTTTCTTTTTCTCTTCCTTGCGATTACGAGTCGCGAATACTTGAAATACTAAGGGAAAAATGAGCTCTTAAGCACATTGAATCTCAGTAGATTTCTATCTTAGTTGTCTCTAAATTCATAAATTCTAAATTTATTTCAAATCAAACATAGACTTCAAGAGATCTGCATCGTTTCTCTTTGGCACTCTATAGACATATCTAAAGGTATGATCCATATTGGCCAAGGGTTCTTTCCCTTAGACTTTGAACCCAAGTTCGTTCATTATAGCAGACTTATCCTAGGAAACTGATGGGATTAGAGAACATCAACACCATAGCAATTATAAGGTAAACCAAACACCAAGCAGCTTACTTTAGGTAGGGCGTACTAGGGGTGCTAAAACCTTCCATTTACGCAACCAATCCTTTGCCTTAGAATCTCTGAAAGACCAGTTAGGTTTCCTAATGACCATAATACTAGGTGGCGACTCCCTTTTTCACACAAAAAAAACCTTAAAATCAATTCCCCGCTCCGGGAAGGGTCGCCTCGATGTCAAGCTCTCGCGAGGGTACGACACTGTGTATCATGAGAAATATTGCTATGTAAACATTGTCTAAGGGCAGTATAACTATTGTTGCGTGAAAGTTACCAACAAGTAGGAGAAATATTATTGTTGTGTGAACATTGCCAATTATACTAATTCTTTGTGAATGTTGCCTACGGGTAGGGAAACAAATACTAATTCTATGTGAATGTTGCCTACAAGTAGGAGAAATAATATTATTATATGAATATGTCCACCAGGTGAATATGACTAAAGAAAGGAAAGATACGGTGAAATGGACATGGATTTGAAATCTGAATTTTGGTCGTAGACTTCGGGATTTGGAGTTCGAATATGGGTCTATATTATGTATATAAAAAAAAATGACCGCCTATGAACTTGATTACCCGACCTCGAATAGGGGCGGCTAATGATGTTAACAAATATTGTTAACATCGGCATGACCTTGGTGGAAATATAATGAATATTGAACTTGATTAACTATTCGTACCACGAATAGTTAATGATACTGACGAATAATGTTTCTATTGGCAAGCCCATAATAACTTGATTAACTTCCTAAGAAGGAAGTTAATGGTGTCAAGAGAACTTGGCATCGACATTTCCGGAAACATCTCCAAGTGTGATGGAGAGCAATTGATTGACTATTTCGGGTTGGAAATAGCTCAATGGCATCGATCGATTAAGTTGGTGCCGACATTGCTAAAGAATTGATTAGTCTATCCGGGTAAGGGTGACTAATGACACTAATAGGAGTTATTAGTGTCGGGTGGGTACACATATGCGTACTTACATGTAGTAGTGACCCTCCATTATCTGGTTGTATTTTATTTATTTAATATAATTATTCTCTTATTTTGATGTTGCAGGTCTTTCTCATTCCCGTCAGGAGTAGTGTCCTAGGTGTCTAGTTCTTTTGTATGAATTAGGGAATTAGCATTTCCAATTCTTTTGTATGACTTAGGGTTAGCATTCTTATTTCTTCTGTGTGAACCTGGGATGAAATGGATGTTGTTGTATTTTCTTTAGATAATTATATGACAGGAAGGATGTTAGTGTTCCTTTATCTTAATCTTAGAGACCTTTAGAATTTTATGCTTGTAATATTAATGTTATTAATCAAGTTTATTAATATTAGTTTATGTTGTAAATTATATGTTCGAAATGAATCCCTGGATTTGCAATATATTATGATTAATAATAATTGTGGTCGCAATGCGATATGGATATGTGTTGATGATGGAATGAACATGAGATATTTACAGGATGAGTTGTTGATAACTTGAGACCTCCCGGTATAGGGGAGACTCTGCTGAAATTTCGGTAGAAATTTTGTTACAATGTAAAAAAAAAATACATGTATTTTTACGTACCAAATTGTAGGAAATTAATTTTAAATGCTTACGAAATCGTTGGGAGTTAAGATTAGGTGTTATTTTACCTTAAAAACACCTAACAAAACAAATTTGAGCTCGAGAAGACTTTTTTTTGGGTTGATTATGGTTTTGAGCTAGTTTGTTTTGTGTTTTTAAAGGTCATTGATTGGTTTAACAAGGTTTCAATAGTGTTTCTTAGGTTTTTTGGATCAAAACCAGGTTGAAAATGAATTTTTTGATGAACAAAACAAGAACATTGTTTCTGTAGACAACATGTCTATTTTTTTGGTAAAAGAATGGGGTGGACGACATGTCATCCGCTCCATTAACTTTTAAAAAATTATAGGCCTGTGCGCGCGGGCCTAAACTTGCAGGCATGCACACAGGATGTTTCTTGGTGGTTAGTTCAAAACCAAAACTCTAAAATTTAAATCCATTAAAACTTGTTATTGATGCGAGAAACTCCTAGATTACTTATCAAAGATGATGGACAGACCTATTTGAACCAGAAACTAAACCAATCAAGCCTTGAAACTAGCACCTAAGACAAGATTCAATGGATGAATCTACCTTAAGCCTAAAAACAGGCTGCCCAAAAACCATAGATGTGAAATGCACCTAGAAAAGCCTATTTTGGCCTCTAAAATGTGTCCTTTTTTATCCCCACAAACCCTATTATTGGTAAGGAACATGATTATGGTAAAAAAAACAACAAAACAACAGAAAAACTCAAAAAGTGCATTGATTTTCAATCCTAAAAGCTACCAACTCAAAACAACAATCAATCTTTAGCAGAATGTGCTTCAAAATCTAACCATTTTCATTTTAAATGGCCAGACCAACTACCTAAAAGCAAGGGCTATCTTTTCATTAACAGAAAGTGCCCTTGTCCCTTTGTTGCCACCTTTGGCATCCCTTAAGCCAAGGTTTCATGCAATAAAATGGCAGGAAAAAAAATCAAGAGCATATCAAGGCATTCAAGACTTAGTATTGAACACAAAAGAATGATCTAACAAGCCTCATGGACTCCACCTTTAAAGTTTGAATGTATACACCTTCTTAGCTTTAAAAATCTAAATATGGATTGGTTCTTGGTGTTGCTTGCCTTTCTTCTTATTTCCAAACCTCCCTAGACAAGTGTTAAAGCTTCAAAAGCTTTCTGAATAAGACCTTTGCCCCTTAGCCTAAGTTTTCTTCTTCTTCTCTCTTCTTCTTTTCTTCCTCTTTGTTTCTCTCTATTTTCTCCTCTATTTTTCCTCTCCCTTTTATTCTTTGGCCTCTTCTTTTATAGGCAGATTTGCATACACACTTGGATTGTATAAAATATTTTATAGGAGTTCTAGTGAGAATTTTGACCAACATTAATTCTTATGAAAGATGTTGAATCTCTGACAAGATTTAAGCCCTTCTGTATTCAGAAGTTTCAGAAAATGAAAATCATAACAACTGAACTTAAAGACATTATTAGGGTTTGGATTTGATTAATATATGTATAAAAACTTAAAAGTAACCAATATTATTTGAAGTTAAAGGTCAAATCGAGTAAAAAAAAGTAGACCCTAATTTAAATTTCAATCCAATCACGGCTTTTGCAGGTTACAATTTTTTTTTCCTGATTTTGAACAGATATTTTCATCTGTAATCTTGATAACTTACAATTGTCCTAATTTTGAAAGAAATATTTCACTTTAGTACCTTGTCATTTTATATTTTGATCATTGATAATTATCCTAAGGGAAAAGCATAAAAATTGAAGTCACTTTTAAGTAGTGTTTAATATTGTAATAGCAGTTTTTTTTTCAAAGTATTTTTCATTTAAAAATGCATCAAAATAATATATATTTTTTATTTTTAAAATTTATTTTTGATATTAGTATATCAAAATGATCCAAAAACATTTAAAAATACTAATTTGAAGAAAAACAATTTAAAATTTTTCAAAAACAATTTTTGACCTTAAAAATAAATGTTGTCTTTAAAAGAATCCAAAAGGCAACCCACTTGAGATGAAGTGAGAACATAAACATCAAGGGAAAATTTTGAAGTACTTTAACAATCATCACCAATACTTATTTTATGGATCCACTTTAAAAATAAAACTAGATAATAAAAGAGAAAATCATATCCAAACCTATAAAAAATTATAAAAATATTTATATCTAAACTCAAAAATATTTTATTTTTAATTTTTTTCTCTTGTGTTTCTCTCTTCTTTTCATGTTTCTCTCTTTTCTTTTTATGTTTATCTTTTTTATTAAATAAATATTAGTAGTTACTCCTGGAATATTCTAAAATTTATGGGAAAGAAATGAAATCAAGATCCTCACATAATTACATAATTATTAGGAGGACATAATTTCTTGTTTAGGTATTTAACACACTCATAGTGTGGGCAAAGCTATTGGAACCTAATCTTGATGTTGTGGTGAAGTAACCTTTAAAAATTTTACTCAATTACGTACCATGTAAATATATATATTCTTCACAATATTATTCAAATTTCGAATCTTAAAAAGATTATGAGAAAAAATATTTTCTTATAAATATGTTAGTTTGCATATAAATATATTTAATTAAAAAATAATTTAGTCTTGATATGAAAACTAGCCAATTTAAAAATTATACCTCTTTTATATATATATATCAGCTACCTGCAAGATTTTTTTTGGGGGGTTCATTTTTCATTTTTTTATCCTCTGTTTTATGGGAAAAAGGTATCGAGTTCAGAAGTTTGCAGTGTTCTCTGCAAATTTCACCAAAAACCTCAAAATTGAGTATCTGCGGCCATCTTCGACTCCTTTGTTCTTGGTTTCGAAGATTCCCTTCATTGTACGAGTGTAGAGCCTTTCAAGCAATGGAATGCCATAATTTTCAGTGCGCTCCACGAAAAGCCGCCTGAAGTAATCCACGTGGCTTGATACTTCGGCTTCTGACATTGTAACATCTTGGGATCCACTCCCTTCGGTATGACCAGAAGCTTCTCCTCCTGAAGTTTCATGTCGACTGTCATCGGCTGAAGAGGACTCA
>Ga0307515_10013695_pt1 | contig 15112 bp, 17 predicted proteins | sample 17_EM_MG_FD_194513 | JGI IMG/M metagenome (GOLD analysis project Ga0307515, IMG submission 194513) | Populus trichocarpa ectomycorrhiza microbial communities from riparian zone in the Pacific Northwest, United States - 17_EM | ecosystem: Host-associated > Plants > Roots > Unclassified | place... | reverse complement strand
GAGGAGCGCTTAGAACTAGACTATCAGCTTGGCGAAGACATCAAAGAGAAGCTCATTCCACGAGCCATTGACTGGTTCACGGGTGAGGCTCTGCAGTTCGAGAGCCTCGAAGACTTTGATGAAGGCGAATTTGAGGATGAAGACGACGAGGAAGAAGACGATTTGAGTGATGACAGGGATGAGGACGATGAGTCCGACGAAGGGGTACGATTTTCCGGCCCCCATATGGAAGCATTGTAAAGCTAATACACCCGAAGGATGATGGTACAAAGCCTAAGCAGGAGGCTGCCGAGTGCAAGCAGAGCTGAGCGAATCATATTTCACTAGTTCTGAAATTGATGAGGTAGAGGAAATTCGGGTACATCACTCTGATGCAAAACTAGCATCATTCATTTGATGGTCATATTCGCATCAGATGTACCTCGCTCCTCTCACTCTCCCTTCGGTTCTATCCTCACTCTTCATCTCCTACATTTGTTGTCCACAGTACAGCATAGTAATTCTCTGACCTACTCCCTGAGTTTGTTGTCTCGGGCCGGTTTCACACACACGGTTCTATGTTTCCTCTTTCTACGAGCATTCTGGCTAGAAGTTTTTTTCTTAGCTGAGACAGGCACAGTTTTGTTTCATCCAGGATGGCGCAGCGCGAATGGGGTTGTTGTGTTCTTGCAGTCAATGATTATGCTTTCACTAATGTTAGGAGGGCTGGGAGGAACTGTCTTCTGGTGCGAATATGAGTGCAAAAGTCAACGGTTGTTACTAGACAAGGATTTGCGATCAATCAATCATTGGCTTCAGGTATATCCAACCCGGTCAAAATTTCGTGGCCATAGTGATGTTAAGAACAAAGCTGGATTATATATTCGCAGGAGAAGAGCTGGTGATAAGAGTAGGGTGCTTATAGCGGAAACTTCTTCCAAAACACTGACAAGATTTGGCATTTACTATTCCGGGGGTTCTGAGGACATGGCTATATGTGCTAGGCATTGTAGAAAAGCTTCCGGCTCTGAGCATAGTGTTCCGAGACACTTGGGCCCTTTACGAGGGGACGAGGCTTAGGGGACATGGATATTTCGATGCTTGTGCCAATCTCTTCACAGTCCATAATGTGGAACTTCCAGATTAGTCCATAGTTGGCCCAAAAGTTGTTATGGTAGGCATTCGGACTGTCAATGTCCGTCCGGGTTTAGATATAAGAGAACTCAAAACCTCAGTGGCAGTTAGATTCCTTGTATATTCGGAAACTCGCGGTTACATTGCTAAAGGATATCACGGAGTATATTATTTAAACGATATCCTGGGTCTCCTGTTCAAAAAGAATCTTGGATGCAAACTGTGGCTGGGGCGCTGTGAAAGTTGGTGTTGTGCGCCACAGGTCGGATCTCGCCCAAGCGCCGATTGCATCATGGACGAATTCAATCAATTTTTCTTGTTTGAGTCAGACAACTATCCTGTTGTCCCCAACCCAGAAATCTCATACGGATCAATTTCAGAAAATCCTTCCCATTCGGCAAATCCCTTTCATTCTCCCAAGGTGAGATCCTCCCTATATACGACCACGAGCACGGCCCCACCATGGCCTCTGCCAAAGACATTGTGCCGCGCATGGACGGCTTTTCACGGACCGTGTCAAACAGTCTGAGCTTATCAACGTCCCCAACCTTCACGTTCCATTCGCCATCGTCGAGTTTCGGGGGACCGAAAATTAGCTCAACCAAGCAGTTAAAGCCATTTGATACTAAGGATATTAAGATCTTATTGCTCGAGAATATCAATCAGACAGCACAGGATATATTGAAAGAGCAAGGTTATCAGGTTGAATTTTTAAAGAGCTCGCTACCAGAGGATCAGCTCATTGAGAAGATTCGGTACGCCCTGCTTGTTTTCTTCCTCACGGACTTCTACGAGATGTGCTAGGCTGATATTCCGACTCTGTAATAGAGACGTCCATGTGATCGGGATTCGCTCAAAAACGAAACTTACAGAACGGGTTCTTCGAGAAGCTAAGAACCTTATCGTTATTGGATGCTTCTGTATCGGTACAAATCAAGTTGAACTTCAATATGCAGCTCGACAAGGAATTGCTATTTTCAACTCACCCTTTAGCAATTCTAGGAGTGTCGCTGAGCTAGTGATCGGCGAAATAATCGCTCTCGCACGGCAGCTAGGAGACCGCTCAAACGAGCTACATAATGGGACGTGGAATAAGGTGAGCAAAGGCTGCTGGGAGATCCGCGGAAAGACACTGGGCATAGTTGGATATGGGCATATCGGGAGCCAGCTGTCAGTGCTAGCGGAGGCGATGGGCATGTCAGTCATTTACTATGATGTTTTAAACCTCATGGCCTTAGGCATTGCACGGCAAGTAGCGACTCTCAACGATCTTCTGGCCTGTGCGGACTTTGTCACCCTTCATGTCCCAGAATCTCCAGAAACAAAGCACATGATTGGCGCAAAGCAGCTCGACCAGATGAAGGAAGGGAGCTATCTTATCAATGCAAGCCGTGGCAGTGTCGTGGACATCCCGGCTCTCATCGATGCCATGAAGAGTGGCAAGATTGCTGGTGCAGCATTGGACGTCTATCCCAATGAGCCACCCGGCAATGGTTTTTACTTCAGCAACGATCTCAATTCGTGGACGGAGGACCTCCGGGGGCTGAAGAACATCATACTCACCCCTCACATTGGTGGAAGCACGGAGGAGGCACAGAGTGCGATCGGTGTCGAAGTTAGTAATGCATTGGTACGATACGTGAATGAGGGTGCAACTCTTGGTGCGGTGAACATGCCGGAAGTCAATCTACGCTCATTAACTCTGGACGAACCAAACCATGTCAGAGTCATCTACATTCACAGGAATGTTCCTGGTGTGCTTGGAAGAGGTATGTTCCTTTACCATCTTGTCTATCTGCTGCTAACAATCCTAGTGAATGCGGTACTCGGCAACCACAACGTGGACAAGCAGATGACGGACAGTAGAGGAGAAGTGAGTTTCACACCCTAACCGTGAAACATGTTGGGCCATTCGGCTAATCACATTTCTTTTTCCTAGGTGGCGTACCTGATGGCGGATATTAGCGATGTTAAAGAAGACGAGATCAAGGACCTTTGGCAGAGTCTGGAAGACCTCTCCTGTGAGTTGAACCATCTTCACCATCTTAACCAACGCTAACGGTGGCTGAAGCACGTATCCGCACACGGGTTCTCTACTAGGATTTTTCTATTTGAAAAAGATGCATATTCTCAACGTATTCATCCATGGAGCATTCAACATGGCGTTTTGGGATGCATTCGGAAATTTTCAACAATGCTTGGGCATGGGAGATGCGACGGGCGGTGGATCGCAAAATGGTTGATGTGGCTGGCGGTGATTTCTGACTGGCTGGCTGGCGAGCTAGATGGCTGGCGTTTTGTTTCTAGCACTCTGACGGTTTTTGCGTATTAAGGTGTGAATGGCCATATGCCCTCTAAGCAGCCCATCGCGATCAGTAAAAGCGTGCAAGGGAAAAATTCTTCAAAGGCCTTGTCTCCATCCTCATTCGACATAGCTGTTTCGTCGTGCAGCGCTCCAGTGTGCTCTTCCAGGTGTTCTTGCGAAGGGTTGGTGCAGCTCTCAGGGGCGGTCACGGCGGTGAGCTTAGCGACGCAACCCCGGTCGCGGAAAGTTGATGAAAGTCGAGCGGGTGTCCGCGTTCCACCATACCAACTTTAAATTATCATCAAAGACTTTCCCCAACGTCCATAACCACCATTGATCTCGAGTCTGAGTCTCCGCGGATGCCTTCTACATCATATCCTCTCCGCGTCCCCGTATAGCGTTGGCGTTGGGTCTCGTTCTACTCTTGTTGCTTGTGGGGAGCCCACCGGCGTATTTGAAGGCAACTCCATAACGACTTTTCTGTGCGTCCAGTCGACAATATGGCGCACATTTACGATGTTGGTACGAGGGCGTGGCAGCCAGATGTTACTGAAGGCTGGGTGGCCTCAGAAGTGGAAGAGAAGCTGGTCCAAGGGGAAAAAGTTAAGCTGATCTTCAGACTGGCGAATGGAGAGGTAATATGAATCCTAAATTCTTCCTTCTCTGAAGGTTTCTGAGATAGCTAATTTGAGACTTCTCATTTAGGCCAAAACTGTCGAGACTACCATAAAAGCTATTCGAGATGGCACAGACGCCTCCCTTCCTCCTCTCATGAATCCTGCCATGCTCGAAGCCAGCGATGACCTTACAAATCTTTCACATTTAAACGAGCCAGCCGGTATGTTATAACGCTCTCAGGGTTGGACTGCGGACGCTGACATATTATGGGCAGTCTTGCAGGCAATCAGACTGCGATATTCGCAGAAGGAGATATACACCTACAGTGGTATAGTGCTCATTGCAACCAATCCTTTCGCAAGAGTGGATTCTTTGTACGTTCCCGGGATGGTGCAAGTTTATGCTGGCAAGCAGAGGTCTTCACAAGCGCCCCATTTGTTTGCCATCGCAGAAGAAGCATTTGCGTACGTAGCTCTCGTAACTCCCAACTATCTGAAACACACTGAAAATAAACAAGGGACATGCTTCGAGATCAGCGAAATCAAACCATAGTCGTGTCTGGAGAATCTGGAGCCGGGAAGACCGTTAGCGCCAAATACATTATGCGATATTTCGCGACCCGAGAATCTCCGGATCATCCTGGAAAACGCGCCAAGGGTAGGGCAGACACCATGAGTGAGACAGAGGAGCAGATTCTTGCTACCAATCCTATAATGGAAGCCTTCGGTAACGCAAAAACAACGAGAAACGACAATTCCTCCAGATTTGGCAAATATATTGAGATTATGTTCGACAAAAAGACGGACATTATTGGGGCAAAGATTCGCACATATCTCCTTGAACGATCAAGATTAGTGTTTCAACCCTTGAAAGAAAGAAACTATCATATTTTCTACCAGCTGGTTGCAGGTGCCACGGATGCCGAAAGGGAAGAGCTTGGATTGCTACCGGTTGAGCAATTTGATTATCTCAACCAGGGCAGTGCCCCGGTCATCGATGGTGTAGACGACAAAGCTGAATTTGACGCAACTCGAAACTCTTTGACGACTATTGGAGTCGCTTCTGATATACAGTCTCAGATTTTCCGAATATTAGCAGCTCTTCTCCATCTTGGAAACGTTAAAATTACTGCTTCAAGAACAGACTCATCTCTCTCACCAGAAGAGCCTGCACTCGTTTCAGCCTGCCGACTCCTCGGCATTAACCCGACTAACTTTGCAAAATGGACTGTAAAAAAACAATTGACCACAAGAGGAGAAAAGATCATGTCGAACCTCACACAACAGCAGGCTATAGTTGTTCGAGATTCAGTGGCCAAATTCATTTACTCGAGTTTGTTCGACTGGCTCGTGGATTCAATCAACCGAGGTCTTGCAACAGAAGAAGTGTTGAGCCATGCTAGATCTTTTATTGGTGTGCTGGATATTTACGGATTCGAGCATTTTGCAAAGAATTCTTTCGAACAATTTTGCATCAACTACGCCAACGAAAAGTTACAGCAAGAGTTCAATCAGCACGTTTTCAAATTAGAGCAGGAAGAATATCTCAGAGAACAGATTGACTGGACATTTATCGACTTTTCTGATAATCAGCCTTGTATTGATCTCATTGAGGGGAAACTGGGTGTTCTCTCCTTGCTCGATGAAGAATCGCGTCTACCAATGGGCTCCGACGAGCAGTTCGTAACCAAGCTCCACCACAATTTCGCTGGAGACAAGCAGAAGTTTTACAAGAAACCTCGGTTTGGGAAATCCGCCTTCACCGTCTGTCATTATGCTATTGACGTTACCTACGAATCAGATGGATTTATAGAAAAGAACAGAGATACCGTTCCTGATGAGCAAATGGAAGTCTTGCGGGCATCATCAAACAAGTTCCTCGGCCAGGTCCTGGACGTAGCAGCCGCAATTCGCGAAAAAGAATCAGCAGCAACAACGTCCAAACCGGGTGCCGCAATTTCAGCTGGACGAAGAATTGCTGTAAACAGGAAACCTACGCTTGGTGGCATTTTCAAATCGTCTTTGATCGAGCTAATGAGCACGATTAATTCAACTGATGTCCACTATATTCGCTGTATCAAACCCAACGAAGCCAAACAAGCGTGGAAATTCGAAGGCCCCATGGTTCTCAGCCAACTCCGCGCTTGCGGTGTCCTCGAAACTGTTAGAATAAGCTGTGCAGGTTATCCGACTAGGTGGACATACGAGGAGTTCGCGTTACGCTACTACATGCTTGTTCCGTCTTCTTCCTGGACTCCAGAGATCCGAGAAATGGCAAATCAGATTTTGAGGAGAGCGCTCGGTACTGGTAAGAATGACGGTACTGATAAGTACCAGCTTGGTCTGACCAAGATTTTCTTCCGCGCTGGTATGCTTGCTTTCCTCGAGAATCTGCGTACTGCTCGACTTAATGGAGCTGCGATTATGATACAGAAGAACCTTCGGTGCAAGTACTATCGCCGCAAATATCTGGAAGCACGGGCTTCGATAATTTCTCTCCAGTCCCTAGCCAGGGGCTTTATTGCCAGAGGCCATGCGGCAGAGGCAAGGCAGATCAAAGCAGCGACCACCATCCAACGCGTCTGGCGCGGACAGAAAGAGAAGAAGGCGTATCATCATGTCCGCAATAGCACTGTTTTATTCCAGGCAACGGCGAAGGGTTATTTATGCCGCAAACTTATTTTGGATACAAGACTTGGCAACGCAGCAAGAATGATACAACGGAACTGGCGATCACAGAAGCAGCTCAAATCGTGGAGACAGTATCGTCATAAGGTTGTCATTATTCAGAGTCTTTGGAGAGGAAAGACTGCTCGCCGCGAGTACAGGTCATTGCGTGAGGAGGCTCGCGATCTCAAACAGATCTCATACAAGCTCGAGAATAAGGTTGTTGAGCTTACACAATCCCTGGGTACAATGAAGAGAGAGAACAAAGCACTTCAAGGGCAAGTAGAGAACTACGAGAGTCAGTTACGGTCGTGGAAGAATCGGAGTAATGCTCTAGAAACCCGTGCAAAGGAGCTTCAAGCCGAAGCCAACCAAGCAGGTATTACTGCTGCTCGGTTAAGTGCGATGGAGGAAGATTTCAAGAAGTTGCAAAACAATTACGATGAGAGCACCGCCAATATGCGACGTTTGCAAGAAGAAGAAAAGCAACTGCGCGAGTCATTACGCAAGACCACAGAAGAACTTGACCACGCTAAGCGACGCAGTACTACATTCGAGTCTGAGAAGACGTCTCTCCGGCAGCAGCTTGTCGATTTGCAAGACCAGTTTGAGCTGCTTAAGCGCACTGGACCTCTTATCGGGGAGATACCGAATGGAGTAAGCCATGCACCTGGGGTTGGATCGAATCTTATTAATCTGGTCTCTTCCAAGAAGCCCAAGAGACGAAGTGCAGGCCCTGAACGAGGCGATATGGACAGATTCAGTGCTACCTACAGCCCAAGACCAGTTTCGATGGCGCTCGGCTCGACGGTACATAGACAAAACCTGTCTGGCTCTACTTTCAACCCTAATTTGGACAATGTTGAATTGGAGCTTGAGAACATCCTTGCCGAAGAAGATAGTCTGAACGATGAGGTCACCCTAGGCCTCATTAGGAACCTGAAGATACCATCTCCTACTACGACACCGCCTCCAACGGACAAGGAAGTGCTGTTCCCAGCGTACCTTATCAATCTCGTTACTTCCGAGATGTGGAATAACGGTTTCGTTAAAGAGTCCGAGCGGTTCTTGGCTAATGTGATGCAATCCATCCAGCAGGAGGTTATGCAGCACGACGGTGATGAGGCGATCAACCCAGGAGCCTTTTGGTTGTCCAACGTTCATGAAATGCTCTCGTTCGTCTTCCTTGCTGAGGACTGGTACGAACAGCAAAAGACGGATAACTACGAATACGACAGACTTTTGGAAATTGTCAAGCATGATCTGGAGAGTCTTGAGTTTAACATATACCACACATGGATGAAGGTGCTTAAGAAGAAACTGCAGAAGATGATTGTCCCCGCCATCATCGAATCGCAATCCCTTCCAGGTTTTGTTACAAACGAGAGCAATAGGTTCCTTGGCAAGCTTTTGCAGAGCAATAATACGCCAGCCTTCAGCATGGACAACCTCCTCAGTCTACTCAACAATGTCTACAGAGCGATGAAGGCATACTATCTTGAAGACTCTATCATTACGCAGACAGTCACAGAACTTTTGAGGTTGGTTGGTGTGACAGCCTTCAATGACCTGCTGATGCGGAGAAATTTCCTCTCGTGGAAGCGTGGCTTACAAATTAATTATAACATCACCCGGATTGAGGAGTGGTGTAAGAGCCATGACATGCCCGAGGGTACTCTGCAGTTGGAGCATTTAATGGTAAGTCACGTTCTTATTTCCATATCAATTCGCTAACACGCCCTCTAGCAAGCTACAAAGCTTCTCCAACTCAAGAAGGCCACGTTGAACGACATCGAGATTATCCAGGACATCTGCTGGATGCTCTCGCCTAATCAGATTCAGAAACTTCTGAATCAGTATCTCGTCGCTGACTACGAACAACCCATCAATGGTGAAATAATGAAAGCCGTTGCTTCACGAGTTACGGAAAAGAGCGATGTACTGCTTCTCACAGCGGTTGACATGGAGGACTCTGGCCCGTACGAGATTGCGGAGCCGCGTGTAATCACTGCATTAGAAACTTATACACCTTCATGTGAGTGATTCTTCATAATCATTGATATTGCTAGAGGATGTGCTAATTATTCATGGAATAGGGCTACAAACTCCCCGTCTAAAACGACTTGCCGAAATCGTCTCCGCTCAGGCAATAGCCCAGCAAGAAAAGATGGAGTTCGAGCAACCCAATGGGAACGGAGCAGAAGTACAAGGTCTCGCAATCAGTGAGGTTGAAGGCGTATAGGGCTGTTCAGAAACTGTTCTCCGCTATTAGATCATGAGGCTGACGGGCGCGAAGTTGGATATAATCTTTGCGTAATGGAATCTTGGGTTGTTTCCTCTCTCTACAGGACCAAGCCTGGTGGCATGTCCTTGTGTTTTCTGTTTGTATCTTACGCTTGTGGGATGCATTTTTGGCGGCGGTGATATGTGATGAATGCACTTGTTGTGGGCTCTCTAGAGGGACAGACACCCGTGTCCTGTAAATAATTTTGGGCGACGCGTCCGGTTTGTTTGCTAAAAATGTACACGACATCAAGGCGGTGTTAATATCATCGAGACTTATTGGCAAGAGCTCTTAACGTCATCACATCGTTTTTCCCTATTTGCAACGCACGTTTGCTGTCGAGGCATACGGTGACATTCTGAGGTTTGCTGGTGGTTGCAAACAAGGCGTGGACGGCAGAACACTTGCAGGTCGGTGGGATTAGCAAACGTAGCAGGATAGTGAATAATCCAAGCCAACCCACCTTCTCGTGCTGTTGTTTGCAGCAGCATCGGGCGTTGGTAACATAACTGCCTGGGTAATTGCCCAGTTGGAAACACGGCTGCATCGCAGCCGGAGCTGCAGGGGTTCTTGGTTGTGCCAAGCAAGGCCAGCCACCACCACCACAGCCTTCCCCTCACCCGGCAGTATTATCACAAGCTAATATCCAAATATGGCGCCTACACATTTGTGTCTATTCGTAACCGCCTAAACGAGACTTCTCATAATGCGTCGTCATCTAGGAAGTGAAAAACCAGTCAGCTCCTGTCCATCGCTCAACTTGGGCCAAGCTAAGCCACCGCAACTCCCCCGGTCACATTCTGTAGCTACGAAACAGCGAACTCGCAATTTCTCCTTTCTTCTCCACACCAAGCCTCTATTTCTGCCACTTCTATTGCTTCCACTACTTGCCCGGTGGCCAGAAATATGGCTTCTAAATCTACCCTTCTCACCTGTCCTATGTGTCCTTTTACTGTTCCTCCAACAGGCACATACGTTCTCGAGCTCCACTTTGAGCAAGAACATACTCCAGACTCGCCATTCAGAATTATAGATGATCCAGAAGCTCCTTCTCTATCGACCGCCTTCGGGTCTTCTGAACGTTCCAAACCTGGGGATGTCACTTCCGATGAAGACGATGACAACTACGTTCTCTGTCCTAGGCCAGATTGTGGTGAAGATGTGCTTCTTGCTGACCTTGACGACCACCTCGACCTCCATGCTGCTGAGAGCTTAGCCGTCGATGGCGAAGCCGACACCGGCCACCTAAAGATGCAGACTTTCACTGAAGAATCTACACCTTCATTCCTACAGGAGAATTTCACTTCAGAGGTGCCCGATGCCCTTCGCCATACCCATCACAAGAAAATCGAAAGGAAACGAGGAAGCTCAGGTGCCAGCGAAAAATCGACACTCAGCCGCAGTATTCTCAGCTTCATTCTGTTCTCTGCCAAATTCGCCGCGAACATCACCAAACAGCCTGCAAGCAGTATCCGCTTAGGGGTATGTTTGCCTTATTATCATACAAAGCTGATATAGCTAAAATTTCTCTAGAGAGCCGAACTGGGCCCTCACGCCTGGGAAGACAAGATGCCCAAATGGTTACATAGGCAACTCGAGGAGGGTCCCAAAATAACCGTAGTGAACCGCATTGGCCGTGATGGTCGTCTTACTAAAGAAAAGATCGTTCAGAACGAAACTCCGGGCGTGATCCCTGTCCTAGCCCAGCTATCAGCCTTAGACAGGTCCGTCAAGGAGGCTTACTATTGTCATCCCAGCACCCTACATATCGGCAAGACACCCAGAGAAGGTGGCTTCTGTGGATACAGAAACATTCAGATGTTGATATCTTACATTCAAGGCGCCAGGGCTCAAGGCCATGACGAGTTTCCGGGGCGCACACCGGGCATCCTTAAGCTCCAAGACCTGATCGAGACCGCTTGGGATAAAGGCATTAATGAGATCGGACGGCAGCAAACAGGCGGGATCAGAGATACCAGGAAATATATTGGGACTCCAGAGGTATGTCATGACCTCTGATCTTCACCTGCACGAGGTTCACGGAACTAATGAACTGTCAAGGCTCAAGCACTGTTCCTCAATGCCCAAATTGATTGCGCTGTGGACGTTTTTAACGATTCGCCTGATGGCCAGCTCCAGGCCCACGAGCAGCTCTTCCTCGGCGTAGAGAAATATTTCCAGCAAGCTGCAGTTGAGGATGGCTCGAATGTCTACAAAACTCTCTTGCCACCCATTTATATGCAGCAACCAGGCCATTCGCTTAGCATTGTCGGCTTTGAGCGCCGAAAAGATGGCACTTGCAACTTAATTTGCTTCGACCCAATGTTCCACACGAGTCCAAGCATGCATAAGCTGCGTGGAAGAAATCATATCAAAACTTCGAGGCCGGAGGTGATGCAAGCCTATCGCAGGACCGCCAGGCAGCTGAGGAGGCATGCGGCTTTTGAGATACTCATGTGAGTGGTTTCTTTCCTTCTCGGCATACCTAATTGCTTGTCTGCCTACCTGCTACTGCCTTGTCTCCCTTTGGAGTCCTAAACATCTCTCGTGGCCCAGCAAGACTTCCAAATACACGTTTCACAGTCGTTGATAGCCCTGGGTACAATTATACCATACCTCATATGATTCAAGGCGGATTTGGTTTCTAAAGATTACTTCTTACCTGCGAAATGAATGACTAAGAGCTAATACACCGCTTAGGCTCACGGCACATCCGCCACTTTTTCCGGCCTAGGATGTATGAGACTCTTACCTCTGCACCGCGCTCGCGTCTATTACCCTTCTGCCCCAAATATAGATATCTATAAGTTCATCTAATAAAGCACAAGCTTACGAGCTTAACGGGATGGAAAACACCTTTTTTTGCACCAGCTTTGCTAAACTCCTTCCGGGTGAATACAGGTCCTCCGACAATTCCCAGATTGTCACTTCCTCTATGTATTTTTCCGCTCTCGTACTCTGGGCCATGGTGTTTACCCGGAAGACCATTTTCTACGCAACTTTCCTTGGCAGCAGTTCGGCGGCCTGTGGATTGTTGACGACGCTAGGTTTGCACGCTTGGAGAGGGTGGCCCAAGCAACTGCCGCGGCATTGCGAAGGCTCACTGGAGAAGGACCCATCTAGCCCCGATGCGATGGTGATTCCAGAGGTAGGCTTCTATCTTCACCAAAATTCGCAGTAGCAAAGCTCTCGCCTTCGAGTCGTCGCATCTCACGGATGAGTCCTCTCGACAACAGTCCGGGAATTTCCAGGTCAGGTCCATAGGGCATCTGTACCATGACCTCACCGGGCAGATCTAAGCCTTTTACTCAGGCCTTCCCCAGCTCTCCAAACCAGAGTTGGCCTGAATACCCAAGTCCAGTTCGCCCGGCTCACTCAACAAGAAATTTATACCAAAATGCACCCTCCGACCGCTACGGTCCAAGCGGTCCCATGAGCATAGATGGTTCCAACACGTGCGGCTTCGCCCGATGCGACACATTCCCAGACTTTCGACGTGAATAATCCCTTCGCCTCACCAGAGAGCGGCGACTCCTTAAGCCCCATCAGCCCGCGCACAGCCATGCTACATTCCATCCTTAAAAGCAGACATTCCAAAATTACAGCCCACGCTATGTTGTTACGGCCATGCCCTGCGCAGGTGGTGTCGAGACGTGCGGAGTTAGCCTTATCAGCCCAACTGGGACGATGCTTTCGTACACTGGTGGTCGAATATAGATTCTGGCAGGTTTGCGGAAGACTCGCGTGCCCCTTTAGGTGCGGTGGGTCCGATGAAGGAGAGTTGGAGGCGGGGAGATGATTGTTTGGGTGATGATACCTCGAGCGAATCTGAGGAGAGGACAGGATCCGGGTGGTTTACTTCGTCTTTTTCCTCTTGTTGTTTAAATTCCCTTGGCCTACTCTTTTGGAAATTCCATTGGGAGTGGATAGGTGAAGCTACGGGCTGTATTGGTACCGTATTGGGAGGTTTGGGAGGAATGGGAATAGCAAATGCCGAGTCCTGCGACTTGTATAAAGAGATCCGAGAATCCGGAAGACTTGAATGAAGATAGGCCATTGGCAGGTTATAGAGGGAAATAGGTCAGTGACAGTGAATAATGATTTGATGCCGTTTTCTCTTTTATCCATGAATTGGGTTAGATTAACCTGGCTCTAATATGACATTCCAAAACTCTTAAAACTCACCTCTACACTCATATCCCTACGATCTATCCAAGTACTCCCGTTATTGTACTGATAAAAATTCATACTCACTTCGGCAAAACACAAACACCAAATCATCGAACACTACAGACAACTTCCAGTCTACATTATCTGTATCAATTCATTCTTCCCATAAATCTCGTACTCTCATGCACATCATAACAACATATGAAACACAGAATGAAGAAACCGATGTCCACCACATCCATTCTTCCATGCAAATGCAGAAGAACGCCTTTCCCCAGTTCAACGCCGCTCCACTTGCTTCCTCGTTTACCCTAAACTGCATATTAACATTGAACAGGTGAAGATTTCCCAAAAATGTTAAGGCCGCCGGCGAGCGATCGACAACGCTGTCGCTGATTTGATCCATGCAACGCCAGCCGCGACAAAGCACGATCTTCCATTTGTTGCCTGACTTTCGGACTGCTACAGCACGTCTTTCAAAATATCCTTCTGGCCCTGCGTCAGGCTTGTCGGGAATTTAATCCTGACGCCAACAATGAAGTCGCCTCTTTCGGTGGGCTTTTTGCTCTTCGGCATACCAAGACCCGGGAAGCGATCTTCATATGTCGGACCTGTGGGACCGGCGCTGCCAACTGCGAGCTGTTTACCGTCGATGGTTTGAACGGTGCGCCTCCACCCCGTTAGGGCTTCCTTTAAGTCAATGTCGATAGTATGTTTAATGTCATCCCCAACACGAGTGAACAATGGGTGGGGCTTCTGTTGTCATGTTAGCAGACCAGACGTCATAACTTCCTATATATTAGAGATTTGAAATAAGGTGGAGGAGTAGTAGAATATCTTACCTCCTGGATGATAAAATGCAAATCTTGCGTGCCGCCTTCGACCTGGTCCCCTACGTCTGAGAACTTGATCTTACTACCGGCCTTCAAGCCCTTCTTAATCGGGACCTCCAAGATCCGATCTTGCGTGCTTTGCTTCCCTGTAGCTTGATCGTATGTCTTGCGCTTGATCTTCATCTTTTTCGTTGTGCCCGAGAAGAGCTCCTCCAACGACACAGGCAAAGGCTTCTCCACTACCGTAACCTCTGGAGCGGGCGTCCGCCTACCACCCGAATCAAACCGCCCAGGCTTTGCTCCCCGTGGAGTTCGCGACGAGCCACTCATACCAGGCATGCCGCCCACTCCTCCAAATCCGCCGAATCCGAACCCGTCATCTTCATCGAGCCCCATACCCGCTCCTCCGCCCCGCAAGAACTCTGAGTATATACTTTCCGGGTTCGAGAAGTTGAAGCCCCCGCTTGTCGAAAAGTGGAATGTCCTTGGGCCACCACCGGGCATACCGCTTGAACCTGGGAAGGAGAATCCGCCAGCTTCAAACGGTGTGCCGGCTCCAGGCCCGCCGGCATCTTCGGGTGGTGGAACGCCACCGCGGAGGAGAAATTCAAGACCAAATTGGTCGTAGGTTTTGCGCTTTTCCGGGTCGGAGAGAATTTCGTATGCTTGTGAGACTTCTGTAGAGCACGGAGTGAAGAGTTAGAATTCAAAAATATATATATATATTGGAGGGGGCGTATCTCATCAAGAAAGGATGGATAGAAATAGAGTGTTAGCCTTACCTTTGAATTTCTCTGCGGCGGACGGATTGTCTTTATTCTTATCCGGATGGTGCTTCAGCGCCCCCTTCCGGTAGGCTTTTTTGATTTCATCCTGACTAGCCGACGGTGAGATACCTAGAGGATATATTAGTACAGTTCTAGGTGCAGTTAAAAAGGTAATATGAGGCACGAAGGTAGTGGGGTGAGAGCCTTACCTAGTTGATCGTAGAGCTTGGTCTCTTTGACCATGATGGTGTGGGAACGTGCACAATTGTAGCGTGCTAGAAGGAGAGGAAGAGAATACGGTGGTGTATGTGGAAAGTCAGTGGCACGATGGTTGTGGGATTAGGTGGTGGAAAGTG
>Ga0307515_10013694_pt1 | contig 15113 bp, 11 predicted proteins | sample 17_EM_MG_FD_194513 | JGI IMG/M metagenome (GOLD analysis project Ga0307515, IMG submission 194513) | Populus trichocarpa ectomycorrhiza microbial communities from riparian zone in the Pacific Northwest, United States - 17_EM | ecosystem: Host-associated > Plants > Roots > Unclassified | place... | reverse complement strand
AGGTGTGGGCATATCGCACGTCGCCCTTCGGATACGGGTTGCCATGGCGGTCGAGCGCATCCTCGACGATCACCTCGGGCTCCTTGCGGCTTTGCTCGATGCTTGAGAGGACCTGCCGGCGCACCTCCTCCAGCCCATCGGCCGGGAAGGTCGGCTCGCGCAGCATCTGGCCGATGAGGTCGATCACCGCGGGCAGGTTCTCGCGCGTGGTCAGGATGCTGGCCATCAGGTTGTCTGCCGAGCCGCCAAACCCGATCTCGGCCTTCAGCGCCGTCATGCGGTCTTGCAGCTGCTGGCGGCTCATTTTCGCGGTGCCTTTGTCCAGCATCGCGGCCAGCAGCTCGGCGGTCGTCGTCTGGCCCTTCAGGCTTTCTTCGTCACCCAGCCGCAGCGAGATCTGCGCGTTGACGACATCGCCCCGCGTGGCCTTCGGCAGCAGCGACACCTTCAGCCCCGGTGCCACCTCGAAGCGCTGCGTGCGCGCCTCGATGTTGGCCGGCGAAGCATCGAAAGCCTCGACCTTGGCCATGGTCTCCACCGGCTTGAAGCTCTTCAGCTCTTCGACGACGTTGACGTTCGCGGGCTTCGGCGCGCGCGTCGGCTTGTCGGTCGGCACGAAGGTGGCGAGCGTGCGGTTGTCGCGCAGGAAGCGCTCGGTCGCGACGCGGTTCAGGTCCGCTGCGGTCACCGTCTTGACACGGTCACGCAGCAGGAAGAACAAACGCCAGTCGCCTTGCGCCACTGTCTCTGACAACGCCACGCCCACGGTCTCGGGGTCCGAGAAACGCAGGTCCCAGTCCTTCAGCCATTTGGCGCGGGCACGGTTGACTTCTTCTTCGGTGATGGGTTGCGTCGTCACCGATTCAACGGTCGCCAGCAGCGCGTCACGCGCCTTGTCAGCGTCCTGGCCCGGGGCCAGCTGCGCGCCGAAGAGCGCGAAGCCCGGGTCTGCCAGTGCGGCGTTCCACGAGAACACATTGGCGGCCAGCTGACCATCGACCAGCTTCTTGTGCAGGCGGCCCGACGGCACATCGCTCATCACCAGGCCCAACAGTTCGACCGCGGCGGTATCGGGGTGCGCGCCAGGCGGCACGTGGTAGGCCGCGAACTGCAGCGGCACACCGCCGTTGCGGCGCAACGTGATCGCGCGTTCACCGTCTTGCACCGGGTCAATCGTGTACAGGTGCGGCAACGTGCGCTTGGGCGCCGGAATCTTGTTGAACTCGGCCTGCACCCAGGCAATGACCTTGGCCTGATCGAACTTGCCACTGACGATCAGCGTCGCGTTGTCCGGCTGGTAGTACTGGTGATAGAAGCCCTGCAGCCGGCCGATGTCAACGTTCTCCACGTCGGTGCGGGCGCCGATGGTGTCGTGGCCGTAGTTGTGCCACTGGAACATCATCGCCAGCGTCTTCTCGAACAAGATGCGCGACGGGTTGTTCTCACCCATCTCCATCTCGTTGCGCACCACCGTCATTTCGGTGTCCAGGTCACGCCGCGCGATGAAGCTGTTGACCATCGCGTCGGCCTGCCAACCCAGGTACCAGCGCAGGTTGTCTTCGTTGGCGGTGAAGCTCGCGAAGTAGTTGGTGCGGTCCAGCCAGGTGCTGCCGTTGGCACGCAACCCGCGCTTGGTGAACTCGGCCCAGGCCTTGGGGTACTTCGGCGAGCCCTTGAACAGCAAGTGCTCCAGCAAGTGGGCCATGCCCGTCTCGCCGTAGTTCTCTTGCCGCGAGCCAACACGGTAGGTCAGGTTGACTGTCGTCGTGGGCTTCGCGTCGTCGGGTGCCAGCAGCACCTGCAGGCCATTGGCCAGGCGGTATTCGACGATGCCCTCGACGCTGCGCACGGGTTGCTGCGTGGCGCCTGCCGGCGTGGCCGCGGCGGCCGCGGCTGGCTTGCCGCGCGGCGGTGTCTTCGGTTGTGGCTTGCGGGCGGGGGCGGCTTGTGCCGAGCAAGCCAGCATGGCGCTGGCAGCGATCAACCACCCGGACGGGATCTTGCGCATCGGTTCGACTCCTGATCGAAAACTTCGGCGCCACAAAGCTAACGCCGCCCGTAGGCGGCGTTGCAGTGGCGCCGCGGCCGCCTCCATCAGGCGGCACGCCAGCGCGGACGATACCTCAAGGCAATAGGCGCTTCGGCGCCTTGCCTAGTCAGGCATCCTGATCAGGCCTGCTTGGCCTTCCAGCTGGCTTGGCCGGTGCGCACTTCTTCGAGCGCCGCGTCCTTGCCTTCCCAGCCCAGCACCTTGACCCACTTGCCGGCTTCGAGGTCTTTGTAGTGCTCGAAGAAATGCTGGATAGTCTTCAGGCGCAGCGGGTTCAGGTCTTCAGGCTTTTGCCATTGCGAGTAGATCGACAGGATCTTGTCGATCGGCACGGCAAGCAGCTTGTTGTCGCCACCGGCCTCGTCGTCCATGCGCAACATGCCCAGCGGGCGGCAGGTGACCACCACGCCCGGGATCAGCGGCACCGGCGTGATCACCAGCACGTCGACCGGGTCGCCGTCGTCGGCCAATGTTTGCGGGATGTAGCCGTAGTTGCACGGGTAATGCATCGAAGTGGCCATGAAGCGGTCGACGAACAACGCGCCGCTGTCTTCATCCACTTCATATTTGATCGGGTCGGCGTTCATCGGGATCTCGATGATCACGTTGAACTCTTCGGGCGCCTTGGGGCCGGGGGTCACGTTGTGCAGGCTCATGGTGTTCTCGGAGGGTGGCAGTTGAGCGGGAAAACCCCGATTCTACGAAGGCTGCTGACAGCGGCCTTGCCCTTTGCTCGCGGCTTGAAGACACTGGCCGCCGCCCATGCTGTCCCGCAGGAAAACACCATGCCGGGCTGCAGAAGGTACCCCTTAGCATCGTCGCGCGCCTTTGGGCAGCCAAAAGCATGCCCCGGCCTTGCGGGCGCAACGCACCAAGTAAGTGTCAGTGAGCGGAAGGAGAACCCTTTGATATCGAACACCATGGCGCTGTATGTGGCGCTGGCGTGCGGCCTCGCGGCTGTGCTTTATGGCTTCATCCAGCGCAGCTGGATCTTGAGCCAAGACGCGGGCAATGCCCGCATGCAAGAGATTGCGGAGGCGGTGCAGCAAGGCGCCGCCGCCTATCTGGCCCGTCAGTACAAGACCATCGCCATAGTCGGTGTGGTGCTGGCGGTTTTGATCTTCTTTGCTCTCGACGCAAAAACAACCATTGGTTTCATCATCGGCGCGGTCCTTTCTGGTGCGTGCGGCTTCATCGGCATGAACGTGTCGGTGCGTGCCAACGTGCGCACCGCGCAAGCCGCAACACACGGCATCGGCCCCGCGTTGAACGTGGCCTTCAAGGGCGGCGCGATCACCGGCATGCTGGTGGTTGGCCTGGGCCTCTTGGGCGTCGGTGGTTTCTTCTGGTTTCTGACCGGCGGCACCAACGTCGACTCGAACACGCTGAAGCCGCTGCTGGGCCTGGCCTTCGGCTCTTCGCTGATCTCGATCTTCGCGCGTCTGGGCGGCGGCATTTTCACCAAGGGTGCCGACGTCGGCGCGGACCTGGTGGGCAAGGTCGAAGCCGGCATCCCTGAAGACGACCCGCGCAACCCCGCAGTGATCGCAGACAACGTGGGTGACAACGTCGGCGACTGCGCTGGCATGGCCGCCGACCTGTTCGAGACCTACGCCGTGACGCTGATCGCAACCATGGCGCTGGGCGCACTGATGATCCCCGGTGCCACCGTCAGCGCGGTGGTCTACCCGCTGCTGCTGGGTGGCGTGTCGATCATCGCGTCGATCATCGGCTGCGCCTTCGTCAAGGCCTCGCCGGGCATGAAGAACGTGATGCCGGCGCTCTACAAGGGCCTGATCGTCGCCGGCGTGCTGTCGTTGATCGCCTTCTACTTCGTCACCACGGCGATGTTCCCGGCACCGGTGACCTTGAGCACCGGCGGCAGCGTCACTGCGATGTCGCTGTTCGGCTCCTGCGTGATCGGCCTGGTGCTGACGGCGGCGATGGTGTGGATCACCGAGTTCTACACCGGCACGCAGTTCAACCCGGTGAAGCACATCGCGCAGGCCTCCACCACGGGCCACGGCACGAACATCATCGCGGGTCTCGGCGTGAGCATGCGCTCGACGGCCTTCCCGGTGATCTTCATCTGCGCCGCGATCTACGCTGCCTACGCCATGGCTGGCCTGTACGGCATCGCCACTGCCGCCACCTCGATGCTGAGCATGGCCGGCATCGTGGTGGCGCTGGACGCCTACGGCCCGATCACCGACAACGCCGGCGGCATTGCCGAGATGGCCGAGTTGCCCGACAGCGTGCGCGAAATCACCGACCCGTTGGACGCCGTGGGCAACACCACCAAAGCGGTGACCAAGGGCTACGCGATCGGCTCTGCCGGCCTCGCCGCACTGGTGCTGTTTGCCGACTACACCCATGCGCTCGAATCGCGTGGCATGCACCTGACTTTCGACCTGTCCGATCACAAGGTCATCGTCGGCCTGTTCATCGGTGGCCTGATCCCTTACCTCTTCGGCGCCATGGCGATGGAAGCGGTGGGCCGCGCAGCCGGTGCCGTGGTGGTGGAAGTGCGCAAGCAGTTTGCCGATGGCCAGATCATGGCCAACAAGCGCAAGCCTGACTACAGCGCGGCAGTGGACATGCTGACCACCGCGGCGATCAAGGAAATGATCGTGCCGTCGCTGCTGCCGGTGGTGGCGCCGATCGTGATCGGCCTGCTGCTCGGCCCGGCAGCCCTTGGCGGCCTGCTGATGGGCACGATCGTCACCGGCCTGTTCGTCGGCATCTCGATGTGCACTGGCGGCGGCGCATGGGACAACGCGAAGAAGCTGATCGAAGAAGGCTTCACCGACGCTGACGGCAAACTGCACAAAAAGGGCAGTGAGGCGCACAAGGCCGCCGTCACCGGCGACACCGTGGGCGACCCCTACAAGGACACCGCCGGCCCGGCCGTGAACCCGCTGATCAAGATCATCAACATCGTCGCGTTGTTGATCGTGCCGCTGCTGCCGATGACCGCCGGCTCGTCGGCCAACATCAGCCATGAGGCCAAGCCGGCTGCTGTCACGGCCCCTGCGGCTGTGATGCCGGCGGCCTCGGCTGAAGCCATTCCTGCTGCCCCACCGGCAGCGGCTTCGGCTGCCAGCGGCGGCTGAAGCTTCTTCCTCCAAACAAAGGCCGGCACTTGCCGGCCTTTTTTCGTGCTGCGCCGCCACCCTTGTCGCTGTATCGCGTGCGCTCGTCAAGGTAAGCGCTGCGTGGCGAGGAAAGGGTATCCACCCCGCCTCATGTTAGACACTCACCGGGGCGGATACCCTTTCCTCGCTACCACCGTCGGTGACATGGCAGCGCGTTCGATCTCCACCACCTGAGCCACTGGCACGCCGCGCCCCGCCACTTCGGGTGGCAGCGGACGGTGGGGACACGCTCGGGTGAGTGTCTAACGTGATCCCGAGCGTGTCCCTATCGGCCGCCACGCAAGCATCAGCCCGCTGCCAGTTCCATCGCCCCCGCACTACAGCAAATAGCCTCATCGCGCCGGCGCAATTCGCTTGGGCGAGCACCGCCGCCGGAGATTGCAAAACCCTTTGACGCGCCCACCCCGACTTCGTATCGTTGCCCGCGCTTCCCCCCGAGCAACGCCAAAGGAGACGAGATGACGACCTTGACCGTGAACGGAAAGAAAGTGACGGTGGATGCGGCGCCCGACAGCCCATTGCTGTGGGTGCTGCGCGAGGACCTGCAACTCACCGGCACCAAGTTCGGCTGCGGGATGGCGTTGTGCGGTGCCTGCACCGTGCACCTGGACGGCCAGCCCGTCCGCTCCTGTTCCACACCGCTGTCAATGGCCGCGGGCAAGAAAGTCACCACCATCGAAGGCGTCGGCGCCACGCCCACCGGCAAGGTGGTGCAGGCTGCGTGGGCGACGGTCGATGTGCCGCAATGCGGCTACTGCCAATCGGGCCAGATCATGAGCGCCTGTGCGCTGCTGGCCAAGAACAAGCATCCGAAAGACGCCGACATCGACGGCGCGATGAGCGGCAACATCTGCCGCTGCGGCACCTACAACCAGATCCGAGCTGCGATTCATGACGCAGCGGATCACCTCGCGAAGGGGGCATGAGATGAATGCACCCACCCGTCGCGAATTTTTGCAGGCCTCGGCAGCCTCATCGTTGGTCATCGGCTTCTCACTGCCACAAGCCGGCCGCGCCGCCGTAGCAGCAGCGGCCCCCGGCACCTTCGCCCCCAACGCCTACCTGCGCATCACAACGGACGACCGCGTCACCGTCGTCTGCGGCTCGGCCGAGATGGGCCAGGGCGTGCTGACCGCGATCCCGATGTTGGTGGCTGAAGAACTGGACGCCGACTGGAAGAAGGTCGGCGTTGAACAAGCCCCTGTCGACGCTGCCTACAACAACCCGATGTTCGGCATGCAGGCCACCGGTGGTTCGACCACCGTGCGCGCCCACTGGGAGCCGATGCGCAAGGCCGGCGCCGCCGCACGCGAGATGCTGGTGGCCGCCGCGGCCGCGCAATGGAACGTCGGCATCGACCAGTGCCGCACCGAGAACGGCCAAGTCATCCACAGCAGCGGCAAGAAGCTCAGCTACGGTCAGTTGGTCGCTGCCGCAGCGACGCAGCCCGTGCCGGCCACGCCGAAGCTGAAAGACCCGAAGAACTTCAAGATCCTCGGCAAGCCGACCAAGCGGCTGGACACCGCTGCCAAGATCAACGGCAGCGCCAAGTTCGGCATCGATGCGCAACTGCCAGGCATGCTGGTGGCGGTGATGGCGCGTGCGCCGCAACCGGGCGCCAAAGCCACCGCGGTGAACGACGGCAAGGCCAAGGCCATCAAGGGCGTGCAGCAGGTCGTCACGCTGCCCTCCGGCGTGGCGGTGCTGGCCACAGGCTACTGGGCCGCCAAGCAAGGGCGCGATGCGCTGGAGATCACCTGGGACCTGGGTCAGTTGGCCACGCTGAACTCGGCTGCCGTGTCCGACGCGCTGCGCGATGCGGCCAACAACGCCCAGGCGGTGGCCAAAGACGAAGGCAATCTGAAAGACGCTCGCGCCAACAGCGCTGTGACGCTGGACGCGATCTACGAAGCGCCCTACCTGGCCCACGCCTGCATGGAGCCGATGAACTGCACCGCCTGGGTGCGCGGCCAGGGCGACGATGCAACAGTCGAGATCTGGGCCGGCACGCAGAGCCAAGGGCCGGCGCAAGGCATCCTCGGCCAGGTGGCGCAGGTCACACCAGCCAAGGTGAAGGTCAACACGATGCTGCTCGGCGGCGGCTTCGGCCGGCGCTTCGCCCCGGACTTCACGATCGACGCGACGCTGCTGTCCAAGATTTCCGGCAAGCCGGTCAAGCTGATCTACACCCGCGAAGACGACATGGCCGCCGGCTTCTACCGCCCCGCCTCGGTGGCCAAGTTCGAGGGTGCACTCGATGCGCAAGGCAAGCCCACGCTGCTGCGCATCGACGTCGGCTCGCCGTCGATCATGGCCGCGTCCGGTTTCATGAAGATCCCCGACAACGGCGTCGACCACTTTGCGCTCGAAGGCATCGACGACAACCCCTACGACATCGGCAACTCGCGCATCGCCTATGGCCGGGTCGAGCCGGGGCCGCAGGTGTGGTTCTGGCGCTCGGTCGGCCACTCGCAAAACATCTTCTTCATCGAGAGCTTCATCGACGAGATGGCCGCCGCGGCGAAGAAAGACCCGTTCGAGTTCCGCCGCAGTCTTCTCGGCAAGCAGCCGCGCTACAAGGCGGTGCTCGAGTTGGCCGCGCAGAAGGCCGGCTGGGGCGGCAAGCTGCCGGCCGGCGTGCACCGCGGCATCGCGGTGGCGCAGAGCTTCGGCAGCTACGTGGCCGAGGTGGCTGAGGTCTCAGTGGCGCCGGACGGCACGCCGAGGGTGCACCGCGTCGTCGCCGCGGTCGACTGCGGCATGACGGTCAACCCGCTGACGATTGCCCGCCAGATCGAGGGCGCCATCGTCTACGGCTTGTCGGCCGCGCTGTACGGCAAGATCAGCTTCAAGGACGGCCGCGTCGAGCAGGGCAACTTCCACCAGTACCCAGTGCTGCGGATGAACGAGATGCCTAAAGTCGAGGTCCACATCCTGCCCAGCACGGAAGGGCCGGGCGGCATCGGCGAGCCCGGCACCCCGCCGATCGCGCCGGCGGTGACCAATGCCATCTTCGCTGCCACCGGCAAGCGCATCCGCACGTTGCCGATCGACACCACACTTTTGAAGAAAGCGTGACCGCTGACCCGGCGGTGCGCCGCCGGGTCGGTATGCTTGGTCGCCATGCAACTGGCTTGGCTGCATGGCGACATGCCCTTCCCGCCCACCACCCAGGCGCTCGGCCCCGAGACCGACGCGCCCGGGCTGCTCGCGGCGGGCGGCGATCTCAGCCCGGCCCGCCTGGTCGACGCCTACCGCCACGGCATCTTTCCCTGGTATGGCGAAGGCCAGCCGCTGCTGTGGTGGACCACCGACCCGCGTATGGTGCTGCCGGTGGCCGAGTTCAAACTCTCGCGCTCGCTGCGCAAGACCTTGCAGCGCTTCTTGCGCACACCCGGCTGCGAATTCCGCTTCGATGGCAACACGTCGGACGTGATCGCCGCCTGCGCGGGCGCGCCGCGCGAGGGGCAAGACGGCACCTGGATCGTGCCGGAGATGGCCTCGGCCTACACCCGCCTGGCCCAGGCCGGCGTGGTCCACAGCGTCGAAACCTGGGTCGACGGGCAGATGGTGGGAGGCTTGTACGGCATCAACCTCGGCCGCATGTTCTATGGCGAGTCGATGTTCGCCCGGCGCACCGACGCGTCCAAGCTGGCGCTGGCCGCGCTGGTGGCGTTCTGCCGTGCCGAGGGCATCGCGCTGATCGATTGCCAGCAACAGACCCGCCACCTGGCCAGCCTTGGCGCGCGGCCAATTTCACGGGCGACTTTCGAAGCGCATCTGCGTGTCGCCGTGGCCGAGCCAGCACCCCTTCACTGGGCCTATGATTCAGCCTGTTGGGCGCAATTTCGGCTCATGTCCGACGGGCCCGCTGCCGATAACCCTCCGTGACCCACCCGAAAGAGCTTCCGTTCGCGTCGCTCCAGTTCTACGCGACGGCACCCTATCCGTGCAGTTACCTGCCGGACCGGATGGCACGCTCCCAGGTCGCCACCCCGGGCCACCTGATCCACGCCGAGGCCTACTCGGCGCTGGTCGCCTGCGGCTTTCGCCGCAGCGGCATGTTCACCTACCGGCCCTATTGCGACACCTGCCGCGCCTGCAAGCCGCTGCGCGTGCCGGTCGCCGGCTTCCAGCCTACCCGCAGCCAGCGCCGCGCCTGGGCCACCCACCAGGGCTTGAAGACCCGCGTGATGCGCCTGGGTTTCGTGCCCGAGCACTACCAGCTTTACCTGCGCTACCAGGCCGGCCGCCACGCCGGCGGCGGCATGGACCACGACAGCGTCGACCAGTACACCCAGTTCCTGTTGCAGACGCGCGTCAACTCGCGCCTGATCGAGTTCCGCGAGCCGACCGCTGAAGACGGCACAGATGGCCTGGGCGCGCTGCGCATGGTGGCCATCGTCGACATCCTCAGCGACGGCCTGTCAGCGGTCTACACCTTCTACGACCCCGACGTGAAGGCCAGCTACGGCACCTACTCCGTGATGTGGCAGATCGAGCAGACCAAGGCGATGAAGCTGCCCCACCTGTACCTGGGCTACTGGATCGCCGAGAGCCCGAAGATGGCCTACAAGAACCAATTCGGCCCCCACCAGTTGCTGGTGGACGGGCAGTGGATTTCGCCACCCGAAACAGGCTGAAACACCTCCGGGCTGTCCGCGTCTCGTGCGGTTCGAACCGCCGGATTGACGGCCTGTCGCGCCCCGCTGGCGCGCAGGCACAGCGAACGTAGCATCACGAACATTCCAGAACAGGAGTTCCAGATGCAAGACCGCCGTTCCGCTCGCCTCGCCCGTCCCTCAGCCCTGATGATGGCCCCGTTGTTGTCCGTGCTGGTCACGCTGGCCGGCTTTGCCGTCCCGCAGGCTGCCCAGGCGCTGACGATCGACATCAACAGCGGCATGGTCAACAACCGCGTCAATGGCTCTGGCAAGGTCATCGACGACAAGCGCACCATCGGCCCCTTCAGCAAGCTGCGGCTGGACAGCGCGATCACCGTCAACGCCAGACCGGCCGGCGCGCCGGGCGTCACGGTCCACGCCGACGACAACATCGCCCCGCTGATCCTGACCACCGTCGAGGGCGACACGCTGGTGGTCAAGCTCAAGCCCAACACTGGCATCCGCACCGAATCGCAACTGGTCGTGAACGTCGACTTCACCAAGCTGACCCAGGCCGACCTGCGTGGCAGCGGCGACCTGAACGTCAGCGCGATCAAGGGCGAGCAGTTCGAACTGTCGCTCGCCGGCTCTGGCGACGTGCGGCTGGACAACGCCGAACTCGGCAAGCTGACCACCCGCCTGGCCGGCTCCGGCGACATCTGGGTCAAGGGCAAGTGCGACGACGCCACCTACAACCTGGCCGGCTCGGGCGACGTACACGCCGCCGAGCTGCAGGCCAAGCGCGTCAACGTCGACATCGCCGGCTCGGGCGACGTGCGGGTGCACGCTGCCGAATCACTCTCGGTGCAGATCGCAGGCTCGGGCGATGTGGCCTACAGCGGCAATCCGCCCAAGGTCAGCAGCCGCGTGGTCGGCTCGGGTGACCTGCACGCCGTCCGCTAAGCGCCACGGCCCGCCCGGGTGGGCGTGAGATAAACACGCCGCCATCCGACCGGGTTTGTGCTGGCCGGGCTTTCCGGCCATCATCGCTGTCACCCACTCCTCGCGGGGGCCCTCGGGCCCCTGCCCTCATTTGAGGACAAACAGCATGACCACCCGCCCCGATTCCAGCCTTCGCCAGCTCGACATCGAACTGCCGGCCAGCCCGGCCGCCACGTTGAAGCTCTCTGAGCTGATGGGCAACGAAGACACCTCGATCCCCGAGGTGGCTGAAGTCATCGAAGGCGACCTGGCGCTCGCCTCGGCGGTCGTGCGCACCGTCAACTCCGCGATGTTCGGTGTGCTGCGGCGCGTGGAGACGGTGGCCGAAGCCGTGCTCTACCTGGGCATGCGCGAGGTTGCCGCAATCACACTGGAGCTGGGCCTGCGAACGCAGTTCCCGCCCTCGCCCGACATGGCCCGCATCTGGGACAGCGCCCGCCTGCGGGGCCTGCTGATGGGCCGCACCGCCGTGTCGCTCAGCCTGCACGCCTGGCGGGCCCAGTCGGCCGGCCTGTTTGCGCAAAGCGGCCAGGCAGTGCTGTGCCTGCATGCACCGGCCGACTACCCCGGTCTGCTGTCGCGGCACGCCAACAGCCCCGACTTGACCGGCCTGCTGGCCGAGGAAACCGCGACCTTCGGTCTCAGCCACGAGGTGCTGGGCTCGTCGCTGTGCCGGGCCTGGGGCCTGGCGGGTGACGTGGCCGACTACGTGCGCGAACGCCCGCACGACCGCGACAGCTGGGCCCAACGGCCGCAGCCGGTGCGCGCCATGCTGGCGCTGGGCGCCGTGGCCGACGCGACGATCGCCGGCGCCGATGCCGAAGCGGTGGCCGGGCAAGTCGCCCCGATGGGCGGCCTGGACGCCGCCTCGCTGGCCCGCTCGGTGGCTCAACATTGGCAACGCATCAGCGACGCCTCAGCCGACAACTGAACGCCGTGCTTGCGGTGCTTGCCGCACCGCGTCATCCCACCGGCTGGGGACGGCTCGCGGCGCGCTCGATGGCAAAGTCGACAAAGACCTGCCACTCCAGCGCGCGGCGCCACCCATGGCCACAAAGATCCGGCTGTCGACCTTCAACTGCGAAAACCTTTTCAGCCGCGCCCGGGTGCTGAGCCTGGCCGAGCCCGCGCGCCGCACTGAGTTGCTGGACCGGCTGGCCAGCCTGCCCCACCCGCCCCGCAAACTGCAGGCCGCGGCACTGGCGCGCCACGTCGAATTCAGCCCCGGGGGGCTGCGCCACCGCCGCACCACGATTTCTGACGAACGCCGCGAGGCCAAGGCCCAGGTACTGCGCGCGGTGGACGCCGACGTGCAATGCCTGGTCGAGGCGGAAAGCCGCCTGGCCATCGAGGCCGTCAACCGCCTGCACCTGAAAGGCCGCTTCCCTTTTTCGATGCTGGTCGAAAGCCACGACCCGCGCGGCATCAGCGTGGGGCTGATGAGCAAGCTGCCGATCGTCGCACTGCGCAGCCATTTGTTCGATCACGACGCGCACGGCGGTCTGTTCGAGCGCGACTGCGTGGAGATTGAGCTGGCCTTGGCCGACGAACGCCGGCTGCATCTGCTGGTCACCCACTTCCACGGTGCCGATGTGGACGGCAACGGCGGCGACGCACTTCGCCGCCGCCAGGCCGCCGCTGCCTCACACCTTCTGGCGCAGCGCTTCGACCTTGGCCGCGACCTCGTCGCGGTGTTAGGCGACCTGGGCGACTCACCACTGCACGCGCCGCAAACCCTGGCGCCGCTGCTGAAGATGGACGGCCTGTCCGACGTGCTGGCGCTGCAGTTCGCCATCCCTGATGACCGCTGGACCTGCCACCTGCGGCAGAACGAACAGCGCGACTACATCCTGGTCTCCGATGCCTTGAAGGCCGCGTTCTGCCAAGCCGGCATTGAACGCCGCGGCCTGCCCGACCTGCAGAGCAATTCGATTGCCAACGAGCGGCCTTTTCCCGGTGTCAACACCGCAGCTCGCTGCGCCTCGCAGCACGCCGCGGTGTGGGCCGATTTCGCCTGCTGAGTCAGGCCACGCTGAATCGGTGCAGCGTGCTGCTGCGGTAGGTCTCGCCAGGCCGCAACACCGTGCTCGGCCAGTCGGGCCGGTTCGGTGAATCTGGGCTGTGCTGGGTTTCCAGGCACAGGCCGTCGCCTTGGCGCAAGCGTTGGCCACCAGTGCCGAGCAACGTGCCGTCGAGGAAGTTGCCTGAGTAGAACTGGATCGCCGGCTCAGTGGTCAGCACCATCATCACGCGCCCGCTGGCCGGGTCTGCCAGCTGCGCGGCCACTTGCAGCGCATCGCCACCGCGCCGGTCAAGCAACCAGTTGTGGTCGTAGCCCCGGCCATGGGCGAGTTGCGGGTGGTCCTGCCGAATGCGGCTGTCGATCACCGCGCCATGGCGGAAGTCAAACGGCGTGCCCTCGACCTCGGCCACGCGCGTGGGGATCAGCCCGGGCCCGACCTCCGTGTAGTGACTGGCCACCAACAACAGCTTGTGCCCCAGCGCGCTGCCGCCGCCGGCCAGGTTGAAGTAGTCATGGTGGGTCAGGTTGACCACCGTTGGCTGGTCCGTCGTGGCCTCGTAGTCGACGCGCCAGCTGGCATCGGCCGCCAGCGTGTAGCGCACGCGCGCCTCCATCCGGCCCGGAAAGCCCTGCTCGCCGTCTTCGCTGATGTAGCTGAGCTGCAGCGCGACGCTGTCATCGCCAGGCCGGCATGGCAGAGGTTCGGCCCGCCACAGCCGGGTGCCAAAACCTTGCCGCCCACCATGCAGGCAGTTGTCGCCGTCGTTGCGCGACAGCTCGTGCACCTGGCCGTCAAGTGAAAAGCGCGCGCCGGCGATCCGGTTGCCATAGCGGCCGACGATCAAGCCGAAATGCGGGTTGCGCTCGACGTAGTCGTGCAAGGCGTCAAAGCCCAGCACCACGTTGGCCATGCGGCCGGCGCGGTCCGGCACCATCAGGCGGGTGACGATGCCGCCGAGCGTGATGGCGCTGAGCGTCAGCGGGCCGCAAGCCAGGGTGTACTCGTGCACCACCCGTCCGTCGGGCAGTTGGCCGTATTCGCGGCAGTCGATGCGGGGTGCGGCAAGGGTCATGGGCGGTTCGTTCATTCTCGGGTTCGGTTCAAAGTGGCATCACGTCGCCTGAAATGTAATACGTATGAAATGCGTCGCTTCACTGTCACTTTGACAAGCACTGGCCCGCCGTTCAATAATTAGTCATACTTTATTGGCAAACCCATGAGCCACTCCCATCCCCGATACCGAGGCGTCTTTCCGGTCGTCCCGACCACGTTCAACGAGCATGGCGAGCTCGACCTGCCGAGCCAGAAGCGTTGCGTCGACTTCATGATCGACGCCGGCTCGACCGGCTTGTGCATCCTGGCCAATTTTTCCGAACAGTTCGCGCTATCGGACGATGAGCGCGAGACGCTGACCCGCACGGTGCTGGAGTATGTGGCCGGCCGCGTGCCGGTGATCGTGACGACCACGCACTTCAGCACCCAGGTTTGCGCTGCGCGCAGCCGCCGTGCGCAGGACCAGGGTGCCGCGATGGTGATGGTGATGCCGCCTTACCACGGCACCACGTTGCGCGTCAGCGAGCCGCAGATCTACGAGTTCTTCGCGCGTCTGTCGGACGCGATCCGCATTCCGATCATGATCCAGGACGCACCGGTCGCCGGCACGCCGCTGTCGGCCACCTTCCTGGCCCGCATGGCGAAAGAGATCGAGCAGGTCGCCTACTTCAAGATCGAAACCGCCGGCGCCGCGAGCAAGCTGCGCGAGCTGATTCGCCTGGGCGGTGATGCGATCGAAGGCCCGTGGGACGGCGAAGAAGCCATCACCTTGCTGCCCGACCTGGACGCCGGTGCCACCGGTGCGATGACCGGTGGCGGCTACCCCGACGGCATCCGCCGCATCGTCGACGCCTACTTCGACGGCCGCCGCGATGAGGCGATTGAGCTCTACACACGCTGGCTGCCGTTGATCAACTACGAGAACCGCCAAGCCGGTTTCTTGGCCGCCAAGGCGTTGATGCACGAAGGTGGCGTCATCGCCTGTGCTGCCTCTCGCCACCCCTGGCCCGACCTGCACCCCGCCGTGCGCACGGGCCTGATCGAAACCGCGCGGCGGTTGGACCCGCTGGTGCTGCGCTGGGGACGCTGAAGCCACGCGCCGGCGGGCCGGTGTCGGCTCTTGCTGCGGGACGCTGTGATAGGGTTCCCCTTTGTCCCTGCGCCCCTCCATGGATACCCAAGCCCACGCCGAGCTCTCCACCTACCGCCGCAAGCCTGACGGCAA
>Ga0307515_10013693_pt1 | contig 15113 bp, 13 predicted proteins | sample 17_EM_MG_FD_194513 | JGI IMG/M metagenome (GOLD analysis project Ga0307515, IMG submission 194513) | Populus trichocarpa ectomycorrhiza microbial communities from riparian zone in the Pacific Northwest, United States - 17_EM | ecosystem: Host-associated > Plants > Roots > Unclassified | place... | reverse complement strand
GCAACCTTAAGTACTTTATAACTATAAAGTAGCTAAACTAACGCTAAGTATATTAGAACGAGTTCCTCTCTAGTTTTAACTTTAAAATTATATATAGACTAGGAGTATAAGGTACTAAACCTAATAGCCTAACACGCTGCTTGCAAGACCTTCCTTAGCCTAAAAATAACCCTTATAATTAGTTCTAATAATAGACGATCCTAAAAGTACAAAATTTAGCCTTAGGCATACTACCTATAATAGAGCTAACTATACCTTAGCTTTATAGTATAGAACTAAAGTTACCTCCTAAAATTAATAAGCTTATTACTACGGTATATAACGCCTTTGTTAACCTATTACTATATTAACTTATTACCGCAAAGACCGCTAGCGCCTATACGCTACCTACTAACCTCTAAAGCTTAGGCTAGATTAATATGGCAGCCTTAAAAGTAAAAGAGAACAGGCTCTATTATAGAGGCCGCCTATTTATCCCTAACTTAGAAAATCTATAATAGTAACTAATCCAAATGGCCTATAACCTCTAATTAAGCGGCTACCTAGGTAAAGAAGGAACCTATAAGCTTCTTAGCTAATATTACTTCTAGCTAAAAATAATAGACTTAGTTAAATACTTTATAGGCGCCTACTATAGTTATAAGCGCGCTAAGGCCTTTAATATAAAGTACTAAGGATTACTATACCCTTTACTAGTACCTATATAACAATGGGCAGATATTACTATAGATTTCGTTATTAACTTACCACCCTATAAATGACACGGCCGTACCTATAAGAACATCCTTATAATAATATACCAACTTATAAAAGAGCGCCACTATGTCCTAACTAAAGGCGTAGCTATTAGCGACGTTACTAACGCCTTTTTTTGCAAAGTTTATTAACTACATAGGTTACCTAACTTGATTACGTCTAACTAAGGTATATAATTTAACTCTAATATATAGAGACGAATCTACTAACGCCTTAGCATCTCTATTAAAATGTCTATATCCTTTTACTATAAAACTGCTAGGTAATTAGAAAACGCTAATACTAGTATAAAAGCGTACCTACGATAGGTAGTTGCCTATAGTTAAGATAATTGGGTAGATTACCTCCTACTAGGTAAATTTATAGTAAATAACTACGTTTTAACCACTATAGGACTTACCCCGTTCTTTATAAATAAGGGTTATTACCCCTAATCTAGTATAAAGCTACTAGAACCTATTAATAAGAAACTACTATATAAAAAACGCCTTAAGATACTACTTGCCGACTAGTATATAGACTATATAAAAAATCTACTTAACTACTATAAGGGAGAAATGGCCTAGGCTTAAGTAAAGTAGGCCTACTTTACTAACTATTATAGAACGCCACCACCGGAGATATATATTGGCGACTAGGTATAACTAAATATACGTAATATCTTTATATAGAGGCCTATAAAGTTACTTAATTATAAGAACCTTAGCCCCTATTTAATTAAACGAGTTATTAATAGGGGAGCTATATATAAGCTAAAACTTCCACCTACCCTAGCTACCCGCAGGATATAGCCCATATTTTACCTATAGCTACTATACCTCTATTAGCCTAACCCTTTACTAGGGTAGATATAGCCTAAACCCCTACTAGTATTAATCCGAGATAAGAACGAAGATAAGAACCATAAGAAGTAGACCATTAAACGAATTATTAACTCTAAATACTTTAGTAAAGGTAGAGGACGACGGCTTTACTACAGAGCTATATATATAGGATTTAATATAGATTAGCTAGAATAGTAACTATAGGAAGACTTTAAAAATGCAAAGGATCTAATTAGCGACTTTTACTACGCGAACCTATAGAAACTGGGCCTAAGTAGAGACTTTATACCTAATCCTCTATAGGAGCCCTTATAGAGTTAAACTATTGTATATTGCTATATAAGGGTAAATTACTATTAGATTGCCGTTAGATTGCGATAAAGTGCAATTATATAACCGGAATATTATTAAGATGTCTAGGAACTTTAACCGCCGGTTAAAGTTATCTAATTAGTTGGATTTTTAGATGCTAAGCCCTATTATATAACATTATTTTAAGCCTTTAGTAATACCCCCCTTTTCTTCTTTTCTATACCTTAAGTGTCTCTTCTATATATATATAGTAACCACAGCGTCACCAGAGCTTCACCTCTATAAGAGGGGGGGTAGTGTTATAGAACCCTACCGTAAGGGCCTCTATAGGAGAGCCCTGTGCTCTTACGTATACCTTGTATATAGCTTATGTTAGCTACGCGTAGGTATATTACCTCCTTACGCCCTTAACCCTTACGATCGATCGCGTAACGTCTTATAGACTCCTTAAATACATACGCTTTATAGCTACTGCCTCCGTCCCGTAATAAAAAGCTTATTTAATTAGCTTAGGAGTTTATAGGAGTTTATAGAAGTCTTTAAAAGAGCGTACCTAGCTATTAACGCGCCATAAATATTATATAGGTGTAGTATAATTAGGTAAGCTATTTATAATAGGGTATAAAAGGCGCCTTATAAAGTTTAATAGTAAATAAAGTTATAGTAGTAGAGTATAGTTGCTGTATTAATAAGGCTAGTTAGGTAAAACTAGGTTTAAAAACACGTCTTTAAACTTTAAGGCTATACTTTACCCCCTAATATATTAGTTAGCTAGTTAAATTCACTAGAATATACTAATAAAGGATATTATAATTTAATTATATCGCAAAATATAACTATCGCTGCTAGATTAACCCTATTATAGTTATTTAAAGTTAATACACGTTAAGAATTAGGCCTAGTTTATAGTAAACGCGTACTTATAATCTCTTAAACGCTTTATAGAGGAATTTAGGGGTTATAGGGGGGGTATGGGGTAGCGCGACGTTCTATTGGCTCAGGAGTTCGCAGGAGTTAGTGCGCGCCGCTGATTGGCTCAGGAGTTCTCACGAGTTGGCAGTGGGGCTGTGGCAAGAGAGTGGGGCCATGCAACGCCGCAAGTTTCTCGGAGAAGCGGCTGAGGCACCTGAGATAACCGTACACTTGGGATAAAGCGGCTGCTTGCCTAAGAGCATAGCCACCTTTTCTAAAGTGAACATTGTCGTTCCGGCTTGTATCGCTCAGCCGGAGGATTGCCGGTCCCCCTCTCCCGAATACTGCAAATATAAGCCGGCAGCTTACCCAACTGCGCCGGGGAAATTGCCAGCGCCTTTCAGCCCTATCAAATTGTGCAGCTCTTTTCATTTGCCATTCTCCAGCTGCTTGTTTCGGATAAATTTATCTTTAGATTCGACGGCTGTCTTTTGCTCCTTTTTTCGTATAAAATGCGAATTCTGCGGCCCCTAGCAATATGTAGATCACTGTAGACTAAGAGGGTCTCGGAATCTAGGGTGTCTATGAACTCCATCCATTTGTATATAACTTCTTGTGTCATCCGCTTGTTTCATCAAAGGCTATTTCATGTAATTGAATTTGCTCACGTCTTTAAATTTCTTTATTACCAACAGCTGCAGACTCATCGCCGTCTGAACTAACAGCACTCTATCACCATTTATTTCCGTTGTAACATTCAAGGTAACTAACTACTCTCACCCATATCATCACTTCTACGTTACCATTTCCCATTTTTAAGCTCCATCAGAACCACTATGATGCCGGAAATTCGAGTACCGCGACAGCCTCATCTCTCTACCACATCCTGCCAACGCCTCATCTACGAAGACCTCGACCTAGATTTGGGTACAGGCACCCTCATCATCCAATCTGACATCTCTCACCCCAAGTTTTTCCTTGCTGTCACCGGCCACGTCGTCAATAATGTGCCGCTCCTACCTTCTGCCCTTTATGCCGATATGGCCATGACTGCAGCCGACTACCTTTACAGGTCTCTTCGCCCTTCTGCACCAGATATCGGTCTCAATGTCTGCGCCATGGAAGTCCACAAGCCCTTGATCGCGCAGATCCCACCACCAGAGGATGGCCAGCACTTGCAAATGGAAGCTCACGCCAATATTGGAGAAGGGGAGGTCACCGTCAACTTTCGCAGCGTGGCTTGGGACGGCGAAATTATAAAGAACCACGGCCATGGAGTCGTCAAATACGAAGACACTGCCGAGTGGGTTTCAGAATGGCAGCGCACGCAATTCTTGGTCAAGACGCAAATCGACGTCCTAGAGCGCAAACTCTCCGTTGGCATTGCACACAAGTTTCTCACCGGGCTGGCGTACAAGTTGTTCCAAGCCCTTGTGCACTACGCACCCAAATACCAAGGGATGCAAGAAGTCATTCTCGACAGCGAGGACACGGCCGCAGTCGCAAAAATCCGTTTCCAGACTACGGGTGCGGACGGAGACTTCTTCTGCTCGCCTTACTTTATCGATAATCTCTGCCACTTGTCTGGTTTCATCGCAAACGCGTCTGATACTTCCGACTCGGATCTAACGTACATATCGCACGGATGGCAGTCATTCAAAATTGCGGACCCCAAGGCTCTCTCGGCCGGTAAGGAGTATAGATGTTATGTCAAGATGATGGCGCGACCGGGCAACGTGACCGCAGGCGACGTGTATGTTTTTGAGGGAGAGGAAATTGTTGCTGTGTTCTATGGGTGTAAGTTTCAGGGGATTCCGAGGAGAGCGATGGATGTTTTGCTTCCTTCGGCAATGAAGAACAAAGGAACCGTGAAGAGGACGAAGAAGGGGGAGTGACAAAGATGAGAAGACGGTGCAAAGGAGAATGACGTCGATTTTGAAGGAGAAGCCATCGTTAATTGTATTGAGAAAGGGATAACTTCTAATAATGCATGAGGATTAGAGATGCCGTTAAACCGTGGTAAACTGTGCGCGTTTGAATTTTAATTTGGAGCTGTCCCCGGTAACCTTGTATAAATATATATTACCGTAATAAAGGTAAGACGTACTAGTAGGATAAGAAGTTGCCTAACTTGCCCAATATCGTAATTAACTATTATCCTATTAGTATAGAAAATTACTCCAGTTCCTATAGCTACTTGGCTCTTAGTATACCTAGCCATAGCCTATTAGTAACCTTACGTACGGGTGCTCTATACCCTAGGTAATCCGGTATCCTAAACTCTAAATACTCCTTTTAGTCCTACCACGCCTTAATTCGTTCTTCTGGCTTACGTCTAGCGAATAGATCCTTAAGATCCTTAAATTTCTTAATTATAGTGTTAACATTTCGACTTATTAAAGGTAACACCCATATCACTCTCCTGCCGTGATATGCTACCAGCCTATTGTCACCAATATAGCGGTTTTCATTTTTCATTTTTTTAATACTATAATCCCTTAAAAATAATTGAAACGGTCGTGAAGAATTCACCTCATCGGCCAGGCCAGCAGCAGAGTAACGAAAAGTCACTCGCGCGCGGATGCCCAACGCCACTGTACCCTCTTGCCTAGCATCTTCGTTATAACTTCACCGAGGAGTCAGCTCAGCTCCTCATTTCTCACTAGCTGCAAGACCTGTAGCCGCTTCATATTTAGGCACAACGGCCGGCCTAGCTAGAAGTCTCACTACCGCCCTCACACACAATCAAGCAGAGTGCACCGTTTTGTAATATTGTGATCGCTTTTCTACCTGGATCCCGCCTGGGATCGGTTAACCCCTTGTCTATGCTAGTGACGCCGGTAACGCAGCCTATCCTAGATAGCCTATCCTACAACCTTTTGACAGGTTAGATACAGTCATCAATTCATTTCGTTATCAATATCATTACTATCGTAGCCTGCCATTGAGGTTTTTAAGGGATGGAAAAGATAGGGAAAAAGGAAAGGGAAGAGGGAGGTGGATTCGGTGTTCAATTCGCCATTTGCTAGTGCCCGTCCTAGTGCCATGCCATACTAGATGCTGATTACCGGGAAGATAAAGGAGTAGAGTGTTCTATTAAGCGAAATGGAGTGCACGCCTAAAGGTGTAGTTATGTCGGTGAAAGAAAAGTGAGAAGTGGTATCGCCGCCGATTTCTGTCGCAGACAGGATTCGCATAGGGATAACTACCCTGATGGGTAGATGATACACCTTTTTGGCGAGCAAGGGGAATATATGTGCTCTTGAGTCCGTGTGTAGCGGGATGGGGAAGTAAATGGATAAAGCAGAGTGTGTTGTGAAGCATAACCATGCTAATGTCCATGGCGGCTGGAGTGTGAATAATTCCGTAGTATTCAAGATGAGAGGATGTTGCCACCATTTGTTGTAAGTATGCTGTTCTTCACGTATTCGAGTGTGATGATGGTGGCAATTAACCAAGGACTAGCCTATCTGAGAGTGAAGTACTTTCCATCATCGGCACTGAAACCTGGGAATCTCATTAGTCTAACTCACTACCATTCCCCTCCATCTCAAAGCATGACTTAGAAAAAAAAGAGAAAAACACATACCAGCTTCAAATCGTATTAAACCGCTTCTGCAACACCGCCTCAGAAAAGTATATCCCACCTGTAACCTGCAGTTCATCTGCCACATGCCTCCAAAACCTCTTCGTCGTCGTATCAACCGCACGCACCAGCAACTCATCCATCTCCTCCGAGAACTTCGGCGTCGCCTCCGCACTCCTCACATTCTTCGCCGCCGGCTTCGGATGCTTCAAATGCATGTAGTCGCTCGGATTAAATGCTTCACCCGTCGCCTCGGCGATGCGCTTCCCGTTCCGCACGAAGCGCCCGTAGACGGCAGCCTCGGTCAGCGTGGCGGGGCGCCCCGCGCGCGCGCGCTTCTCGTTCAACGCGCGGGCGATGTCGCTCCAGGCCATGTGCTGGACCTGTCGCATATGCTTGATGTCGTGGTTCTCGGGGTCGTGCTCAGGCAGCTTCTTGCGCGTCGATACGCCGGGTGTGCCGGGCGCAATGCTGAGTTTCTGCTTCAGCTTGTGGGCGCGCGACGTGAGGAGTGCGGGCAGCGCGGGGGGTTCGTCGTCGGAGGTGTTGTCGGGACTGGAGCGTTGGGCGGGGTTGGGTAGGGGGTCGGCGCGGCGGCGTGGTGGTGCAGTCTCTGGATGGAAGAGGGGCGAGTTGGTGCCGGAGGGGCGTGTCTCTTCTCTAGACTGGTGGCTCATGTAGTCGGTGTCGGGAGCGTTGCGGTGAGTAGTATGACGAGTGGCTGGCTCGATGTAGTCGTCACAGGTGGCGCGATTGGTGCGAGTGAGTGGGCGGGCAGCGTACTGCTGCTCATCGTCGTTGTCGTCAAGGTTGAGCTCTCCGAGCTCGTTCGCGCTGTGCTTGGAAAGAGGTGGACGCTCGCGGATCTGGCGGGTCGAGCGGCTAGGACTCGGCGGACTCAGCTCGCGTTGGTCGCGATAGCGGGTCTCGACATCACGGTTCTGGAGGTGATGGGCAGAGCGGCCACGATGCTCGGCAGCGGCTTGACGTGGCTGGCGGGCCATCCGACCGCGAGGCTCATCTTTAATGATGAGGGAGGAGCCGTCCTCTTCTAGGTGATCGTCATAGAATGCAACGGAGCCATCGTCATAGATGTGACTGCGAAGATGTTAGCAAGGAGCTGAAAATATACGTAGGATGCATTGATAGAGCTATGTTTGTGCTTGGGAGATTGGATAAGGTTCGACTGTTAACCCATAGAGATGAGGTAGAAAAGCAGGATTGGATCGTGACGCGTTGCTTGACTTACTTCATCTTGACACCGGCCTGCTCTATGATATGTACTCGTATCAAGAGGAAGAGGCGGGAGATCTGCAAATTTTGGAGGCCGGGATGGCTGACGCAGTGGTTTGGAAGAATTTAGTGATGAGGATCGGAGAGGACGGAAGATGGAAGGAGTCACGATATGTGCGCGGCGAAGATCAGTCCGAAGCCATGAGGACGGTGAAGGCCGTTTAACGAGGAAGATTCCGCCTGCACGTGGACGTCAACAGTATTTCCTGGCGGTGACGACGAATGAAATATGGCGTGCTTTGAAGTGAATGAAGTTAAAACCATGTCTAAGATTTAACGAGAGGTGAATGAAGCTCTTGTACCTGGGGCACTGTCACTGGGTAACATAGTGGGACAACCCAACTCAACACTTGAATCTCCCGGACCTACCGGGCATGCCTATAGTTTAAACGTTTTAACACTCCGGCCTACCAAGCAGTCAATAATGAATCCAAGAAGCTTTTATATAGCAAATAGGGTCTTTGATACTCGAAAATCGTCTTCTTCAGAAGTTGGGGGCACTTGTTTGCTCGAGAACGGAGACTCCGCAGTAGAACGAGGAAGAAATCATCAACCCAGAAGGTATTACTAGAAGGTTATCACCACAATTGGATGAGAGTCTGAAAGATGAAATGAATAGTATTATGAATTAAGAATAGCGAAGAAACAAAGTTCTACCTATTCCATCTCCAAACCCGACCCGGAATTCCAAATAGCTCGCGTTGTTACAGTCCCCGAAGTTTTTCTCCCCCAACGTCGCACATTTCAGCACGCCGGCGGATGGAATGATGAACTCCGTCTTGTACCCGTACTTCGCAGGCGACGCCCACATTATCCGCGTGCTTCGCGGTACTTATGTTGATTACAAAGAGCGTAAGAGCAAGCAGCGCTGCCTCAAAAAGGTATAATAAAAGCGAGCAAAAGCCCGAAACAAATTATTTGAACATCATATAAGTAGCAGCGGCCTCGGAGCGGATAGCCTGGCTCTCCACCGTCGTTGCCGGAGTATCCTTGGCTGATGTCGACTCAGCTGATTTTGGCTTGTTCGAAGATCGGCTCGACCGGAATATAGACTTAAGGAGATATGTAGAGGATGACGCAGTGGAAGTGGATGTCATGGATGCGGCGTCCGCGTTTGCTGACCTGTCGGCTGAGGTGGAGGTGTTGTTTGATGAAGACATTGTGGTTGATTAGAAGGATCTGATGTGGCGGTTTTTTCTAATATCTTGACTGGGGAAGGAGCCAAAGGTTTATAAAGACGATGGGGGCCGCGAATGATTACTTGATTGAGGAATCAGGACGCGGCGTGATACGCGGGCGTGCTAGGCAATACACTGCTCTGCAGATGGGAGGCTTGCTTGACGATGGATGTATATGAAGAGGTGCGCATTCGATGGATACTATATACCTTCTTTACTCCGATTCGGTGTGGCACTGACCGGTTGCGCCCTGCAGAATACATGGCATGTGTCCATCCTAGTCGTGCAATGACTGATGCCTTAACGTGGAGATGCCTAACTTGGTAAGGTATATTCATTCCCGGCCCACATGGCTGAGTCATATATATGGACTGTATACGCAATTGGTGTGTTTGTAGTCTGCCTTTGCCGTAAGCATCATGGTGTTTGGGCTGTGTCAGTCAGGTTGACACTCAGTCGTCGGTGAGGGTGAGTCAAAACGCCCTTCTAGATCTGGCTTGGCACTTTGACAGTGGGCTTGGCGAACGCTTAATTATCAAGCATTTTCGTAATATCGTATCCCGTGTCCCCTGCCTCTTCACGTCTATTTGCACGTGAGAGACCTATGAGTGTTTTTGCGCTATCAATAAATTAGCAGTACTGACATAACTATTGGACAATTCTCTGCTCTTCCCTTGCCATCCTGGGTGTTATCGTCGGCATTGCCTACCGCGCTTAGCCACAGCAGTTTAGAATGAGGTAGCGGCATGTAGGTAGAATTGAATTGCTTCTAGATTATGAGCATTTAATTGCTTCCTCCTATCAACCTCCCTTGTTCTTTTTGCCACAGACTTATCCAACAGACCCCCAATCAAAAGGCAATTATCAATCAGCATGGTCATAGGGCTCTGGCAGCCATTCATTCGCACAGCCCTCGTGCTGAAGATATCATTACTTGGTCAATGACGAAATGGAAATATTGGCCTTCCTGAAGGGGATTATATGAGTTTAAGGCGGTGCAATTTTAAGTCATTAGACCGCTTCATCTCTTATCAAATTGGTTTTGTTACTGCCCAGCCTAGAAATTTTCGCTATTTTTGCTGAGAAGCATATCAAGGATTGTAAGATTTTCGAAATTCTCATAGGTAGCCTTAAACCTTCCAACGGCTACACGGTAGTGCCATTCTTCATCGGTCTCCGCCAAAATTGAGCCTGCTCCTTTCCCACTGGTCATACTCTCATCTCATTGAGAGATGTTTGAATAAGATGGTTGCACATTCACTTACCAGTGTTCATTAGAATAAACGTCAAAATAGTCAAACGTTTCATCCATCCACGATCTCCCTCGAGCTGCCCATGAAAACTATGTTCAATATGCCTTCCACGTCCCAGCTCATACTCTTGCACGTCAGCGCAATACACGCAGGATCATACGGACTCCGTTCCTCGCTGGTAATAATACGGAAGATACCAGTAGCTTGGATTTGTTCATTTGGGCAGTCTAACGAAGCTAATCAACGAGCTACCATCACTCTGAAACCAACTCAATTTCAACGTACAGATATAAACGTACCCACAGCACCAGACATATTTATCAAATCGCCCCTACCGCAACCACATCACTGATCCGTGTCTTGCTTAGAACCCTCGCCACGATTCTCTGAACAGTGTGTGCAATAGTCAGCGGACAGCGAGCTTTGAGGCTTTATAGCTGACTGACTGTAGTCAAGTGGATCGCTCGCTGTCCGCTGCGTCAAAATCAGGTACGCTGACTGTTACGCTATCAGCTCGCTATCCGAATTAGGCAAATTGTATAAAATTCGCGGTGTTTTATTATGGATTTTTGGCAGCACCTCTATATATACAAATATTAATATTACCCGATTAAAAGTTAACTATAATTTACCTAATATAGTGTTTAAATATAGCTAAAACTACCCTCTACGCCTACTAAGGCTTAAAAAGGTAGATATTAAAGTCGGTAGTAATATTAGTAGTAAGAAAGAAAAGTAGTAGTAAGAGCTACGAAGGCTCTATTAAATATATCTTACTAAGCTAACTTTTCTATCTCTATAGTTAGCTTATAGCTAGTAAGATTAATATTTAAGTTTATTAACCAAGGTATAGTCAAAGCTCTATTAAAGTTAATATAGTTAATTAAACTATTTAATAAAAACTAATAGCTAAAGTAGAAGCTTAATTAGCTAGTAGTTATATACTACTGCTATAGCTTTTCAAGTTAATAATAAGGCTATTATAAGAATATATATATTAAATCCCACTACAGTCGCGATAGATTCGCGGGTACTGTTATCTTTTTAGCTAATACGGCGATGTAAAGGCGGGACACGTTATAGCTATACTTTAATTTTAAATAGTTGCTAATATAGTTATTGCTATTTATTATAAGTAAAGTACCTAGTCTTTAAGCTAGATAGTAGAGCTTATATAGCTAGGTGTAAGGGTACTTTTAGTCTCTTACTCGGCTACATCCTGGGAGCTCTTAGGGGCTGCCAAGGCTAGCCTTCGGCTAGGCCTTAGCTACCCCTTATAAGCTCCTTAGGCTTACAGCCTCCTTCCTCCCCCATCGGTTCGTCTCTATACTTAGGCTATTACCTACCCTTATTACTATATCGTCCTCTTCCATCGACTCTCCTTATGACTCATGCTTGGCTTACCTACTCCCTACTATACACCCTAGCAATGTGCCTTACACTAGGGTATAATAAAGCCTTATACAGTTAAAACTCTTTAGTACAATATCTGGTTATAACAATATACTCTATATTACGATCTACAAGCCTTAATTAAAAATATTTTTGGTGTATTTTACGATAATCTGACTTTTTATAATATTGTTAAGTTTTCTACACCAAAATTGGTATAGCCAGTATTTTATTAAGTAGATTTAGGCTTTCCTTACCGCTAGATTAGCCATCAAAATCCATCCTATAACGATTAAAATTTTATTAAAACCACCTTTAGATCTTACTCTCTATACTTAATTCTACCTTATTTAATATAGTAAGACATTAAAATCCTAACAGACGTCGCCGTTACAGTATTTCCGACTATAAGCGCCAAAAAATCCGTACCTACTACCTTAAATAACTATACCTTATATAAAAACAACTCGCGATATGGGCTACCGATACCTTCCGCCACAAGTTTAATTAATCCTTAATATCTAAAATACTTAGTAATAAGTATAACTACCTTAATTTAGTTAAAATTTGTTATGGGTAAGATATATATAAGCGGAAAAGAAACGCTAAGCAACCTCTCTTAGAGGAGGCTCTCTTTAAGTGGTATTAACGCCTATAGATCTCTTATATTCCTATTATAGGCGACCTTATTTACACTACCGCATTCTAATTATAGAATTATATACCTGCTTTAGCTAAGTTATAAGGGCCTAGCTAGTTAATTAGGTAACTAGAAGGTTTTAAATCTCGTAATAGAATTTATAAGAGAAAGCAATATAGTAAGGCTGCGTTAGTTAATATAATAATAATTCATTGCTTAACGTCTGATACGGATTCTATGCGGCCCACGCAGACTACTCCGTACACAGGGGAAACTTATAAATTTACAGGAAGAAAACCCCTGATATGTTGGGGGAGGAAAAACCCTATGAGCCACCTTAGTAGGATGAAAAACCCCAGCTTGCCATGTTTGTCCGTAGCGGCGGCCCTGCGGGCCTACGGCTACGTCCTGTCCTCCTTAGATGTTTAAACTCCTTAGGAACCACTGCTTCCTTTACCAGGACATACAGTCCTTGTAATTAATTAATTGCTATACTATTATTTCCCATATCTTGGCCATCCCCTATATGCTATCTCTTGTTTAACTATTGCCATATACGCCATGCCTCCCCCCCCCTAGGGCCTATCGAAGGCGTAAGGGGGATTTATCTATAAACTACCACCATACTATACTATAAGGCAGCGGGACGTGTATGCCTAGGTATCTTTTGTGCCTAGGCCCCAGTCACTAGGCCCTCGCCAAGGGTCACCACTCCTTAAAAGGAGATAGGAAAACCATACGGTGTCGTCCAGGCTGCCAGGTACTTTCGGTATTTAATAGTTAATGGCAAGTGACCGCATGCTCCGCGGGCGATCGCCCTGGGGGTTAGGAGGGGCCGTATATTTGCTTATTGCTTATTGCTCGTTTGCATTCGCTTGTTCGTTAATGTGAGAGGTCGTTAATGCTTTCTATTGGGGGTTAGGGGATGCTATTAAGTGCCATGTATCTATGTTGGATCGTACAGGTGCCTTGATAGGAGAATAGTGTTGCTGTTATTATAAGGGGCACTCAGTAGTGGTTTTTGAGATCTTACCATCCCATGTAAAAAATTTTCACCACCGCCCATAATACTTATAACTACCACCACTAGGTCGTATCGCACGCTGTGCGACGTCTCTGCGTTGGCTCTAAGTCTAAAACTTAGGTTCGTAGCCGTCACCACGTACAGGTGCAAAGTCCGTTTTTAACGGCCGCGTTAGTTAATATAGAAGGCGCCAAAGATTATATAATAGAGCTTTGGGCGTTTATTATATCTTATTTTTTAAAGGACGTCTATAATATAGATAAGACTGGGCTCTTTTAGAAGGCTATACTAGATACTATATTAGCTACTAAGGCCTAATTAGGAACTAAGAAGTAGAAGGTAAAACTCTCTCTTACTAATTACTCTAATACAGACGGCTCCAATAAGATTCCTTTATAGATTATTAGTGCATTACTACGGCCTTATTACTTTGCGTAAGCTTATATTAATATTAACTTATTAAATATATATTAGAGGTATAATAAGAAGGCCTCAGTGGCGCCGGCTATAAAAAGGATTTTAATAAAGGCGTACTGCCAGTTACCTATATTTGGAGCCATATTAAGGAAGGTAATAGGGTAAAACACTAATATCTAGAGGTGATCTTACAATTTAGTAAAGGAGAGAAGTTTAGAATAGCTTTAAAATTAAGCTCCAAGCTTTGAATTCGATGTGGGCCGTGGCTTAAGCCCTAGCCACGTACTATACTACTTTCTGCTAGCTTTACATACTAATTTAGCTGCAGACGAAGCGGAATTAGGTGTGTAGTGTTGCGCGCGTACGGGGGGGACACCGAAGCTCGTACAGACTGTATTAACAAGTTTACCCTAGTATCTACTACAGTCAAAACTGGTTAGTACGATACGACTTGTACGGCCGGCCATATCGTTATACCAAAGGTATCGTTGTATTTAGTATTTGTATATTAAATACACCCAAATTTAAAATTAGGCAATGATATTGTATATCTACAAGGCCGACAAGGAAATAGAGTAATTAGCTATACTAAAAAAAGTCGTAATCAACGTCTGTTTGGTGTTGCAATTTCGTCGCCCTCGAATTCGACGTTCGTGCCTTGTAAGGCTTGTAATTAAGTCTCTCTCGCCGTCTTCCTGTTGTTCCTTATATAGACGAAGCTTTTGTAAGGCCTGTAAGGCCTCACTAAGCTTAATTTAAGGTTGTTCGGATTCGTCCTCGTCTGTTTCTGCATCATGATCGGGCCCTGCGTAGAGCTCTGCTATGTCCTCAATAAGATCCTCAGTTAAATCCTCTACTTCCTCACCTGGAAGCTTAATAAAATTGCGAATATTTATAACGTTACGGACTCTTCCTACCGTATGCAGCTGCTCTGCTATTTACTCCAACTTATCTAAAACGGAAGGATCTATATAATTACAAGGGCAAGGCTGCAGGCCTTCTCTTAATCTAAATAGGGTTAATTTAATAAAGCAATTCTCAATTATCTGTGGTATAACTTCCTTCTAAGCAGTAATTGCCTATCTAATCGCCTAAAGGATGTGCATCTGCTTGATTGGATCTTCGTCTTCTAGTATACGTTCTACTATAAACTACAGCCAATATCGTCAGTAGAGAGCTTTAAAGTTTGCAATTATCCCTTAATTAAGTGGCTAGAAAACAGAGGTGCGATTAGGAGGAAGAAACTCGACTCTTATATTCTTTAAAGATCTATTTTTAAGAGCCGTTTAAATGGCAGCTTAGTAGGCGCTAAAGCTGTTAATTAGTAGAAGAACCTTTCTATTCTATATCCTTTTATTAAACTAAGTAAGCCAATTAAGTATAATTACAGTAGTTATCTCATCGGGAAAATATTCGCAGGATGAGATTCAAGTAGACTTTGATTTTCGCGTTTCGCGTAATTGACATGCAATTTGACCAACTCGACACGCAATTGACCAACTTGACACGCATTTGACTAACTTGAC
>Ga0307515_10013692_pt1 | contig 15113 bp, 16 predicted proteins | sample 17_EM_MG_FD_194513 | JGI IMG/M metagenome (GOLD analysis project Ga0307515, IMG submission 194513) | Populus trichocarpa ectomycorrhiza microbial communities from riparian zone in the Pacific Northwest, United States - 17_EM | ecosystem: Host-associated > Plants > Roots > Unclassified | place... | reverse complement strand
CAGAAAATTCTTTGACGTATTGAGATAGATACGCCAACTACTTCTTGCAGAGCTATGTCGTCAATAATCACATATTGTGCAGGTTGTGTACACATGACCTACAAGCCAATACAATATGTTCACCTGAATCCATTTCCTGTATAGTACGTAGGTATAGAGGATGTATGCAGGGGTAACCGCTTGTGGGCTTAACAGGCTTCGATTTGTTCATCGGTGATGAATTGGGTATTGCGTCAGTTGTGCGAGCCGATATGCATGTGTGGTACGGTCATTTAGGGCATGCTATTTACATATGGCTACACTATCCTGTGAGGTTCCTTGCGGCATTGCGATTTTCCGCTGACACCATCATGTATCTCCAACAGCTCTCCAAATGTTGTTGGCGCATTCGCATGTGCAAACTGATCAAATTCCGGCTGAATGACTGCCTATGCAATCAATATGGCTATTCTGGACCTCGAATCTTACAAATGATGCAAGATGAACTCTTGATCACACTCAACTTCAGGATGTAGCAGGGAGCATGTCTCTCATTGTTTTGAGTATATAGGGTGCCAATGAAACCAATAAAGAGAATGATGTACCAAAGTTAATATTTTGCACATAACAGTAACATATATGACTGCGACCATAAATAGAGAAAACCCGAAAAGGAGAACCGGAGACTGCAACCGACGGGTCTAGCGAAACCCGGCAAAACCTGCGGGTTGACAGGTACGGGTAAGGGTTCGGCCTCCCAAGAAGCTCCGGGTCGGGTTTTTGGACGCGTCTGGAACCAAACCGAACCGTTTTTCCAGTCCAGTCCCGGACCGCTGGGGGGTTACCCGGACCCGTTGCTAACACTACCATTGAACCTACTTTTAAGATCACTCTGATCCGGGTGTGCAACCGTATTCTTATATTGCCGGACGCTGGCGTACGCGTTCTTACAGTATGCTGTACTCAGTTTATGCTGTACTCTGCCTTAACTCATGATCATGGGATGGTGAGATAGAGAAGAATAACTTAGCATTGTGTTCTGCGATGATAGCAGAGTTGTGGACGAGAAACACAGATCACGGGATGAAGATGGGAACGATATGGACTATACGAGCGGATATGAGAACTCCGCGGTACGACTTGCCTGATTTGGTTTAGCAGACCTCGTATCGGTGTTCTTACCTGCCAGATTGGGTGTGTTACCTGCCATATTGGGAATGGAAAATGGACTCGCACATGAAAATCTCTATAGTCTCAGTTTCTCCTGATGATTTCCCCTGTATCCTCTCATCTCTATCTGTCTTGTCCTCAACTCTACCATAACCTAAGAATATGAAGCTAAGTCATCCCTCTCTATCTTTCTATGGAATAATCAGGAGTGAACACCGAGTACAGCATACACCGAGTACAGTATACTCTAAGTACTGCATACACCGCTGTGGCTGAAATCACGGAGCAGGATATTGCACTTGGTAGCTTCCGTAGGAAGCTACGATGATTGAGGTTTCGTTTCGAGGAGCGTAGTGAGGGAGTAGCCGCAGCCAGATAGTTGAGTGGCTAGAAACTAAGAAACAAAGGAGTGAAGAAGAAAAGGGATGAGATGATGATTGGTACGGTGTCTGGATCGTGGTGTCGGATGCCGTCTAGCAAATGCTTTTCAACCTTGTCGATGGCGTGATGCAGAGCGGCGATAACCCTAACCCAGTCACGTACCCACTCACGTACCCACTCAATTGCGTGGATGTGTAGTCGTGGGAGCCGTTTTCCCACCACCACTCCTCCCCAGCCACCTGGTGCGAAGCACGCGGTTCTCTTCTTTCACCATCCTCCTCCTCGTTCTATCCGTCATCTCCGCATCGCTAAAATCCCATATCTGAAACATGCAGATCTAGCTCCGAAATCAAACGCCAAATGCCGAACGTAACAAGCACTGAGAAAGGAATGAGAAACCACAAAGAAACCAGAATAACAACGAAAACCTGGCCCAAAATCCCACTTTATCCAACCTTCCACCGAAGTAGCCTCCACTCATATTCCGTCCCATTTGCCGTCGGTGCTGCTCGTCCCGTTTAGAGTCGGTGCTGATTCTCCCAAGTCGCCTCCTCAGCGCTCATACCTTTGTCCCAGATTCACAAGACGGTGCTGAAGATCCTGTGTCCTCCGAGTCCAAATCCTCGTCCCAGTTTAAAGAGACGGTGCTCACAATCCTCCACTACACCATCTTCCTCTTATCCTCCGCTCCAGCCATCTCGTCCCGGTTTAACGAGAGGGTGCTCACAATCCCGTGTACTCCGTGCCCATACCTTTGTACGAGTTTTACGAGATGGTGCTCACTCTCTGGTGCCCTCCAAGTCCATGCCTTTGTTGCGGTACAACGAAACGGTGCTCACTCTTCCAGACTTATCCTCCCTCCCTGTCAAGTCCACTTGACCTCCGTATCCTCCTGGTGCGCTTCTGGCAGTCGTATCCTCCAAATGCACCGTCGTCAAGTGCACATCGCTCCCGTGTCTTCGACCTGTGCTTCTGACTCCTGAGTCCACATCTCCTACGAGTCCACTTCTCTCCTCCGAGTCCACTTCTCTTCTTCAAGTCCACTTCCCTCCTCCTAGTGTATCCCCCGCCTCCAAGTTCACCTCCACGTCCCGAGTGCTGCCTTTCTTCTTTGAGTGCGCTACTATCCAGTGGTGGTGAAAACAATGAAATTTCCCCACCCTGGCCCGTTGTGTGAAGCACATTCTGCGGTCCCGTCTCCGCTCGCCGTCAGCAAGCTTATGCTGAACCGAGTACAAGGCGTGCAGAGCGTGACGGCTCCGGCATTCCTACCGGTAGTACGGCAAGCGGTGGGCGGGCTGTGTATCTCAGACTGGGTTGCACGTCGACCTCGACCTTCCGAGATTGTTCGAAATGCTCCATGACCTCTGGCATTTGCTGCGTCAATTGTTCCGTTGAGAGCAGCAGTCCGGAGGGACGTGTCGGTCGAGCTGGAGATGGGGCTGGTGAGACTGGCCGGGCTGGTGGCGATGGCGGGGACGTGAGTGATGATGACTTTGGCAGTGGTGGTGAGTTCGAGCGAGCTTGTGATGGTGATGGCGGTGGCGGTGGTGGTGGTGTCGAATGAACTGAACACCCTGCATGTGCATGATCCCTCATCGTGCGGTCACCACGCGCAGCCGGTACCATTGGTATCTCCTGTCCCCCTGGCCCAAGCACAAGTCTATCATGGTTATTGATACTTACAACAGCATCCTCCAGGTCAGTACGCAAATCGACACAGTTCCGGAGGTGATGCCGACTGTTGTAGTAATGGCATGGGGGAATATCTCGTTGTTGCGGTGGCTGTACTGGATCTTGATGTGATGGAGGTGGGGCGGGCTTCGGATTGAACGGCGAGGTGGGCTGTGGACGGTTCGGCATAGCAGACTCTTGACTGTGCTTGGGCTGCCCAAAACGGTGTCGACGGACTGGTGGGCATCGAGCTGGCTCAACACAGATCATTCCCAGTCGCAAAGTTGGTTCGGCAGTTGGTCCAGCACCGATGGTATCTTGTTTAGCCGCGGGAGAAGCAGCTGAACGTAGTGAAGCATTTTTCACTGTGGTCGAGGGAACCTTAGCTGCCATGGGAATTGTGGTGGTAGTCTCGGCAGCTGGGGAGCAAACGGAGCCAGAGAAGCCAGGGGCGCAGGAGAAGCTATGGAAGTCAGAGATGCAGTGGAAGCCGGAGATGTTGCTAGAGCCGGAGATGTCATGTGAGTCTTGGGAGTTGCCGGAGTCGAAGAAACAGGGAAAGCTGAAGTATTTGTGGGAGCCGTGGCAGAGGTCAAAGCCTTTGGTTCCAGGGGCGCAGGAGACGCTATCGAAGTCGGAGATGCAGTGGAAGGCGGAGATGTAGCGAGAGCCGTGGAATTAATTGAATATTCGGATGGTGGAGAAGTTGGTGGTGCTGGTGGGGAAGTCAAGGTCGTCGGAATAGCGGCAGCCAGAGCGACAAATTCATACATGGCAACGTCCTCAGCTGCAGAAATCCTTGCCGAGATCTAAATTTGAAGCTTGCCATAGTTGAATGTGCTCGGCTCACGTGGGTTCAAGCCGTGTTTAATGATAGCCTTCCTTGAAAGCTTCTTGAGCAGTGAACATAGCAGCATCTCGGTCCTCTCATACTCGACCATCATGCCGCGCTTGGTGACTACTCAACTGATGAGGTTGTATGTGCAAGGGAAAGACTTCAGAGTCTCTGTATCGTCTCGACCTCCGAACTCAGCCCACAGATCGTTGAGATAACGACACTTGTAGATGACATTCCGGGATGGAGTGTCGGCCAGCCGAAATACGTCCAATATCTCCGTCCTGAGTACAGCCCAATCTCGTTCCACGTATCCACGCATCATGACAACTGTGTCTCGAACATCGGAACCTGCCACACAGTAGTACAGGAACATTGTAACGTCATCGCCGCATCGGAGCTGCTGCGGTCGGTACTGGTGAAGGCGGCGACGCTCTCATACTCCAGGAGGAACGTCGTCACGTCAGAGCCAAGAAAGATAGTTGCTCCTGGACTAAGCGGGAGTGGCATCTGATTCCGGGGATTGGTTGCAGCCGAGATGGCCTCAACGTGTAGCCGTGAGATCTCCATGCTTCAAAGCCCAAATGCTGATGGTGCCTCCGACCTCCGTATGAGTCAAAGCAACGCGTCACTGAGTGCGATTCCACTATCCTCGTCTTCGATTGTCCCGCTTTCTATTCGTCGATCTGTCGTTGCCTAGTGGTCCTCAGTACGTGATTCGTGTTCACTTCTCGCTGTGGTGTAGTCTCTGCTCCCAGCCCAGTTCACCCGTCCCTTCGCATTAATTCCATCAAAGTCCGGATTGTCACGCTGTCGTCTGTCTTTCGCTGCCAGCTTACTTTCCCGTGTGCTGCTTTCCGAAATGACCTCCGAGTCAGAGCACCATTCGTGGCGGAAATGCTGGATCAGGAGATCGCACTCAGCAGCTTCCAAAGGAAGCTCCAAAAATGGAGGTTTCGTTCGAGGAGTGTAGGGAGGGAGTAGCCGCAGCCAGATAGTTGATTGGCTAGAAACTAAGAAACAAAGGAGAGAAGAAGGAAAGAGATGAGATGATGAATGGTACGGTGTCTGGATCGTGGTGTCCGATGCCGTCCAGTGAAGGTTTTTCAACCTTGGCGAGGGCATGCTGCAGAGCCACCATAACCCTAACCCAGTCACGGACCCACTCACCTACCCACTCAATTGCGTGCATGTGTAGTGGTGGGAGCCATTTTCCCACCAGACAGCGAGAACAGCATCATCCCAAGATCGACTGTCTCCCACTCCCAGCCAGTCTCTCATCTCTTGGCGGACCTTGTTGTACTCAACTCTGTACATTGCCAGGATTACGAGTTAACCAATGAATAGAGTCTCAGCTGCCGTCACGCCTCCCTCCCGATTTACCATCTCAGATTGACCACCTCCAAGTTCTCCCTCAATCTCCACCGATCATGGAGTCCAAGTGCATCTCCAAACGCGCTCAATCGTGGCCTCCAAGTTTGCACGAACATAGCCTCCGAGTACATCTTCAAACTCGCTTGATTATGGCCTCCAGGTGCATCACAAACATCCTCAATCTCGGCCTCCAAGTGCATCTCTGAGTTCGCTCAATCTCGGCCTCCAAGTGCATCTCTTATTTCCACTCAATCTCGGCCTCCTAGTGCATCTCTTAGTTCAACTCATTTTCGGCCTCCAAGTGCATCTCCAAACTCACTCGATCACGGCTTCCAAGTGCATATCTACGGTCACTCGATTGGCGTCTGCAGATGCTCCTCCGCTTATGCTCGAGTAACGTCTGCAACCAGATTGATCGTCTGTATATACATAGAGACTTAGTTAGATAATACATGCCATATTATGATATAATGAATCTTGTGACTGTAACAAAGACGGATATCATAGACGAAATGCCATGTGGTTATGAAACCCTAAGGAACCACTGCTGTGAGAATACGGCACCAAGTCTCCCGCAGACCTGCGCAAAGGTCCCAGCTGCTCCAAAATTTGACTATCCTATAAGTAGAATATCGTAGCATCCTGAATGCACCTCCATAACTGCAGGTGCTTTCAGATGCACCTGAGAATGCTCTTGCAGAGTCTGAGAGCACTTTGCTTAGCTCTAGGGGGGCCTGGGAGCATATGGAATTATTTGGAAGTACCGGTGAGGTCGACCTGAGTGTCTGGGACATTTGCATGTGGCTTCCGGACTGATTTACATTTTGCTGATGTATCAGTAACTAGGTCTAGGCTATTTTTTGTTAGACCACTTTTACTAGTTTACAACTCCAGGTATTGTGGCTTGCGCACAGACATCACCCCTGTCACCTGCTACCCAGAAACCAAAAGTGCCCGACATGTCCCTATAACCTGCCGTAAACGGCTCTTGTGGGCATGTATACTATGCACGTGCTCGAAGGCGGAGCACTCTACTTATTTTCATGCGTCGCTCGAGTACCGTGATGTGGTGGCGGCCTGCAATTAGCGGGAGCTTGTCTCAGTTCAGCTAGCCTCTGGTTCGTCAAGTGATTTTCTATCCAGTCAGACCATTATCCCTACACAACCCTTCGCTCAAGACTGCAATTCCTCGCCCAACACTCCAACAATCTTGTCCGACCCCACGCTCGAAGCATGGCGCATCCGAGTTGTATGGTCTTAACGCAACGCGATTACAGTGCGAGTGCATCACCTTAAAGAACCAATCAACCCTCGATGCTCGCAATTTCGTTCGGTGCCGAACTTCCCGTCAACTTGCGATCGCTTGCTGACTTGATCAACCACCAAACTGTTTGTAGGTTGCCTACCCCGCTCTCCTCGCTCTGTACCGTTTCCAGTCTCTTCATCACCTCTTTCGACAATACGATCCTCAACTACCTTCAAGCGCTATGGAGAAGGATCGGCCGAACCCGTGCAAGCGCCCTCATACCGATGATACTGGTTCTCTTTTGCAACTCGGCATAGCGCATCCAGCGACTCCCGCTGCGGTCCCCCAGTTTGATCCTCAACCTTCCAGCGCCATGGAGTACGATCCGCCGAAGTCACCGCAGCGTCCTCGCACCGATGACACGGGTTCTCTTTTGCAGCGCGGTAGATCAAGGTCAGCGTCTCCCGCTGTAGACTTTCGTCGACGCCGAGCCGGACATACTTCGCTCCCTGCATCACAACAAGGATCTCGCTTCGCTTCCCCGGCCCTAATCTATTCTAATTTATCGCTAAATCCGCGCACATTACGACTATCTCAAATCCCGACATCTGTTGGCGAGCAACAGTTTCAACAATATCTCGCTTGCCTGAAATGCGAACGTGGAGTGACAGATGACAACATCCTGGCCTTTTCTCTTGCGCCATACAGAAATTGGCAGGTCGCTACGGTCATGTTCCGCCAGCAGCCACTGGATCTGACCCAAGCTTCTGGCGGCATATCACATGTTACGCTACCTCCTGAAATGAGCATTGTTCCCATGGAAGTTGACAGTGAATTTGATGGCATAACTCCACTATACCATCCTCCTCAATCTGAACCTGAGTACGAGTGGGTTGCCCTATGATTTCCGGTAATCTCGCACTGGTGCTTACGATTATCGTACAGTGTGATCGCCGTATGTGGACTTTCTGCCCACGCTTTTGGAACGTGGAAATCAACTCATCACCCTCATGTCATGTGGTTGCGGGATTTCCTCCCGCTAGACTTCCCTAACTTCAGAGTTCTTATTTGGGGCTACGACTCAGACTTGAAGGATCCAACGGCGACCAGGAATATTTCAAGCTTTTCAAGAAAACTCCTGTTGGCTGTACAAGGAGCCCGTGAGCGAGTACTGTACACTAAGCGAGTATATTTTGATCTTTTCTGACGATAGCGTACGTGCAGGCAAGGCACCGTCCAATTATCTTCGTAGGACATAGTCTGGGAGGTCTGGTCATTAAGCAAGTATGTTGCATGTTTAAGATGTACTTCCAAGTTTACTGATAGAAAGGGCAGGCTTTAGTCGATGCAGGACAAAGCGGCTCCCTGGACGACAAGGCAATCTTGGGCTCTTGTCGTGGTCTATATCTTTTCGGAGTCCCTAACCGAGGTCTCAACAACGAAAACATGCTCTCTTTGGTGAAGGATATGAAAAGCGAGCCATTCGTGCATAGTTTAATGGAAGGCTCTGAGCTGCTAAGCAATCTTGGCCACAGCTTCGAACGTGTCTACGAAACGCATATGAAATCCTGTCACGTGGTATCTTTTTACGAGGAGAAAGACACAAAGACCATAGAGGTAGGTACTGCCCATAATGCGATATCACCACTCTGTTAATGCGTATGATAGAAAACGGCTGGAAAGTGGGAGCGGACTGGTAAACCCATCCGTATGGTGTCACAGGATTCTGCGACGTGCTTCATTAGCGCAAAGGATACCCACAATCATATACCTATCTCTGCGGATCATTCGAGCATGGTCAAGTTCACCAGTCGCGGAGATTCGAACTACTTGGCTGTTTGTACAAAGATTAATGCGATGCTGCCCAGTATGTAGAATGAAAGAGACCTCGTGCTGTAGATTCTGACTTGTGCTACCAGTCTCGAATGTGCTACAAGTCTCGAATGTGCTACAAGTCTCGAATGTCGTGCATTCACTTGTCACCGCACTAGACCGTGCCGGGCCAGATGGCTTCATGCAGATGCTAGCTGAGCATGACCAAGGATACAAGTCTCAAATACCAGCTTTAGATCCCGAGGACCCAAAATACTACTGGATCACTAAGAATATCGACTTCAAAGAGTGGTGGAATGGAGACAGTTTCCGGACACTTCGCTTATCGGGGGCTCCTACAGGGGAGATGCTGAAAATTTCGTCGTACATTATCGGAATGGCGGGTCCTGTTCTCTATTTCTGCTGTCCTGCGGCTCCGAAGCATCAGGTTTGGAAAATCTGCATCCAAGCTCTGCTTCACCAAATACTTCAGCCTCTCTCTCGCCCGGAGCAAATCCAAGCCATCAAGGATTTCGTCCACCGACTTGTTGACACTATTGGGGGAGATGAATCGGTACTGAATGGGCTATCCTTGGAACACGGTGATGGCGAGATTTCTACAATCCGTAGATTGCTTGGGGTGTCGACGGACAATGCTCTTTTGGACGCCCTGCTTGCTGTTCAGGAGATCCACCCAGCGCCAAAGGTGGTCATCGACGGACTTGACCGAGTTCAGGACGGAAACCGCGTCCTTGTTGGACGAATTCATGCGTTTATAGAACGTTCCGGAGGAAAGGCCTTATTGACCAGCGTAACGCAAGACGATAGCAAGCCATCGCTTGAGGGCATGCGGTACATTGAATATGATGCAGAAAGAAAAGGTTAGATCCTATCTGGTAGAGTAGCATCGTTCTAAGCTAACGAAACATGCGCAAAGAATTTTTGGATAGCCTTCGGTTTGATAATACTCGTTATAGAAAGATAACTGGGGAGTGCGATGGATCCTTGAACTGGCTCTGGACTCACGAGGAATACTGCAAATGGTCAACATCAGACTCCTCAGGACTGCTCTACATTAAGGGTAAGCCAGGGAGTGGCAAAAGTACTGTGACAAGGTACTTCAAGGACCGACTTTTCGAACACCAACCGGCTGCGAAATCCGCTACTATCGCCAGTTTCTTTTATAGTTATCGGGAGGGCGAGAGCCAGACGAGTCATTACAGCATGCTTCGTTCAATCCTCTACGGTATTTTGAGCCAAGATGCAAGTTTCTTCTACCACATTCAGAGCGAATATCGGAAGTGCCTGATACATACTTCTACTAAGCTTCTCTACGATTCGTTGCAGAAGATTCTTCGAGGTCTTCGAAACTATCAAAGCAACAGACAGCTGTATCTTATCATTGATGCAGTAGACGAGTCCACCAGCGAAGACAGGCGAAAAATCCTGGAACTCTTGTTCGATGTATGCTTGGCAACTGACTGCATTGTCAAGATATTTGTCGCGAGCCGACCTGTTGTTGAACTGGAACATTTGACCAAAGTGAGAAATAAAACGGCTTGCTCAGTTATACAAATGCAAGACGTGAACCGTGACGATATTGGCCTCTTCGTACACTCCTTTCTGTCCAAGCTCGATCTTCCGCCGGATACCTCGTCTGCTATTATGGAATACGTTCTTGAAAATGCGCAGGGAGTATTTCTCTGGGTGCGTCTGGTAGGAGATCGACTAGTTGAGTTCGCTGAAGGCGGCTTCAAGACCATGGAAATTTTTCGATTCCTGAAAAGCCTGCCGACAGAACTAGAAGATATGTACGCCTTTCTTCTCAATGAGTTGCGGGAAAACGAAGAGGATTACAGTGTTGGGAAAGAAATGTACACATGGATACTCTATGCTCGTCGTCCTCTTAAAGTCGTCGAATTCCAACATGCTCTCGCTATCCAAGATTGGACTAGTGATTCGCGTACTTCCTTTACAGAGAGCCTGATCGTCAACTTTGATAGGCGAATTACTAAGTGTGGGCGCAATTTGCTAGAAACAAAAGGCCACGAAGGTATGTTCCATCGCACATATGTGGCCATCAATCTAACTGCTCTCCAGAACCCATCGTGCAAGTAATGCACCAAACCGTTCGTGAATTTTTCCTTTCGGCACGCAGGGATGTGTCGTTTGGGTTCTTGCAGAACGTTCACGATGTCCATGCTATGATATCCAGATCTTGCCTCCGGTATCTAATGCTCTGTGCTAAAGAAACACCATTTCCAGAGGCTCGTTCAAATCCGAAGTCGTGGAAATCGAGCCACTTCGAGGCATACGTCAGTCACCTCAACCAGCGGCCATTGATTAACTACGCCCTGGGCCATCTCAAAGAGCACATAGGCAACTGTATTGAGACTGATTTCACACAACTTGTTTCCGAGCTTTGTGAGCAGCTAACTGGCAATGCGACCTATTGCCTCTTAGAAAGCTGGATTCCTTCTCATCTGAACGGAAGCCTTGCGCCTCAAAAGAGCATGCCATCTGCCAGGAACTTCAAAAACCGCTTGTTACATACTGCGACACGATTGAAATATTCGCGAGTGGTTGAAGCATTAATAATCGCTGGTGCCGAAATCGATGCTTCCATTCAAGGCAAAAGACCGTTGTTAGTTTCAGCAGGGTTGGGGGATGAGACAACTGTCCGACTACTTCGAAAACTAGGGGCCGGCATTGAGTCAAAGGACGGAAACAAACGGACGGCTCTGCACCATGCGGCTTCGAGCGGCCACGACTCCACAGTCCGCACACTCGTTGAGAACCTGGACGCCAACAAGGAGGCGGTGGACAAAGAAAAACAGACGGCACTGCACCATGCGGCTTTGAATGGCCACGACTCCACTGTCCGCATGCTCGTTGAGACACTCGGCGCCAACAAGGAGGCTGTGGACAGAAACGGAAGAACAGCGCTGCACCATGCAGCGTCAAACGGCCATGACACCACCGTCCGTATGCTCGCCGAGAACCTGGACGCCGAGACAGCGGACGCTAAAGGAAATACTGCGTTGCATTTGGCGGCTATAAATGGGCACGAAACAACAGTCAACTTGTTAGTGAGCGAGTTAGGGGCAAATAGAGACGCTGAACAGACACCGCTTTCAATCCCCACTCCAAGTTCGCAGCCGCCAGTTTCGGTCAAAAAGTGTGTTGTAAAACCCATTCCTTGGGGCCACGAAGCGATCAAACATCACGAAACCCTTTCACCTATTCTACAAAAAACGTTTCGAGAGCTCGGATTCAGTGTATACTCCTTCACCCTGATGTTGCGTGAACGCTCTGGAGAGGATAGGGGTAACATTGTCCTGTTTGTTTGGATACCACCTACTTCGACATATGACAAACTCATTCCCCTTCTACAGGAGCACTGCGACCCGCTCAATATTGAAGTAGAGATACGGCACGGAATACGGAGGAATATGGGAGGGACTGAGTCATGGAGCTCTGAAAAGCCAGCCCACTTTTTTCTTAGTCAGCTCCACCCAGGAGCAGGAATCAAGGGGCGGTGGCGTTTCGGCACGATCGGGGGCTTGCTCAAGGATACAAAAACAGGCACAAAGTACGCCCTCACTTGCGGGCATGTTCTTAAGTCCTCTGATGAAGTCTATTCAATGGATACTCTTGAAACTGCGGAAAAAATCTGCGGACAGATTGAAGAGCGGGAGAAGAAGTTTGCAGAGCTCGACCAACAACGGGAGCACTTCGAGCAAGGCCCTGAATACGAGAATCTGTTAGTTCAACTACATCAAATGAATCAAGGCGAGATGTTCTTCAAATGGCAGAAAAAACAAATTCACCAGATTCGTGAGAATCAAGGACTAGAGGATATGTTAAACATGCTCAAAGTTGGTAAGGTTGCGCAACTTACGGGCGCAGAAGCCGTGGTAGTACGATGGGTAATTTTCGGTAGAGTTTTCGCCCTGTCTTTCCTAGTTATTTCTAACTATCACTTAGACGGTGTGCGGAAAGGACAGGACTGGGCCTTAATGGAAGATGACGGGATGGTACTGGGCAGCAATGCCGCTCGTTGGCCTGCGTTTTTGGGGTTGCCTAGTCGAGAATATATGCTCCGTGAATCGCCAGAACCGGTGCTGAGCAACAAGGTGGTAAAAATGGGGCGTTCGACTGGCTTTACTAAGGGAATCCTCTCCGCTGTTTCGGTGATATCGGTAGATGATCTCACTGGAGATCTTCCCCCGGTTTGTGATAATCTCGCGGTATATCCTGTTGAAGATGTCGACTTTGCACAGCCAGGAGATAGTGGAGCCTTGGCGTTTGACGAGGATGGGAGAGTGGTCGGCATGGTGTACAGTACTATTGATGCTACCGTCGCAGAGAACATTGACGACTCTGAACAAAACCCTCGCCCTGTATTCCTGGAATCGTTTCAAGATATCAAGCAATGGATCAAAAATGAGCTCCATATAGACGTTGTCCTGGATCAGGACCGAGAGGCGCCTCCTTGGTGGTTTCCGCCCCAAGGGTTGGAGCAGGAGGAGGTGGAGAAGGAAGTGGTGGAGGAGGAGGTGGAGGTGGAGGAGGTGGAGGTGGAGAGCGCCATTCCGGTGCAACTTCATTTGTGCGAAAGTAAGAGAAGCTTGGAGGGGCTCACAGTTTGCGCCAAATGTGGTGGGAATGTCAAGTATAGCTGAGAGGCGAACACTGTTGGGGGGCGGACGAGGTCAGAGACTTATGGCTGAACGAAACTATGTAGCTGAAGGCTAGTAATATACATTATTATGCATTAAATATTCAAAACCCCCAGGTAAATAAAACTGACCTTATGTACCAGTGTAACTACAGTTCATCATTGGAAACCCTGCCACCTACTGTCCTTAGCAATACTAAACATTTGACTCAATCCTCATGTGGTTTGGTGCCGCCTGAAGAGGGATGGTGCAACTATCAGTTCATCTATCTTGCCAAAACAGAATGAGACTAAGACGAGTAATGCATCTCAGTTGGTGACCAAGCCTCACATTTCGCAACCTCAGGGGGCTAACCTCAGGGTAACCTCACAAGATTCTAAGACTCCGAACTGCACACTCCAAACCGACACCTCAAAACACTACCACACCCCTAGCTTTTGCTAAGCCGTGGGTTGTAGGCCAACCACAAGCCACCGCGTAATATCTGTACCGCCTCATGATGCCTAGAATCGGGCGCACTTCTATGACCCTAACCCCTCGCGCAGGTCCCTCCACTCTCAATACAGATTCCCCCCGCCTTAAGGTACTAAGGGAGATGCTCAAAAAAGATAATTTGGGGGAATCGGGTGCAGACTCGTCAACTTACTCCAACTATGACACAAATCTATATGGCGACGGTTCTACCATTGCTTCTTTGATGCTTCCTATTTTCGCCTGCGCTGGGGGAGGAACGAAGAAACTAAAAAAAAAGAGGCAGGGCAAGCAGCCAGGACCAAAAGCAACCGGAAGTTTGGGAGGTTCTTTGAAACACCCACAAAAACAAAAAACAGAGTCTGAGAAGGTCCATACCAACCAGGACAAAGTCCTAAAAATGCCTTACAGAGTAGCGATGGAAATGCTTGTAACGGCCATTATGAAAGTTATGGCCGGGCATTTTACAAAGCTCTAGTTGGAAATCAACCACCTGATACTGGAAGTGTCAGGTTCTACTGACTACAGTCTCGGTATGCACCGACTGGCGTATAACTAAAATGGTTCGGCCACCGAGAGGACAATAAATGTTGGTGGTGTGAAGGGACAGTGTTCCAGATGCGGAAGTGGCTCTGCTGCCACAGCAACCGCTGGAGAGTTGAGCACAAAGTGCTCCGGAAAGTGGTGGGCACGGTGACAAGCCGGAAAGCAGGCAGACGCTGACACATGCAGATATCTGAGCTGTTTTCTATGGAAGAGTGCGACCACGCAGTTGTGGACTTCCTGCCGGCTATTGAAGTTGAGAAGTTCCCGCCCAAATGATTGGTAGTGTGAAGCTAACACAGAGCTCAGAGCTCAGGTGCAGGTGGCGGCGGCAACTGGTTGATATGTTGATCTTTTTCTATCATTTATCTTTCATTTGCTAGCAGGGACTAAGGGTAGTGAGGGGGGAGCTCTACCATCTAGCCGGCTCGCCTGGAGGTGGAGGGAGTTAACAGGTCCTGTTATACTCTAGTAAGAGTGAATGCAGTATGATTGAACAACAACAATGACGGAAGTGTCAACGCTCAAACAACTGTTGCAAGCCATGTAGAGGAAAATAACAAGTTGAGCAAAGTTAGAAGGCATGCACCAGACTAGGTCTATGTAGTAGTGCAGGTCATGCAACCTGCAACTGAATGCTATGGGTTGCATTCACGTTACACTACCATAGCATTATAGCCAGATTTTCAGTGGCTGGGTTGAGGTTAAGGCTACACTTCCGACCGGAAAGTTGGAACTTTTGACACTAGAACTACATCCTCCGCCCAGAAGATGGGAGTCTGTGAATCCTCCGGCCGGAAGTTGAAAATTTCTCCCAACAAATTTCATCGTTCTCCGACCGGAAGATGAGAATTTCTTCTAGGCAGAGAGTATTTAATTTTCCGGCCAGGAGATAATAGTTTCTACCAGTATCGAACTATCTCATTCGAGTAGAAAGCTCCCAGAG
>Ga0307515_10013691_pt1 | contig 15113 bp, 3 predicted proteins | sample 17_EM_MG_FD_194513 | JGI IMG/M metagenome (GOLD analysis project Ga0307515, IMG submission 194513) | Populus trichocarpa ectomycorrhiza microbial communities from riparian zone in the Pacific Northwest, United States - 17_EM | ecosystem: Host-associated > Plants > Roots > Unclassified | place... | reverse complement strand
CGAAGGTATGTAGGACAAATTTGGTATATTTTTGTTGTTGGCTTAGTTCCCAATCTCGTAAAATGGAATCTTAATCTCAGTTGTTCCTAGTCAATACGTGAAAATCATATATAGTTATAATTCCTAACTAAAAAGTTGGCTTGTGTATTGGTGGGTCAACTTAATATAATTTTTTTTATTAAAACAATACCGTTTTATTAAAAAAAAAAACAAATCAATATAGTTTTAATAAAAAAAAACTATTTTAAAGTAAAACCCGATTCAAGTTATGCTCCGGATTGACAAGTCATGGAGTTCACCCGCCGAGCCATACCATGTTTTACGATAATTATTTAAACTTATAATTTTAGTTTAATTGAAAATTAAATTAAATTACGACCTTAATAGATACTGGTCATCATTCCCACTTCCATGGCATCAAGGATGTTAAATTGGTCTGTAATGGGGTTAGGAATCTTTTTTTTTTTTTTTTTTTATTAACGTGAATGTCCAGGTCATCTTGCGTGCACCTTGACTAATTCCACGGACCTTGAAGTTAACGACCATGTAAGCCTCAGTGATCTTAAGATTTGTGAAACTCGAACTGGTGACCTCTAGTTAAGAAATAAACTTAAGACCTGACCAGTTAAACAACATCTTTCAGAGCTGTTAGGTATCTTCTTCTTATCTAATGAAGAAATGACATTTCCTCTTGTTTCTTTCTCTTCATGACGCAGAGCATGATAGGATATGGTAACTGATCTCTCATGCTTGTACACAAGCCTGGGTATATTTTCTTCTAGTGATGGGTATCTTCTTTTTTAAATACTAATATTTCATCTAGAAGGGCATCTTCTAACCACAACAGCAATTTATTGATCTGGGAATAATTATTTAGTCATAGAATGAGCATATTCAGTGAAGAAGGTAGTGTTGATTCCACCATGCTAACAAACATTTGTTTTGTAAAGTTAGTCCCGAGGAAACCCTAGAATTAATCTTCATTGTTTAATTTTTTTATTTATTTATTAAAAGATTTCAAGAAATATCGGTGCCGTAAAGCGATGGGTCTGATGGATCGTTTATTAATTGCCGACAACTATATACTTTAATCCTCCTCAAGAATTGGTGGTGGTGAGACAAATGGGAATATAGAATCATGCGTGCTTGTGTAGTTTAGTCTGGGGATATAAAACATGGTATAACTTAACCTTTTGAGAGCGTTGGTTTTTGTTTCCGGGTATATTTTAGAAGTATGTTTCATTAAAAAAAATATAAAATTAAAGTGTTTTCCGATGATTTTGATACATTGATATAAAAAGTAAAATAAATATTTTCATATATTTTCAAGCGAAAAATACTTTTAAAAAACATTACACGTTACAGTATCAATTAACATTTATGCTTTGAAGTCCATAATTGCCTTCCATGCTATTTAAAATATATTTAATTAAAACTGCTATTTAAAATAAAATTACATGTACTAGCTAATTCTATAATTAAATCAAATAAGAAGGATATTATTATTGATATATAATAAATATAGCAAAATAACATTAAAGTCATAGGTTTTTTTTTTATTAAAAAAAATACAATGTTCAATTGAATGGGTCACACATATTGAGGACAAACCACAGGTTGTTTAGTAGTTGACATTACTTTTCTCTTTTCTTTTGTTTCATTGAATGAGGCACACAATGACTTTTGTTTTCTTTATTATAAATAACAACATTGATTATTACCTGACAAGCATAGTTTTAAAATCTTGTCCGGCTCCGTATAACAGGTTAATCCGAGATTTAATTGATCTGAGATTGAAATCAAGCTGGATTGAAAAAAATAAAAAAAGTAAAAAACTCGGTTGATCTAGTCAAAAACTCGATGACAACCCATTAATTATTATTTTTTAACTAAAACGATATCATTTTGGTTTATAAAAAATTAGGATTGATCTGAGCTTTGGACCGGGTTGATCACCGGGCCGGGTTTAAAAACTCTGCTGATAAGTGAGATCGATAAAACATCACTTCAATTTTTTAGAATGTGTTTTGACTGGGATAGAAATTGTTTTTCAAAATATTTTTTACTTAAAAATATATTTTTTATATTCAAAACAATAAAAAAATTAAAAGAATAATTTAAAAAACAAACAAACAAAAAAACATTGAATCACAATAACACCTCAAAATCAATCCTTTTGATTTCAGAGTTTATTGCCATTCCTGAATTAGTTTACTCTCACATCGAGATTGATAATAGACTATCAATGATAGAATTAAAATTAGTATAATTTAGAAATCACGTTCATTAACTTCGAGGAGTTGACTAATGATTAATAAGGTATATCCCTTCCCTTAATCTTTTGAATTTTGATACTTAAAACTAAGTATATGGTGATATTAATTAATTAATTTTAATTAATGTATAAATTGATTGACGGATATTTCTTTCTTTGAATCGAATAAATCATAATAATAAACTAGCATTAGGATGAATCATGGAGCATATCTAATGACCAATTAATTAAGTAAATACATGATGATAGGATTCTTTGTCTGGAGCGCGTGGAGGTTTGGAGAAAGGGCTACATCGTGTTAATTAGTGGGTATTGTTGCACTAATCAATCAAAACCACGTTTGGGGGAAGTGATTAATATTAATTATCATGTCTTACATTTCTGATTCTTATGACTTGGACTCGTACTGATTCTATCAGTTAATAATGTGATATTAATTATTTTTTAAAATATTTTTTATTTAAAAATATATTAAAATAATTTTTTTATTTTTTAAAATTTATTTTTGATATTAGCACATCAAAACTATGAGTGATTATTTTCGGTTCGGTTTGGTTTTTATCAAAAAAAGTAACTAAACCAAAATTCTTTTTTTAAAAAAACCAAAACCGAACCAAAACCGGGTCAAACCGACCAGTTTCAGTTCGGTTCGGTTCGGTTTTTTAGGGCAAAAACCGGTTCAAACCGGTTTGACTCGGTTTTTTTTCCAGTTTTTTTCGGTTTCATTTCGGTTCGGTTCGGTTTGGTTTTTTCGGTTTTTTGCTTATAAAACCTAAACCGAACCGAACCGGCCGGTTTTTTTTAAATTTTAATTGGTTTAATCGGTTTTTTTTTCGGTTCGGTTTTTTCGGTTTTTTTCTTCTAGTTTTCTCGGTTTAATCGGTTTTTTGCTCACCCCTAATCAAAACGATGTGAAAATACAAATTTTTTTTTTATTTTTTAAAGTGTTTTTATCTAGAAATATATTAAAATAATTTTTTTATTTTTAAAATTTTATTTTTTGATATTAATACATCAAAACAATATGAAAACACCAAAAAAAATTATTTTGAATCAAAGAAAAAAATTTTAAATTTTAAATTTTTTTAAAAGTATTTTTGAAAAACAAAGAAACAGGTCCTTAAATCTATATATTGTTTGCTAGACCTATTTTCTTCTTCAGATAAGGCTGTTTTGTGAAAAAATCTATAATATTTTTCAATTGAAAATACATTAATTTTTTTTTAATATCATCTCATTAAAATTCTTGAAAATTATGATATTTTTTAAATAAAAAATAATTTTAAAAATATTTTAAAAATTAAAAGCTACAGAATAACAAATAGTTAATTATTAAACATAGTTAGCTTTCCAAGAAATTGGAAACATACTGGGGATAAAACTAGAAAAAAAAAAACAAATGAGCCATAATATTTATCCATCGATAAATTGCAGAAAAGGGGAAAAGGCTAGCTTTTTTGGATGCATTTCGTCCCTCTAATTGGGAGCCTTTTCTATTGCCCACTTTCAATTTGTAATTCAGGAAAAGGAATCCAATTGAAAAGCAGAGCAATGGAAGGAATCAAGGAAACATGTCAAGCTAGAAAAATGGCTTCTGATGTGGAGTTGAAACATGGATACAGTTTCACAAGAAAGTCTCGGTGAAGAAGGTGATTCAGACATGAGTGCGGACTCCGGAGATTATAAATATTGAAAAGGAAAACTTTTTATAAGAGTGAAGATGAAATGGTTACTAGCATTTCAAGATTAAAAAAAAGAGAGTAGAAACATGTTTTATTGAAGAACGGAGATAAAGACATGAAAATAAATATTTCTAGTTTAATTTTGGAGTGAATTTTTGTTATGCTAAAACAAGAACCCGAGACGATATTCAAATGCTACTTGGTAACAAGAACATTTCTCAAAAGTTTGATTCTCGTCGGAATTTAAGACTATCAGCTGGAGTTACAAGCCTTACTGTGGTGGAGATGTAACTCTGCCCTCGACTCTATCAATGTGCTTAAATTCAGGTGATGAAACTCTGTCCAAACATATAGATTGAGAGATATGGACATGGCCAGCTGAAGAAGACGACTTGTCTCAGAATTCTAAGTCAGAAGGGGACAGTGACAGTTATATGATCCTTAGAATCCAAGGGTAGCTTTTCTCGGTGTACTTATTAATGGATTGTAGGGAAAGGTTGTCAGATAATTAAGGAACTTTATAAACCATACTGTAAGAAATATATATCTGCCTAAGTTCAAATAAAATCTTGAGCTAAAGCTTTAATCTTCTCCTGCCATCATTCTGCATACACTGTTGAGCTTGAACAGCTTCTATCTTTACAATTTTCAAATCCCGACTGACTTCTGTCACATTAAAGCTCCTTGACTTCAAGCCCAAGAAATTAATCAACTGCAACAACGAAGAGAAAAAGGAGAAGGTTTAAGAGATGAACAACTGAAATGTGTTCCATATGGAGAAAAGAGTCAAGGGCTAAGAGTGCTCTAAGACTTACATTTGGATCAGAAAGCTCATGGGATGTATCGAAACAACTTATTATTAGTTTCTTTAGGTTAGGCATTCCCTTGAGGAAGGAGGCGATGAATGGAATTTGGTCAGCAAGTGAACCATCAGATAGCAGAACCAAGTTTTGTAGATTCTTGAAAACTATGGGATAATCATTTTGCATAAAGAAAATCTGCGGCATAAAAAAGCCTATGGTCACCAGTTCTTTGGAACAAAAAGAAAGAAAAACAAAGGCAATGATGCTGTCTAACAAAAACCAGAAACAGGAACAAGATGTGTTAGGGGTACGTACCTCAATAGGCCAGGTATTTATTCTCAAGAATCTGGCTTCACTTAAACATTGAAGGAGCTTGGCAGCACAATAGATTAAACTCTTTGAACGCTTGCAATGACGATCAGATTCCACACTCTTATGCTGACAAGAAGGCTCGATATAAATCCCTGCGCTCGTTAGTGACATGAACATGTCCTGCTTCAAAAAACTAAAATCTACAGGATCTCCAGCCCACCATAAGACCTTGAGATTGGGGGCATCAATTTTCAGAGGAAATTCATATGAATATTCATCTGAGGAGCTTATATTCAATTTCTCAAGGTTTGCAGCCTTGACAATGATGTGCCTGCGGAGGCGTGGAACTGCTTGGAAGTCTTTTACTGGGGGCAAATATTGCAAAGCACTTCCTAGAGAGCTAAAGTTGCACTCTGACACAGTTAAGTCTTGAAGGGAAAAGCTATTGATGTTAAGAACGCAAGTACCTGCAAACCTGCAGCTGCTAATCATGACTTGGCCAACAGATGGACAAGCGATGCGGAAATGGCAGGCTTCAAGGAAACTAGACCCACAGACTCTTAGTTTCTCAAGAGATTCACAACTTATCTTACAAAGAAAACATTTTCCAAACTCAGAGTCATGGACTGTCAGATTTTCCAAAGATGGACAGTTAAGGTTAACATGCCTCTGGGCTTTAAACTGGCACCTGTATATTGTCAAAGTCTTAAAAGATGAGCTAGATATGTTAAAATTCCCACCAGTAAAACCAAAATCGCAACCACTTATTGTCAACTCTTCAAGAGATGAAGTTGTCATATTGAGACCACCACTAATGCCATCAACATCCTCGAGAGTTAGCCTTTTAAGAGATTTACACCATTCAGAAATCCTCTGTCCAAAATATATATCCTCTACGGTAACTGAATCTAGCCACAGGTCCTTGAGCCAGTCCCACCCTGCTACTCGAAAATTGAACCTCCCCATCTGCAAATTCAATTTCAAAGCCCTCAAAGATTCACAGTTATAAACACAACCCGGCAAAGAATAGCCTCTCCATGGGTCTACATGGAGTAGCATGTCAAGCTCTTCAACTCCACACTTTGTAGCAATAGTAACCCATGAATTAACAGCAGTCTCTCCAATATCAAACCTTCTTTTCTTGCAGGAGTGCCAATGAACATGCAAACGTTGTAGCCCTCCTCCAGTCTTTTCGCGCCATCGCAGCACTTTATTGACATAAGAACAGAAATCGGTATACCTTGTTCTTAAACAGCTAGGATCAGAATATTCAGAATCAAAATCCGCAACGAAATTCAGGTAAGGGCTAGATGTGCATAGTTGATTAAACCTTTTTGACACTACACCAAAACGTGCAGTATCATTAGCACCAAGGAATGAGAAAATATGATAGATAATTTGGTCTGGGAGACTGCTCAATATATCACGTGTAGAGGCGAGGATAATAAGTGTGTCTCGACGAGAGCTCATTGCCATCAACTTGGATGGACTGTCCATGAACAACAGCAACCACTGAGTTAAAAATTAACGTAAAAAACACTAGTTAATAATCAATATTATAAAGAACAAGAATATAACAAAAATATTCAAGTTCTATATAGAAACGAAGGAGATGGTGCTGTAGTATAATTCCTTATCATGAAAAGAAGAAGAAAAGTACCTGAAGAGACTGCTGTTGTTCTTGTTTGGAGCCGGCTAAATTGTAAGCATATGGAAAGAAGTTTTTAGGGTTTTACCAGCTGATAAACTCTTTAGACATGAGCTTCTTTTTAAAAAAAAAATTCAGGAGCCAAGAGGTTTAGTTGCATTCGACTTCGGATCGTTAGGGTAGAGGAGGAGAATTGAAGTTACATTGAGACTCTGAGAGTCATTTATCCACCAAAGTAATCCATGTCAATTTTTTTTTTCATATTTTCTTAATATACTAGTATATAATTTTAGTGCATGTGTTACATGTCTATATGGTATAAAAATATTAAGACTAATTAATTTTAAGACAATGAAAAAAATTAAATTCAAGATTTTAAGATCCAATCAAATGCTATGTAACATTATAATTTGAATAAAATCACATTTATTTTAATGCATAATAAATATAATTGTTTCTGAAAAATTACTAAAAATTAAATTAAAATTGAACATGTTGCTATATATCTTCTTTTTTCATTATTAAAAATTACCAATAAGTTCACTTTTAATAGATTAAAGAATAAAACTATTTTTAATCAATAAGATCATATTCCATATTAAAAAAAAATCAAAATTTTACAAGTATTTGATTGTTAGTTTTATTGCCACATACTTCCTATGTGTATTATTTAACTATATATATATAATATTTTTTTATTAATTTTTCACGAATTGCTTCAATAGATAGTAGTAGTTAGAAAATACGAATTCTGTATGTATTTGGTTTTGTATTTTTATTTTTTTTATTGAATTTCACATTTATTATATTTTTTGTATTTATTTAAAGGAAATTTGGTTTCAAAATCAATTTATGCATAAATCTTTCAAATGAATTGCATGAAAGATATATTTAGGGATTTAATTGATAAACTATCTATATTTTTTTAGGAAAAAAATTAAAAATTAAAATTTACAGATTATAAATATATTTTTCTTTAGTGTTGCTAATAGAAATGGATGAAATGATCTTATTATTAATAATAGATGAATTATCAAAAAAGTAATTAACACAAAACAATTCGAAAAACAAATTATAGAATCCATATATTGTAAGGGATAAAATTATATTAAATCTCATATTATAAAGTAAAGAACTTAGTCTCAATTATCAATACAATTAAAAAACTTGGGATGAAAACATTGTTCATGCAATGAACCACCTCAATAGTAAAGTTTTTTTAATTAGTTTTTTTCTTTTGTTTTGTCACTTAATTTATTTTTAATTTAATCTTTATATATTAGATTTATTTAGGGTTAAACTTGGTGATTTATTTAAGTTGACTTGATATGATATTTTCTCAGCGTTAGAAAACAAATATGATGCTTAATTAATGCTCAATTTAGCCCTTTTATATTAGGTTGATTTAGAGTTGAGTTTGGTAATGTATTTCAGTTGATTTGGTATAGAATTCTCGTAATGTTGAAAAACAAATTTGATGCTCGGTTGATATTTAATTTGGCATAATCAAATTAAGTTTTGTTGATTTTTTTTATTGATTCTTTTTGTGTTAAAGTTAATGAGTTATTGATGAGATTTATAATAGAAAAATAAAATTCGAGTACTGAGATAACTCAATTGCATTTTTAAAGACACCGAGATATAGTAATTGAATTGATACCAATCCCATCATAAGAGAATTAGGGAGGAAAACGAATGATAAAATTTCTACAATTGAAGAAGATGACAAAGGAAAAAAGAAGGGGAAACATTATATATATATTAATTTTTTTTACAATTTCCGGGCTAAATATTTTTTTTATAAAAAAATTATATATATTAATTTTTTAACATGTTTTTATACAAAAGGAAATTATATAAAAAGTCATAATTAAGAGGGGATAATCCAAGGGCAAGAGTAGGAGAAGTGGATGCATGTCGTTTGTTAACACAAAAGATCCTATATTTTATTAAAATTAAAAATGAATTAATCAGTTCCTATAATACTAACAATGATTAAAAAGTCCAAAAACCAGCATTGATCATCCTCGATTCTGTAGTTTTTTTCTTTAAAAAGGTAATTTTCTTTTTCTAATAAAACTCCCATGTTTCAATTACTTAATTTTCTTATCCTATTTTTTAAAATAAATAAATTGGGAAGAAAAAAAATAAGGAATTGACAAAGAGGCTAGATTGTTAAGGGATTCAAGAATATAGTGGTGTGATATATAAATATTTGAAACTGTATGGATTAATTAGTTAGTTTTGTTAAATTATAGTGACTAAACTGTAATATACTCAAGATTCGATCCGTGGAGGTGGTTTTATGCTTGTGTGATTGGGTCCATGGGCCAGAGTTTTTAGCCTTTTTCTTCTTAATATTTCTATTGGGCCTGTGGCGTTGTTGATTTAAAATGGATAGATATTACTAAAAACATATTATGATAATAAACTATATTTTTCCAAGAATCAATTTTTAAGTTTTTTAAAAGTTTAAACATAGCCCTTGATCATTGTATAACTAATAAAACGTCTGTTTATCCTTTCATTTCTTTTACTTTCATTTATTTCTTCTCTTAAAATCCATGCATGTGATTATAGTTTATTAATATTTTAAAAAAGTTTAAAAATAATTCAAGGATTGGATGAAGTTGTTCTACCTTAAGCCACTAAAATCCAAATCTTAATCTATTAACAAGCACCGAAAGGAATTTGTTTTTCATTGTAGTAATTAACAAAGAAAAACAAAGTTTTTTTTCACTTTAGTCACCTATATTTTTTTTAATTTTATCATTTAATATTAAATTTATTAGATATGTAGTTTTATAATTTATTTTGATTTATTTTCTATGAAATTATCTTGTTCTCATGACTCGGGTCATAAATTTTGCATATTAGCTGTGTTGACTTGGGTCATTTTTTATGGTTATTTTTTAATTATTTTTTTTAATTTCATCTTTCAAAATTGGACTAATCCAAGTTGATCCAAATCGATCTCATATGTTGTCGTTTTAATATTTTAAAAAAATACCGTCCTGATTTTTTAAGTTACATTATATTTTTATCAGTCATTCTGGTTATTTTTAAACTTATCAAGTCAATTAGATCATATAAAATCAATTTCTATATGTTTAATAATATTGTTAAGAAAAAATTAATTCAAGAATCACATAAACTAGCGTAAAACTTGAAAAATAAAAAATGAAAGCAATCGATTGTTTTTTTTTCCACCATGTAAAAATATGTCTTGTTAAACTATTATCTTTCCTCGATCATTTAAAAATTAGGGACCATCGTTGAAGTTCTTGAAACCGCAAAAATGATTATATTGTAAAAAGTGAAAATACAGGGATGCAAATGTAGTTTACCCAAATTATAATTAACGTACTCGACAGGAGCTCTCTCCACACAGATAAAAACCAATCAGATCGGAGAAGAAAGAACCCCCGCAGATTATCAAATCACGAAAATGTCAAGCTCATGGTCGCATGCACTCGTTAGGATCTCTCCTTACACTTTCTCCGCCGTAGGCATCGCCATCGCCATCGGTGTCTCAGTCCTCGGCGCCGCCTGGTACCACCTTGACTTGTTAATTTTGGTGTGCTGAACCTGATGTTTTGTTGATTAATTATTTATTATGTGATTTCTATGGTGTTTTTGATAGGGGGATTTATATAACTGGGAGTAGTTTAATTGGTGCTGCAGTCAAGGCTCCTCGCATTACTTCTAAGAATCTCATCAGGTGATTATTATAAATTACTATAAACCCTAATTTTCTTTTTTTTTTCTTTATTTCAATTTGATTTGGGTATAAAGTGGTGGAATTTCGATTTTATTTTTCAAGTTTAATTGTTGATTTTTATGGATTTTATTTTAATCTGATTTTTTTGTGGGGGGTTTTTTGGTTGATGATGATTGATTGATTTGAGTATCTGTTTGGGTTACAAACTGGTTTTTGGCATCCAATGTTGTTTGCATTGGTAGTGGGCTATAAGAAATGAATCAAAATTGATGAGTATTGTCTGCATTTCTTTAGTGATAAATTTAAATGCACTAAGAAGCTTGTGGTTGGAGGAGAAATTTTTGCTTTGGGGCGGAGGAGTTGGTGTGGATCTGTGCTGTGTATGTTACTTGTATGTGCTTTCCGTGGTGCTGTGGTGGGGCTGAATGCTTTTGTGTTGGGTTGCAGAATCTTGGACTAGTGAATTGGTTATCGGAATCATCATGATTTGAACTAGTTAGAGAAGGGGTTTTCAAAAATGTTTTTGCAAGTGGGAACTTTGGAAGGTTATGTTGGGAAGATAACGTTACTGTCTTGTGCAAAGATGGCTTGAGGTGTATGTTTATAGGTGGTTGTGCACAATTTGTATTTAGTTTCTTGTGAGTTTATACTTGGTAGCTAGAGCATCTTCATTCTTGTTACAATTCTTGAGAGCCCAGCAGATGATTTTTACACATTGAATTAGAAGGGTTAAGGAGAGTGTCTCGTTTAGCTTCGAAATGAATGTATTGCTGATTTAGCTAGATTCTAAATGTTATTAGTTCAATTATTTTCCCTAGTCTTCTCAATCCCCTTTCAAAGTGTGTCTCTACATGCAATGCTGTGCCATTTCATGAATGAAACATCTCTTTTGTGAGAAGGATGCTATATAACTGGATTATAGTTGCTCATATTAATTTCAAGTTCTATCAAGTTTTGAGCTTCATGCACCTATGCAGGATTTAGTGATTGCAAAATGTGCATTTTTCCTGATTGTGAAGTTATGTTACATGATAATTGAACTTATGAAATTTAAATGATGCCTTCAAACAGTGACTTGCTCAACTACTTTTGTTTCTCAGTGTAATTTTTTGTGAGGCTGTTGCTATCTATGGCGTTATTGTAGCAATTATTCTACAAACAAAGTTAGAGAGTGTTCCAGCATCACAGATTTATGACCCCGAGTCTCTTAGAGCTGGATATGCAATTTTTGCCTCTGGGATTATTGTGGGCTTTGCAAACCTCTTCTGCGGGTTAGTATCTTCATCTGTTTGGCTTTTATCTTCTACTGAAATATATGCTATGCATCATGAAGTATATAACATGAAAATTTTATGAACAGCTGGCATGCTTGTGATTAAAACTTTGACCATTTTAATTATGTGGGCATTAGTGTCGTCATGATTCACCAATCTATAATTTCCGTTAATTATATATGCTTTTCTTTTTCTGTTTCGGCGGAACAGATTGTGCGTGGGTATAATTGGAAGCAGCTGTGCTCTGTCTGATGCCCAAAACTCATCTCTTTTTGTGAAGATTCTTGTGATTGAGATCTTTGGTAGTGCTCTGGGGTTGTTTGGAGTGATTGTTGGAATTATTATGTCAGCTCAAGCAACCTGGCCTGCAAGATCAGTGTAATTTGTTTTTCTTCTCGGAATGCAAAAAATCAGTTATGATGGGGCCCAATATATGCTGTGTATCGTAAATGAACTTTGTATTTTATTAATTCAATGGTAGTAGGCTTGTAAAAACTTGAGTGGAAATGTAATGCTGTCTCTTCTAGTCTTAAGCTTTGTCCATTTGAAAATAAACTTTGGTGGAAGGCACAAAGCATCATTGCCAATGGCAGGATGGGCGTTTAATATTCTTGGTGTTTGATGTACACTGTTATTTTAGCAGTCTTTTGCGTGATATGAGTTGTTCTGAGTCGTGGAGGCCACTCGGCAGTGTAATTTTCCGTGCAGAGTTCAGAAGAAAGTTAACAGTGCTTGTAAAATAAATAAATAAAAAAGCTAGTGATTGTATGCTAATAATGTTCTGGCAAGATGCCGTATAATTTACCCTAATCTGGTTAGAAAGAGTGGTTTATGTGCCGTTAAGTTAATTGCAGAGCACCCTCTTCTTGTAAATTGTTACTGCTAAATGCACTCAGAGTGTTCACCTCATCAAATACAACTTTGCTATATTCTATTGAAACACAGGCCTTGTTTGTTTACATAGATATATGAATCTATACACAGTGTTCTGAAAAAACAAAAAAGGATTTGACTTGAGAAATAAAGAAAGAGCATGAGAACCCAAGACTTTTCTGCTGCAGAGAATGAAGTTTGTCTTAATCATGAGGAGCACGACATCAATCAACTGACAAAGGAGCACTAGCAAAGAAAGGCATATGTTTCTTTTGAAGCTCTTCACTTTCCTCTGCACTTGCTGTCATTGGATCAAAAAGTTTACGATCAGGAAGAGCTAAGCCTTGCTTGATTCGACCCACTCTCTGCAAATGCAGGACTTGTTTCGCAGTGACTGTTACCCTAATGCGCTGATATTCTTCAAGAGCTGAAGGTATGTTTTCTGCTCCCCACTTCTCAATACATTTGCCTAGAACGGCTGCATCCAAAGTTGACATGTTTGTACTTCTGACTCCAAGAGGAGTTGTAGGGTGAGAAGCATCTCCAATCAATACCACGTTGTCCCAAAAGATTTGCTCAAGAGGATCACAATCATATATGATATTTATGAAAGGCTCCTTTGTTTCTCTCGTGACTCTCACCAATTCAGGACCCCAAACTTTCTCTGCTTCTTGGTACATATTTTCTATCATGTCACTACTTACTTTCATGGTCACAGAATTTCCCTGAAAAAGCTTCCAAGTTATTATATCAGCTCTAGCCTCTAGCTGGTTTAACTGCTGCAGATCATTACGACGAGTTTCAATATATCATCCCATTGTTAATGTTTCTTAGCACTCCTTATCCTTTAGAAACTGAGGTCTAATGATCCCTAATCTATCTTCAAGCTATAACCTTTTCGCAGCTTGAAACTTGGACTGTGGCTGGTTAAAAAGAATTAAATTTATGAAGTTTAGGACATGGAAATCTAAAGAATAGGGTAAGAGCAGACAATCACCTTCTGTCCAGGCTCAGGTTGATGGACATACCACATCCAATTGAGCCTTTTGTTAAGGAGTTCATAATGCCCAGTGTGACTTCCAGTGTTTAGATCGAAGTATAGGCATTTTCCAGGATCTGCGTACGCTCTTTGGATGCCCAAGATAGATTCTGAATTCCCATTTCCTGAAAAGTCAAGAACTCCTCTCCAGGCACAGCAACCTGAATACCTGCAGAACAAGTAATGCTTACCATTAACTGGTCTGAATCATATCAGCAAAACATTATCATGAAATGCAAAAGGTTAATAGTAATCTCAATAAGCCTCAATTTGAGATCAGGTAGAAATGTCTTCCGAATTGAAGAGAGGCATCCATCTGCTGCAACAAGCCAGCCCCCATTTATCTCAATAATCTCTTCAGTTTGAAGAACTTTAGCCTCAACTTTAACCGAGGTTTTGTCTTCAGAAGTGCTGAAGCAAAGGTACAAACGACCCCACAAGAACACTTCTTCTGGCAGTGCCTTGTATAAAAGACCATGAAGATCAGCCCAATGTGCAGCTCTGAAATTGAAATTCTCATCTCTTGTCAGAATCCTGCTGACTTCCTTTTCTCCATCTGGTGCATGGTTCTGTAAGGAAAAAAAATACCAAGAAGGAAAATTGAGGTGGCTTCCCTCTTGCTCTAAACATAATAATTTGATCCAGTTGCTTTACATAAGGTCAAGTAAGACATCGTTTGGCAACGCGGTGTATAACAGGTTGCACCGCAGCAAAAACATCATTAGAACTTCTATGTACTAATACGTCTAATTGTTCCTTTAGAGAATGTCCATCTTCAAATGAAATGTGTAGCATCATACTACCATGAAAGTAGAATGTGAAAATCTCAGAAATGGGATAAGTAGGAAATCACCCTTGTGTCAGGCTCAGGTTGATCGATATGCCAATTCCAATTAAGCCTTTCACTGATTAGTTCATAAACCGCACTGTGAGCTTAGGTACTTTGATAAAAGTATAAGCATTTCCCAAGATCCAAGTACGCTCTTCGGATGCACAGGATAGTTTCTGAAATCTCATTTCCTGAAAATTCAAGAACTCCTCTCCAAGCACAGTAACCCTAATACCCAAAGAACAAGTAATCCTCCCATTGCATATAAATGTTATTAGGTTGTTGGAATATGTGTGGATGGTGTAGTTCAAACTTCAAAGCTAAATGGCAATATTGCTTGATTACTGAAAAGAATCAAATGGTTGCCTATGTCTACTCGTTAGAGTCGTCACTAATTTTTTATTTTTTTTCCCCTTTGGACTCGCATGCTTGTCTCATCCTATGGATACTTCCGTGTTTTCTACTATTTTGTAATTTTTGCGTATGTTCTGTGAGAAAATATTTTTTTTACTCTCTTGAAACCTATAGATAGGGGGGGGGGGGTTTAAAATATTTGGATATATTATTAATGATATTCATTGCTAAAAATAAAAATTGAAGAAAGTGTTTTCTTAATTATGTGAATATAATTTCAAATTATTAATATTAACTAGTTTA
>Ga0307515_10013690_pt1 | contig 15114 bp, 13 predicted proteins | sample 17_EM_MG_FD_194513 | JGI IMG/M metagenome (GOLD analysis project Ga0307515, IMG submission 194513) | Populus trichocarpa ectomycorrhiza microbial communities from riparian zone in the Pacific Northwest, United States - 17_EM | ecosystem: Host-associated > Plants > Roots > Unclassified | place... | reverse complement strand
GGTCCGAGCCATTGCGCACCCTGACTCCATTAATAAAAGCTGCGCGCGAAGCCAAGCACAAGTAGACAAGCGGAAGTCCTGACTCATTTACTGGCCGCTCTCGGTGGTACTTCTAGACCCCATTCTCTGCTGTGCCCTGCCGCCCCCTTCTATTCCACCACTCAAACACCCTTGATACCGCCTGTTTCTCCCCGCGTCCCTCTCAATCTCGTGTCTGTTGACATCATCAATAGCTACCTCTCTCATCCGCACCGGATAGTCCCCCGGGGCGTTGCGCTCCTATATATAGTCTTCTCCTCTACATCGGTCTTTCGACCCTTTTACGTTTGGCTACTTAGCACGATTGGTGCCACCACGTACGACCCTGCGCATACTGCTTTACCGTCGTCCACTACCTCCATGTCCAATTCTGTAACTTGCGTATCGAGCTTGATTTTATGCTTCTCTTATTACATTGTGAGGTTGTGCAGCTAGTTCCGTTGCGTTGGATGTGGTTCTTCTGAGAAGTCGGAAAACACCAGTAAACTTAGTGCAGGTGCGGCTTGTTGGTGGCCTCCATCGCCTTTGCATTTTTTGGTTTCAAATGGACGAGAACACTAGCATAGTACTCGTTCCGAATGATACTCCCGCCTACTTTTTTGTTTGCCTCGGGTTGGTGCGCTACGAGACCTCTTTGGCGCTATCAGCCTGATGCAGAAGCCCAACCGTTCAACACTCCTCATGCGCACTCATCAGAGCATTTGCTAGTAATAATGGTCATATGATTACCATCTCGAGTTGCATATCGAGATCCACACAAATGAGGCAAACTACAAAGTGGAGCGTCCGACAATGACATAACTACTCAAAGAGGCGCTACGGGAGTGTATCAAATGAGAGGAGGTGTATGCATGGTCCTTAGAGTGCAGCCCAGCTATTCAGAATACGAGCAGAATGGCAAAACAAAGCCGTATCTACATAGAACACAACTCACCGCAGAGGCGAGTATCCCTCTAAGGGGTAGAGAGAAATGAACAACGGAATGCCAAAGGAATGTGGTACCACCACAAATCGGGAGTCATGGATAATGGATGGGCAGGAGAGGGAATCCAAAAACCCAACAAACAAACCCAAGGCATTACAAAAAGAGGAAAACAAATCACATCACCCAAGCATAGTCCACCGCTATGATGAATGGGTGAAGCACAAGCCAGGTAGTGTCCCAATAGAAATTTCCACATCACCGATATATATCAAACAAGTTGATGCTTTGTTGAATTTGAAATCGAGAGGAGCAGTAAACCCTCAGGTTCCCCTGCCGATAATTCCAGTAGCCGCGACGAAAGAATCTTCCACCTTTCGAATGGCCACTCGATCAGGAACGCGGTCGGGGTTTTCAAAGGGTACGCCGGAGAACCGAACATCATGGGCTGTTGACGAGCGTGGGATAAACGCTTTCGCATTGCCCGAAAGGGATGAACCACCAGCGGTAGAACCTTGTTTGGGCAGTATCGCTGACGTCGCACCTTTGCGAGGAACAAATGACTCAGCCATGGGTATTAGCGGTACGTGCTGTGTCACAGAAGTGAGCGCGGATGGTTCATGCGGTGGGCTCGAAGGCGGAGAGCCGCGGAGAGCCTCTACCGATGCAAATGGGTTGTCGGAGACCTCAGATGGAACCCGTGAATGGAAAACGCTACTTGCAGTCTTCTTGGGCATATTCGTAAAGCTATTTCCTTCCTTTAGCATGGTCAAAGAGAGCGAATGGAAAACCAGCGTACGTTGTGTTTGAGAACCCGCTGATAGGTCGGTTCCTCCTCCGAGGGGTAGGCTCAAAAGCACCGAACGGCTCTAGCGCTGGTGCAGCCCCCTTTGGCAGCCCATATCCAGTAGAACCGAAACTTGGTTCTTCTGGCACAAGGCTCAGGGTACTCCCTCCTACAACCCCTACAGCACCTGCACCTGCGCCTGCACCTGCGCCTGCACCTGCTTCCTCCTTATCCATTGCCCAAATCGATGATCCCCCTAAGAGGGTTCCGGCTCCGAACGCGCCACTGAGAGTTGATCTCATACTCCCGTGGCTATCCACTGAACGCAAACTTCTCCCTGACGAAATGGTTGATCGCGAAGTGAGGCTGGCCATACTCTCATTGTTGGTGTACATACTCGAAGGCCGACTCGAGGCTGTCGATTGGAGGGAGAGCTTCGAGCTACCTGACCCAAATGAACCCAACCCGGGTAGAGACCCCATCGAACCAGCGCTTTCACATGATCCATTGCCAGAGAGCGTTGGCGACGGGCTTCTCGAGCGACTACGGATTTGGGGCATATGTGGAGGGATGCGATGTGCATGGGCACTCAGCGTCGAGATGGGGCGACTGCGAGCAGTTCGAGTGAGGACCGTCGACTCCGCGAAACCAGCGGGAATTGCTGTGGGCATGTTGGAAATCTGCGACGGAGGAGAGACGCGGACTATAGGTCTGGGTGCCAGTGGGGGCGGCACAGGTACGCAGTCGTCGTCTTCCATCACTCCTGCGGCGTACATGACGGCCCTATCGAGCTCCTCCCATTCATCCAAACCCGCCAGATGTGAAGGGTGCATCGATTCCTCGTCTGGTGCATGTGAGCCGTCCTCACCTGCGCCTATGATATCTTGCCCGTACTCTGACTCGCCTATGTAAGGCGAGTGCGAGCGCATGTCCTGGCCATTCAAAATATTGACATTGTGAGCGGAATAGAGCACTGGGGTCGATGGCGAGGGCTTCTCAGGAACAGAATACGTGAGTGAGGATGAATAGACCATATGCGCGAGGTTGGGTATTGAACTTTGGTGTTTGATGGCACCGTTCAGGGTTGCAGGAGGGACAGGATCGACCTTAGGAGGGGTGATGTTACGAGAACGAGACTGAACGGCAGGGCGCGGTTCAGCCACCGACTGATCAGCGACATAATCGCCATTGACTGGTACGAGGGCAGACGTAGACGCAAAGTATGGCGCCAAAACAGACGGTGCACACGGCCCGGTGATCGGGCCTTCGCGTGATGGGACGCGCAGCTGGCACAAAGCATGTGAGCAATTGATCGTATGGTCCGAATGCAGCCAGCGGTGCGCGTCAAGAAATGGGTAAAAATATGGAAACTCACTAGGCGATTCGGTGGGTTTGGCAGACTAGTTGAATGAGGTACACTTCCTGACATGCCAAAGGAGAGGTGGGCTGGGCTGTTATTTGTGGGACGTGGTGTTGAATCGATGCTAACTTGAGTTAAGCCGCTGGTAGCTAAGCCGGGCGGGAGGTCATCTATTGAAGGGCTGAGAGCCGAGTTGCTGGATGGGAGGACGTCGGGTTGTGGGCTGGCGGAGAGAGCGACCGCCGAAGAGGCAGCGTTGACGGCTGCCATGGGGAGACTGACAACGCTCTGGGTACCGACGCCCCAGTTCGTCATAGGACCGAAAGTGAGGGTTCCAAGGGTTCCATCTATGGTGTCGTGTCCAGCGAGGATGCTCTGGACGCGGGGGGGGCGCTGTTTTCGCTGTAAGCGGGGAGGTGGGAGTGACCTGTGAGTAGCGCCGCCTGTTCGTTCGCCACGATTAGAGACATTTCCGTCCTGAGTCACTATCGAGGGTGGGGTGGTAGCAGAAAACGAGTGGCCGCGGTGCCTTGGAGGAAGAGTGTTGAGATCTCGCCGCGAGCTGTTTGTGGCAATTTGGGGGGCGTTCTGGACAGCAGAAGAAGCAGATTGACCACCAGTGAGTGTGGTGTTTGCATATTGTGGGTTGTTAAAACGGGGAATCGGATTAGGACGGTGAGGCATGCTGGCTCTGGCCGTTGCTGCCTGGTCAATTCGGTCGTTCAAAGTCGTTGGACAATACGGGGACGGGAGATGATGGGTACTTGAGGTTTTAAGATCGTCTGCTGAGCGGAGAGCAAAAACTCAGAACAGAGCGTAGGCCAACCCGGGAACGCCCAGAACAACGGGCTAGAACCAAATGTTCTCGACGGTGACTGGCCACTTGTCCCGACTGGTCTCGGGTCTCGGGTCTCGAGTCTTGGGCACTGGTGTGAGTTTGCTTACTTGTGGTGGTGTATGTCTGCTTCTTCAAACGAGGTTGACTGCTCAGCCTACGTCGTCGTTCTCACTCATCCCCGCCGCCGCCGAGGGGCAGCAGGAGCGGCATATATACTCACAAGCAAAATGTATCATTACAATGGGGATAATCAACCCTAAATCGTTGGTGGAGCGAGTACGTAGTGTGCAGAGCAGAGTAGTTGCCAGTGGGCCAGTGGGGGAGGTCAACCCAAACCCGGAGAGGGACGCCAAACAAGCAGTTAGGGTCACTCCTTCGTGGGCCCACGATGGGCTAAATTCATGTAACGTTCTCAGACGCTCAACCAACCACGACGACGAGTCCCACGACCCGCAACCCGCAACCCGCAACCCGCGACGATTCCGGTCGGACGTTGCTGCGCTGCTCGTCGTTGGCTAGCTGGCCATAGACGCGCTGGTATGCGGTGTATGGCGTATGGCGTATGGCAGCAGTGTATAATAACGCAATAATGCACTAAGTAACGCAGCTCCCAACCCCCACTGCTCAACCTCCGAACATTTCGGAACACCCCTTGAACCTCGCTTGTTCCTTCGCTGATACCCATGACGACCACAACCATTCTCAACGACGGACGTCGTATTCCTAATCTCGCATTTGGCACAGGTTCTGCCCTCAGAGACCAGGATGCATCCGCCCAAGTCATCGCCGCCCTTAATGCCGGCTTCACCCATATCGACACTGCCCAGGTGTATCACAATGAGCAGACGGTAGGAAAGGCACTCGACGAGTTCTTCAAGAGCCGCAAAAACAAGACCGACGTCGATGTCGAGAAAGGTTTCTATTCCCCCAAACGACGCGAAGCCATCTGGGTCACGACAAAATTGGGCAATGGGACTGCTGGAGCTGTTGGCGAACTTCATAAGAGCCTTGAAAAGGTACATTTTCTAATGTCGAAATGCCGTCCGCAGTGGCTGACCAAGTATACATTACTCATCGACGTAGCTAAGGCTTGCATATGTCGATCTCTACCTTATCCATAGTCCTGTCCTCGTAGAGGGACCCATCAACGAGGTCTGGCGGGGAATGGAGGACGCACAAGCAAAATGTCTCGCAAAGTCTGTCTTTCAACGCGACTGCAGCGCCATGTCCTGATGGTGTCTTGACGAAATAGGAGTATTGGTGTATCCAACTTCGACGTTGAGCAGCTCGGACTGCTCCTCAAGACTGCCAAGGTCGTTCCCGCGGTGAATCAGGTTGGTCCACCTTGGTGCCTCCTGAGGTGTCAGTGACGCTACTCACTCACTCTTTTATTGTGTTTACCCGTAGATACACCTCCACCCCTATAACTACGCGGAAAACGCTCAGCTGCTCCGGTTTGCGCAAGAGCGCGGCATTGTAATCGAGGCATATGGTGCGTTGGCGTACGTCGGCACCTCTATTCCTCTCTCCGGCTCGTTTGTTCACCTCACCTCGCTTCTCCATTGTCGCCAGGCCAATCACCCAATATCCAAACGGACCTGTCACCAAAGCTCTCGCTGGACCAGCTGCACGTCTACATGCCACTCCTGCGCAGGTAATACAGCTTTGGGTTCGTGCAAAAGGCGCTGTGATTGTGACAACCACGAATAAGGAGGAGAGACTGAAGGAATACCTCGGGATTGAAAGACTCGGTTTGCATTTCTGTCTGGAATGAAGAGTCCGACCACTCACTCCTTGTGTAGGCCCACTCATGCCCGAGGAAGTTGCTGCAATTGACACTGCAGGAGCACTGGGTCCCGACTCATATCCGGGGGAAGAACTCGAAAACCGCAGGTGGAGGAGAGCGATCTGGTTACGAGGGAATTCAAAGATACTATATTGGCTCATACTTGTCATGGTCCTTGGTCTCTGGGCTGGCGAGCACCTTTTGGGATGGGCCTTTAGACAACATTGAAAATATGTTTGAGGGTACACGGACACTGGAGATAACTCAAAACTTAGCTTGCACGGCTACTTTTTGCCAACTCAGTCGGGCGTTTCGCGTTAAGAGTTTGTGAGTTGATAATGTGCTCACGAGACACAAGCCAGCCGGCCAACCAGAATCTATGTTGTTACCATGTATGGCTTGTCCTCGTTCTTTTCTGATTTTTCATTTATCTCGGAGGAGCAGAACGCAGTGGCTCAGGGAGTGGCCGCAGCGCGTTTAAGTGTGCAGGATGATATTTGAGTGAGTCTCCATGCATGCATGAATGGACTGGTGCCAGTGAAGGGCTCACTGGCGAACGGATTGCCACCGCACCTCGCCACAGCACCCACACAGCACCACCATGTCATCACAATACTCAGGCTCCCCATTGCCCCAAAACAATGTCAATGGTCAGCTTGGCAATAAAACCATATGTATGGCCTAATTCCGTAGGACGGTGTACGAGCTCCCCTTCAAGAAACGCGCTTAAAGATCACCTACAGCCGAACCAAGAAAACAAACTCGCAAAGAATTGACAATTCAGAACTCTGATCTGACAAATTCCAAACCTTCTTTATCATGCCCAAGGTTCACACCACTGTATGAGCCCCAAGGCCTGCGGGTTAATAGCTTCCTACTGAATTGGCATCTAAGGCCTATTGTATCACCTTCAGGAAGCCGCACCTTTTCTGGGAAACAAGGAACATTGTGAACCCTTGACCGATTGAAGGAAAGGTCAGCACGACAAGCAGTTGTACGAGCTATATCCACTCAAGGTCATCAGACCTCGGTTCAACGATTTGACAACCCAACCCCGCCGTTGAACCGTTGTACCGATGGATGGACTCGAGCCCTATTGATCGGTCGCTGAGTAATGTGTTACTCTTTCCGCGACAAGTTTGCTACATTGCAGTCACCAAAGAGAGAACGGTAATCTGCATCAAGGTCACACGTGAGGAAAGAGCGGTCGGAATATAACGAACGGCGGGACCACTGACTCTTCTGTTATTAACATCATATAACCTGAGCACCTTCATCCACAAGGACACTCACGTTGGTCATCCAATGCCTGAACCGGCCCCAGGTCATCCAAATTACCAAAGTAGTTGAACGTATGGAAGACGTTGGGACCAATAGTTCCTATTCGTGTATCGCTGGTTTATTTAGTGGCCCAACTGATTGTAGGAGGCGGGACGTGAAGTCGACTAAAGACACCAACTGAACAACAGTCGATTTAGAAGATGACCAGGCGCCATGCACTTCTGTATGACCATTCCCAGGCTCCCAGAAGCCATTAGCAATACTGCCCACAATCAGACATGGCGCGCCATACAAAAATGCGCCCTAACCTTAACGACATTGGAAGACTCGCAGTAGCTCTCAAAATGTTAATACAGTGGCCTATTAGGCTGCTGGTGCCATTAAGAGCAGTAATGTAGTCTGAAACGCTGTGCCCTCATAGTAGAGTGTGGTGCCAGGAGCCAGCGAATATGGGAGCAACCAAAATGGCAACGCCGGACCCTGTATGGATCATAATAAAGGCGATGTAAAGGACCCGTACGAGAACTCGTCGGTCATCTACAGGACTCGCCTTGAGCGAACAAGCCAAGGGAATGGAGCACGGCGCAACTGAATGATAGCTACTGATCTCCAATGCCTCAGCCCGCCTCATTCTTCTTCGGGCTGTCATTGATCATCGATAACAGGCGGGAAGACATGGTGACAGGCTTTCGAAGGCAGTGGGATAGATATCCCCAGCCGATATGGGTGGTCACGAGCGTGTGTCCGGCTTCGAGATGACCTGCCTCCAGCTATTCTGGGTTGACTATTTCGTATTGCTTGCTGTCTAATGCGCACAAAGGCGTCATCCCGCCGTCCTTCGTCGAAGATGTCGTTGCTGTCTGCGTTTACCTTCACTTTCTGCAAAGGCAGGGATACATGCATAACCACCCTGAATGTCATTCCAGCTTCACTTCAATGTTGTGGTCCAGCTGCACCGTGAGAACCCGACCAAATTTCTTCCTTGTGTTCACCACGAGTAGGCACCTGATGAGATTAGTTCAGAAAGTTCATCCACTTCGCTGCAGATGGAGACAAAGCATCCGGGCCATAAGTTTCCGGAAACACCAGTATGCGTGGGCCGGACTTTACGTGTGCTGGGGTGTCGGGGTGGAGGTGCCGTCTATATTCGCCGTTGAACACAGTTGGGCTGGGCTATTGGCGCCGCCTTGGTGCTTTTTTTGTTACGCCAGACCTGGCGGAGCACTTAAGCATGAGGGTAAATAAATCGGGGATAGGAGTAGTCGAAATACATCTAGTATGCGTCGAAGCCTGGAACAGCCTCAACGTAATATTTGATAATAACAATAATAATAATAATAATTATTGGTATGATCAATCGATCGAGCGAGGCAAGCAGGTGGTCAGAAAGGTTTAGAATCAAACGAATACTCATCCTCATCTCGGACGTATGGAAGCGACGGACGAAAACGAAGAGTTGCGACGGTTCCGGGAAGATTGGAAACGCGAAGTAGCAACCCGAAAACGCGCAGACACAGTACTCTCCTCCGCCTCTGTGTCGTCGTCGACGGTCCCTAGATCCGAACCAGACCTCCAACTCAGCATTTCATCACCTTCAGACGCATCCTATGACGACCAGAATCGATTATGGCCCTCCAACCTTAGCTCTGCCGTCGAAATCTACTCAGAGGCCGTTGCACTTGAGGAAAATGGCCTGCTAGACGCCGCGACACAGCTCTATAAAAGGGCATTCGCGGTCGACTCCAATGTCCACAAGGCCTACGATCGGGCAGTTAAGAGTACCCTCGAGAAAGAGCAGGCTGAGCACAAGCAGGCTGAGCACAAGCAGGCTGAGCACAAGCAGGCTGAGCACAAGCAGGCTGAGCACAAGCAGGCTGAGCAGTTGACCGCTCATGACTTGGCCAGACGCGTCGCGAGGCTAAACGTCGCGCCTGTGCACACTCCAGGCGTCGCAGAGGGAAGAGAACAGAGCGACGGCAGGAGATCACTAGACAATTCGCGCTCGAAAATCGCTCTCGCTCATCTCCTCTCCAACGTTGCCCTTCCAGATGCAAATGCGCTCTCGTTCATGCCACCACTGCGACTCCCAGCATCCTCAGACGCACCAGCACCAGAACAGCCCACCGACCCCGCGGTCCTCAACGCCCTCACACCAATTCGCAAACTTCCTGACGAACTCCTCATCCACGTCCTCCTCTTTCTCATCGAGTCACCTAGCTCGCGTCGCCATCATCACCATTCCCATGCCCGGTCCAATTCTAGCGCTGTGACTGTACCCAAGCTTGGCGAAGACGACAACTGGTTCGCGGCCCCGAAGCAGAAACCCGGACTGATAGCTGCCTCCAATGGCGCTACCAGTATTGAGCAGTTCGCCAGAGTTTGTTGGAAAGCCCGAGTACTAACGCTCGATGCTGGCATATGGAGGTACGTTGGTCTTTCTCAAACCGACGCGAACCCAATAGACAGGTCCACGTTCCTCCCTCAAGGGGGGGCAAGACGTAATGCAGGTCTCAGTGCAGGTCTCGGTGTTGTACCACTTCAACCCCTTTACTGGAGACGAGAGCCCAGACCACAACCAAACTCGAGCGCTGTTGGGCGCCCACCTTCACTCATCGGGTGATATACCATGGTATTGAGTCTAGCTGATCCCAAACCTTCAAACCTGCCCGACTGCTGACGGCGTGCCCGCTATTAAAAACCAGTCTAAAAACACACTAGGAATAGAACCCATTTGACGCAGAACATGTTCCCTTGTCGTCCTATTTGCTCACTGACTAACGATGTACTTGGAACCGTCCTCTCAACTGTGGCCCCTTCCTAGGGTCCTCGTCCATTCAACATATATACCTCCTCAAGTCCCCGTCCTGCCGGCCTACTCTGTTCAATCCCTCTTGGAAGCATACGACGGTGACTACCGACGGACGTACATCGAGCAACCGCGCGTCCGCGTCGATGGAGTCTACATCGCCGTGTGCCATTGTGAGTCCAAACCCATCCGATGCCTCCCTACTTTCGTTGCCGACTCCGAGGGCAGATGTTCGCGCGGGCCACAACGAGAATGCGTGGGTCAACATTACGCACCTGATCACGTACCACCGGTACCTTCGGTTCATGCCTAACGGCGTTGTCCTGTCATTACTCGCAAACGAGGACCAGAGACCACATGATGTGGTGCGTAACCTGAAGCCAGGTTTAAAGATGAAGGTATGTCTGCTCTTCTGCGCCACATCAACTCGTCACAGCCATACAAACCCACTACTCGCAGGGCTTCTCAACTGGAACCTGGACACTTGATCCTTCGACTTCAACAGTCCACGTCCGCTCCCTCATTGATCCTTCCAAACCGCCCCTCCCGCCGCCTGCACCCGCCCCTGCAGTCCCACTACACGTACTGCTTCCAAACCATCCGGCGCACCAACCGGCGCCACCCCCGCCCCCGGGTACGCTACGCTACAGCTTCGACATGGAGCTCAAGCTCCGCAGTCGGCCCATGGGCCGGTGGAACAGGCTCGACTTTGTGAGATACGAGAGTGTGGATTTATTCCAGGCTGGGGAGAGATGTGATGTCCCGTTGAAGAATGAACGGTCATTTTGGTTTAGTAAGGTGCGACGTTATTCAGATGATATTGAGGCGGACTCTTGAGAGGGTATCTGGCGGGTGCCGGTTCAGTTTGTCGGATGGATGGTTTACGTGCTAGGGTGGATGTAACCTATAATTCATCAATTGATTCTCTAGACCATTGATAAACTATTTGTGGTTCAAAATACACCAGCTTATCTGTCATTGTTTAGCGTCGTGGCTGGAAGATTATTTTATAATATCTTGCGCGAAGACGTGCTTCCAGCCCTGTTAGCTCAGTAGGCAGAGCGTGGCTACTTCTGAAAAGTTGCAATATCGAGGTCGTTCGAGACCCGCAAAGGGTGTAATAGCGTCATTTTGGCCCGCGAGCGGAAAAGGATGTACCAAAATAATATAAATACGAGCAAATGTGTATACGTACCTCTAGAAGACACTAATTTCCCATTCCCACCACGTCGCCCTCGCAGGCACTGCACACATCCCAGTTCAAACCTCGGTATGCGACGTGGGCACCAGGAATGGTAGAAATCACTGGCCTTCTTGACCGGTCGTACTGGCCAAATGTTCCCTTTGCGGGTTGGAGGACTTGTCGGTTGGCCATATTTTCCCTGTATTGACGCATTGCAAACAAGTCATTGCGTTCCAATGCAACCTTCCAAGAATTCTAGCTCTTGATTAATTGAAGTTCGAGTACCGGGCAATTCAGCACAATGCCGAATCCGTAGTGTAGATGATCTGAGTACTTAATCGAGACCGTCGGTGCAGTCTGTTGATGCTTGTACGAATCCGAGGTACACATAGGGAATCACATTCTGGTCACATAATATCTAGACCTTCAGTTACACCTTACACGTCCTAATTAGGAGATGGAAGATATATACGTCACTGCCATTGTCGTCACGACCATCGTCGTCACTACCATCGTCGTTTGATTTGTGTGACATCCGAACGCAGCTTGGCTACATTGCGAAAGGGATCGCGTAGATTATTATTGCCTTCCTTGGCCAGTTTGGCATCTGTAAGTTATCCACCACATATTCGACCTGCCGAGGTGTGACTGGTTGAACAGCCTCTTGCAAGATCAACTCTTCAGCAAAATTAATCCGACTCGCTTGGCTGGTACACAAGTTACCGCTTGGCACACAGGATGTCGTCGATATATATCGTTGAATGCATGAGTGCAGGCGCCGTTATGTTACCGCCGCACGCTGACTTGATGGCCTTTCTCTACAATTCCATTGGCACTTTATTGGCACGCGAATCTCAACGTGATGTTTAGATATGATTGTTGCCACATCGTCTGATGAGAACACCGACACCTTCCCGAACCCCGGACCGTTATTCGCCGGACCGTTATCCGCTGTACCTCGATATGAATGCGACGATAGGACTCCGTCCAAAACCCAGCCACCGACTCTATTACCGCAGCCTGTTCGTTCGCGTTCCTGACCACCAGCTGATAGATCCGCTGACCATTACTCCGCTCCGTGTCTCCATAATCGGCCGTCTCTCGAGAACAACTGTGCAATGCAGTGACGGAATTAAGGCAAGCACCACTCGCGAGGTGAAAACACACAAGGAAATTATACTGATATTATGGTCCTCAACAGGGTATGGAGTGTCACAAAAGTGTCCGAAATTGCTCTGACAATTCTCAGAAACAACTCATTAACAAACAACGCAATCCTCCTTAAAGCTAAGGTTATACATCGTCTTGTCTACAGTCTTTTCAATTTTCTTCCAATCGCTCCTTCGTTGGATGAACTCGTACACATCCTGCGTTTTTCGGTGGTAAGAAAGCACGTAAAGACTCAAAGGTATAATACTCACTTCGGGACGGAACCTACCGCCGTACCTGGCTGTATCTCTGACAATGGTAGCTAGGTCTTTCGCATCCTCCACAATAAATACGTGGCCGAGCATCTTAAAAGCGGCAAAGTCCTGAGCGAGTTGCTGACCATTTTGGGAACCACCAATCTTGAGAGACAAAATGAATGAGTGATACGCGTTCAAGTCCGCGATCACTTGGAATCCGCCTTGGAGGGAGATGATTTGCCGCTTTAAGTGCTTTTGAATGAGACTTTACCAAACAGATATCAGTAAGGGTACCAATGTAGTATGTTGAGACATACCCGTGGAGCCGTGTCCCGACCTCGATATAGAACACCTCGAGCACCTCTCTCGCTGCGCTTCCTTTGACGAGTCTACAGTGGACGTCAAGGCATCGAATAACCTCTTTACATCCTTTAGTTGGTCCAAGATCCATTTCTTGACCCTCAATTGGGTAGTACTCCCGCGCTCCAGAGTGGATGTGGAGCAGATGCTCGATTTGTGCCATCAAGACCTCGGTGGCTGTATTCAGTCCCTTGGCCACCGATTCATCAAGAGAATTTTCGAATCGTTTCTTCTCACGATTTACGGGCGAGAGAAAATCTGTCTTGTCAAGGTGGTGAGCCTAGATTTTATCCCATCATCAGTGAGGGTGCCGTTGAACTTTGCGAATAGGCGCATACCATTTCTCTGTCGAAGTAGACTTGCACCATACTGCCGATCGTGTCGCCGACATGAACCAACTCGAAGAACCCAAGCAAGGGAGCAACGACGGCGTCCTCATCCTTTTTCTGCTCCACTGCTTCTGGTGATCTCGGGTGCTGAAGAGGTTTCCATACTCTCATTTGCTCCACTGCGCTATTGAACCCGGGTTCTAGGTGCCTCTCCCTCAACGCGATCAAGAGTAAGACGAAGACTTCTTGAATTGTCTCTCGCAATTTGACCCCAGTTTGACCAGGGAAGCCACATATCGACCAGGCATACTTTCCGTCCTCGTCGTCTACCGAGAGGCTGGCACGTCGATCGAGGAGCTTGGTGGCTGTCGATTGAGGTGCTTGTGCTTGACGAGCAGCCGCACTGGATGGAAGAAGACTGTTTGCAGCTGAAGTAGTGGGTGGTGGTGGGAAGAATGATTCAAGTCGCTTGAGGGAGTCTCGAGTGGCGTGGATAAGTTCGAGTGCAATGTCCAGAGAGAGAAACAGATCAAGATTGTCCATAGACACTGGTACTTTAGAGGCAGTGGTAGCGCCATTGTCCATAGTAGGTAACACCGATCCGCTAGTGGTGGATAGCGCGGTGACTGGAGAGAAAGCTACGCTGGATGGGGTAACCCTCGACGACTTGGCTCTTCTATGCGCTTTAGGCTTCTCCTGTGAAGATGGTTTGGCTACAGGCTGGGCCCAAGGATCGTCCTCGATAGGCAGTACGTTCTGACCAACAAACTCTTCCACATCCTCAGCCGGCTCGTATTCCTCATCCTCATCATACATCTCCTCACTCCAGATTACTGCCCCGCTCTCTCCTTGTATTGTGTACCCTTCGTCGACTTTGGGTGCGCCTCCCCACTTGGCTGGGTTGAGCATAGATATACCATTTACAGCACCACCGACTGCCACGCTCCCAACGGTCACAACACCGGAACCAACGGCCTGTACGCCTGTGACGACACCAGAACCAATGGCTTGCACTCCGGTCACTGCAACCGTTCCAACGGCCCCCACTGCTTTGGGGATAATCGTAACAGGAAGCATAAGGACGTTGCCGAAGCTGTTCAGGACGTTTCGCTTTATCTGAGCTGGGTTCTGCGACGTGACGAAGCGTGCCTGGAGGTCAGAGGTTTGCCTGGTGCCGTCGACAGCCGCAGATAGAGCAGTGTGGTTCTTCATCTGCAAATGGTGGCTTAGAAATAAACGGAGATCACTACAGCATTAATGTACCTGGGCCTCCCAACCTTTGCATATGACATCAAAATTCCTCTTGACTGCCTCGACTTCTTCGTCGAGATATTCATCCATATGTGGCTCAAACATCCGGAATATTATCTCTTCCGCGTCCCATCTTGACACTTGTCCCTCGTTATTGCCTGCACTCGGTAGCGCGTCATCCTCGGCTTCCTTTACACCCACAGGGTCAGAAGGCTCGTTCTTGCCCTTGCTGATCTCGACAAGAACATGAATGATCTTCCAAGACATCATAAAGCTTGCTGCACACGCTTGAAGATACACTGCATCGTTTGTAGTTCCTTCTCTGGCTTGATTCAACTTCTCGGCATCGATGTCCCGCGCGCGACTTAGGACCCCAGCGACATATTCACCGAGCACTTCGTTGACGAGCCTATTGGAGAATAGTAGGAGCACTTGCGCAAGAGGCGGAAAGACGCGCACAGCAACCGATCCGTTGGCACGGAGCGTCTCGAGAACGTGAGTGACGAAATTCACGAATGGGCCAAATGAGAGCTTTTGGTCCGCCCTGTTAGAATATATTAGACAATTTTTAGAGAATTAGACGACCAGGAAGTGCGGTAGAAACGCACGTAAAATTCAGATTTGGGTCCCAACGTCCAGTTTCGTAGAACACTTCTCTCCGTTCGATCCAGACTTTTCCAACCTCCCAGACAGCGCTAGTAACCTCTCCTGTTGAACCTATTCCACCTCCAAACACCAACCTCGTCGCGGTTAGCAGGCCATTGCC
>Ga0307515_10013689_pt1 | contig 15116 bp, 3 predicted proteins | sample 17_EM_MG_FD_194513 | JGI IMG/M metagenome (GOLD analysis project Ga0307515, IMG submission 194513) | Populus trichocarpa ectomycorrhiza microbial communities from riparian zone in the Pacific Northwest, United States - 17_EM | ecosystem: Host-associated > Plants > Roots > Unclassified | place... | reverse complement strand
AGTAGAATAACTTACGTAATTTATAAGTAATTTATAAAAAAAATTATTATATAATATACTATATCCAATTATCTATCTAAAAATAAATTTTTTATATATAATATATATATATAGCTGCCTAGATGCTACTTAATGCGTATGGTCTGTTTTAAATGCTGCGAAATGCTGCGAAATGCTAAAAATGCTGGCAAAATGCTGCTAAATTTTTTCCTGACGATATTATAGATCTAACCAGATTATAGAGGAGCTAGTTTAGTAGATGCGTATTATATTCCGTTCTAGAATCCTATTAACCCCTAAGGGTAAGGCAAGTTTATGTAGTTCTAATTATAATATAACCATAATCTAACCTTAATATAGCCTAACCGCACCGCAATGTTTAAGGTTATTGGCAAGTTAAATAAGCAGAAATGTTCTTTGTGCAGGATTAATAGCAAGAGTAAGTTTGCTAGTTATATTTCTGTTATATCTTAGATCTAATATAAATAGCATGCTTATCTAACTAAGCTATATATATTTGGTTTAATAAGGTATACTTATATTCTTTAATTATATTACTGATATATCTATAATCTAACTGTAAATAGAACTTCGTTTTACCTAATGTAACGCTATTAGAGATTATAGATAACTTTAATAATAGGGAGACGTTTGATACTAAGGAGGACTACGCTGTGTAGATTAATTAGGTTAAGGTGTTTATGCATCTTAGATGTATGCCGGTTAGATCCTAGTTATATTATAGGTATAGAATATTACGCGGAGCATAGAGTATAGCGCGGAGTATTGCGGTTAGGCTTTCTTTTAGATATTATAATGTCTTTATATCTAGGTAATTACCTTAATATAACCTCTGCCCTTTATGCTTATAAATATAGAAGTTCGTACTAACTAAGTTCTCATTCTAATTTTTTAAGCTCCAATTCCATCTTTCGATTTTATAGTTTAATTGCTTTTGCTTTAGCTTCTATATATAAAACCTAGGCTTCTTATTTATGAATATTTAATTGGGATTACTGTAGCGTTAACTGTTATAAGAATTAAGCTTGTTAAGTAACAGTTATGCGAAGTAAAGACTAGGAGCTACTCTTATATCCTAGATATAGTTAGCTTATAAGCTAGATATATTAAGGATATATCTAGATAATTCTACCTAATAGTAAAATAGGCCTAGGAGAGAGCGAAACCTAACTATTATTTAATATTGTAATAGAGGAAACTAAAAAATATTAGCTTTATAGAATTTAGTAAGATTTAGAATATAATATACCGGAGCAAATAGAGGTAAGAGATTATAAGCGAGATTTTAATCGTGCGCCTTACAAACTTTGTAATTACAACTATGGGCGTATACTAGTTCCAGAAGATAATATATCTAATATAATATTATTAAAATTAAAATCTTTATCCTCTTTAATACTTATAGATATAGCATTAGCTTTTCCTTTATTAGTACGGGCCTATTTTCTTAATTTTTCTAGCTCTTTTAAAACTTATAGAACTATGGCAGATTATATTAGCGATATATCCACATTAGAGCTATAATAAATCTATATATTTACGCTTCTTTGCTAGAGCTATTCTTTTGGCGACAAATATAGTTCGCGATATATATGAAATCCCATACTAATAATACGCCTTTTACGCTTTAAAATTAAAAACATTAATTCTTTGTCCACTATAATCGTTATTATAATACTATATTACGGATATATAAGATATACTAATATTAAAATAGCAGCTAAAAGGCTTAATCGACGCCCAAGATTATTCGCTTAAAAATAGGAGCATTTAACGGCGTTTATATTCTTTATAATTATAGAGAATATATTACTGTCTATTTTACTATAATATAAATTTATTCCAGATGTAATATATATATATCGCTTATATCAATACCAGTTTACGATTTTATAGTTATTACTATACTTTTCTATAACCGTAAATGTTAGAATATAGATATAGTATGGATTAATTAGGGATATAATATCTCTATACCTTTAATCGCGTCTAAAATTTTATAGTATTACTTGCGGCTTATAGCCTCTATAATCGAAGCTATATATTACCCAATACTATCTTAGCCCATATTTCCGGCTCTAATAACTTAATAAATACCGCAAAAAATGTGGATTTAGTAATATATAATTGTAGACTTTATATAGCCCTGCTAGGTCTGCGAGGGGTTAATATCTGCTAGGTAAAGGCCAAGCCCTAATATATTTTAGTAATATCTTTAATATATACGCATTATAAAATACCTTTTGCCTACGCCCTATCTATATCTATAAGAGCTATATAAAATCCACGTTTATAGATATAACTCCAATAAGTTGGATAGCTGTAATTCTTATATAAGCGGAATATAGTATGGAAAAGTTATTAATATATCTCTGCTGATCGGCCCATAGCTTAGTTTACAAAAACTCTTATTAGTGTAATAATTATAGCCTTATTAGAATAAAGATATAATTATAATATAACTGGGTTATATAATACCTTTATTAATTCTAGGGATATTTGCAGTAATTATAACCTCATCTAGCCCAGCTATACTAACTCGTTTAAACGACATATTAATTTTAAACGTTTTTAACGTTAATAGTATTTCTATCTAGCCTTTTTAAAAGCATATAATTATTAGCTTACTATTTTTATGGAATATATCTTATATATATCTAGGACCAGTTTTATAATATAGATGCTTTTTAAATATTACCCCTTATATATCTTAACCTTATAGAAATAATAAAAGCTATTGCTTTTTAATTATGTATCGAATCTTGTTAAGATTTACTAGGCTTTAATAAAGGCTTAGAAGGCTAGTGACATCGTATTTTTTGTAAAACTCTTTTATTAAAGGGCTGTATATAAAAGAGCCTAATAGAGTAAGGATAGAGTATTAATATAGCTTAGATATAACATACTTAGAGTAAGCCCTAGCCCCAACTATCGCTAGATTTATTATTAAAGTTCTTTAATAAGCTATATTAGAACCTTCAACGGAGGCGCTAGAGGATGCGTATGTTTGCTATAAGAAGTTAAAATAATATAAGGGCAATCCTTAATATTATCTAGCTATATATAATTGAACTCTACGTTATATAGGGCTAGTACCTATTTTCTAGGCCCTTGGGCGTGGTTATAACCTAGATATATTAGTGTTATATTATAGTTATATTATAGTTATATATATATTATAATAACTTACCGCAATTATTTAATCTTTTCTTTCTATGCTTTACCGCTGCATAGGTTTCTGGGGTACCCTAATAGCCTTAGTTAAGTAAATCTCTTAAATACTTTAATAAGTATCTTAAAACTGAAGAAAGAGACTTTTAGTAGTGTTTTTTATAGTTCTGTATTTAACTTCCCTTAGTATAGTATATACTTGCTACGGGTCTATTTATAAGTAACTAGTTATAGCTTAGTTATAGTAGTAATATATTTAGGATCTATTAGACACTAACCGTATACTTTATAATATAAAGATATGGCTTATAACTAGTACTTTGCTCTATATAGGCAATCTAGTGCTAAAATGTATAATAAATACTATTATAAAGCCTATATATATGTTAATAAAAATAGATAATATAAATAAATGTCTTACGTGTTCGTGTCTCTTCGTTTAATATTATTTTAATTTAATTCTATTAAATCGCCGAGGAAGTGTATAAGAGTTCGCGACGTCTATATTATAACTTAGATATAGTAGCATAATATTATAGATATATTATACTTTTTCTCGTAATTTACGTATTCTTTCCCAGTCCTCCACTATAATTTGCTTGTGATAAAAGTTTTATAGTTAAGGGTCTAAATATTCGCAACAAAACACGCCTAAATAGGGTATCTGTCTTCTAAAACACTTTTGGAGGCCAAGAAGAGGGTATATTGTACTCATTTTGTTCTTTAATGTGTATAAGTATTACATCTATTTATATTAGAACCAAGTTATATATAGGATCTATCTAGGATATAGTGTCTTACATTTTCGTACATCTTTGTAATATTTTTATTATTCAGCTATAGGCCAAACAAATCTATAATATATCTAATCCCGTGCTTAGAGGACACAGGATATTCTGGTATCTCTTAACTAAATACAAGTCTTTCTACTGCAAGCGATCCAGTTTGTGTAATTAATATTAAGCCTAGCTATATTATAGAGATAATTAGTTTATATATTATATATAGCTCACGTTATATAATTCTACTTACTACTATTGTTAAAGAAGAGGCGTTGGCAGATCGTTGTAGTATAGGCATTTGGGATTAAATATCTTGGTGGTACTCCCAATATAAGCCGGATATATCCTAATTACCGTCTTTAATGTTTACACATATGCGTTCCTCCTGCACCCGTTGCCCTTTATAGAAGAAGTCCTCCCGTAATTGTTCCAAGTCTTCAATTAAAGGCTGAGTTTCTTCTGTTGGCAGTAGTATAAAAGAACTACCCGAGATAGGCAAGTACGTAAGGGTACCTGGATTATATCCTGGATACATTGTTGATTTATCCTAGATACATCTTTACGCACTTCGGGATACTTGCGTATTATTGGCCATTTTTAATGCTAAGATTTGCACGATCTTGAATACGCCAAAGATAGGGTATGGTTGCAATATTATATGATAATGTATAGCTTTAATATATTAATCACGATAATTTTAAAGAATTTTATATTAAAAGCTCATTAGGTGTGCGCGCACGGGGCTAAAGTTTATCAAGTGTAAGATTTTGCGACGTGGCGTATTTGAACACTCCCGGAGCTTTTGGCTACACTCTCCGACCTTTAAACTCTAACAGGCGCAGATAAATATCTTTATACTTGTTACGGCACTAGCAGAACTTAGCAGAACTTCGCGGTTACGTAACTAGAGGACTGTATAAAAGCACCCTACTTTAACTAGCGCTGCTCTTCTTCTCCTTTCCTTTCTCTAGCTTTAGATCCTTATTTATAGACTACCAATTATATAGGCTTACGCGTCCCTCTTACTATACTCGTGCCTTAATTAACTAAGTCGCTAATATTATCTAAAGCTTAACTACCCTTTCTTCCTAAGAAAGAACTTAAATATATTTACGGACCACGAACTAAAATAGAACATAGAATTAGACCTAAAGAATATTACTAAAACTAGAAGAATAGAAAAGAATAACAAGACCTATAGAATACACACAGACTAAAACCCCTGCAGAACCCTACTAAAGGTTACCCCAATAACCGTACCACAATGCTAAGAAATACAGCAGCCGGCAAAGCAGCCGTAGGACCCTTAAATACCTCCAATAGTAAAATAGCAACTTAAACTCCTAGGTGGAGCTCGCAGCAGCTAATACTAAAATTAAATAACTTTAAGAGCTGCTTAAAGCTAGAGAACCCCCTATACCTAGTAAGGAATTATTAGACACCTAGAGACTTACTATAGTCCTTAAGGCTCTAGCCTAACGTATAGCATTAGCATCGTTACGGTCCATAAAGGTCGCGGACCCCCTATTACTTATAAACGGAACTAACCCTATATTTAATAATTAGAAGCTTTAATTACAGGATAAGCTTAAAGTTAATGCGGACCACTTCCCTACTACTTAGGCTAAAATGGCCTACGTCTTTGGCCGTACCGGCGGGGACGTATAGACGCACCTACGTCCGCGGTACGCACAGGACTTAGTAAAGCCCTTCCTCTCTAAAGAAGAGATAATTGTTTACCTATCTTCTATTTATAAGGACCCCTTTAAAGTATAAAACGCCCGACTTAATTATAAAAGCTTAAATATAAAAACGACAGAGACCTTTTCGGCCTTTTAAACCCGCTTTCTGCACCTAGCCGGCTAGGCTTAAATTTCCCAGGAAGATCTAATGCTAGACCTATTTAATAAGCTTACCCTAGACCTACAGCAAGCCGTACTGCTAGTTTTTATTACTATATAGACGCTAAAGGAACTTACGAACTAGTGCTTAGCTATTAACTAAAGCCTTTACTAAATTAAGGCACGCGCTAAACGGTACAAAGCCAGAAACCCTTTAAATCAGACTATAAGCAATATAAGAACGGCCCACAATGCCCTAATATAATCGGCAACCCCCGCAGCACCACCCGTATAGCCTACCACCAATTTAGCAGCTAGCTATGCGGCCAGCCCTACTATAGGTCCGGCGAATGCTCGGCCTATATATAGTAACCCCTATATATAGGCCCTTAGTAATTAAGGAGCTTACTTCTCTTATGGATAGAAAGGTTACTATATAAAGGATTACCTAATAAACGCGAAAGTGGACGAGGTTCTATTAATCCAGGAGGATAGCGCGGAGTTGGAAAAAAAGGAGCCCTAAAGGAAGACTTCTCTTTAGGGTTAAAAGGGATTAATATATTAGATATTAATCTAGGTTAGCTAGTTAGTAAAAAAAGCTGCACTATCCCTTATACTTTATTCCGTAATAGATACTAAGTTTTAACCTCTGCTTTAGCTAACTCTAGAGTAAATACTTTTACCTTAATAGACACCTAATATACCGTAAAGCTAGCTAACTTTCTAAATGTACCTATTAAAGAACTACCTAAACTAATTCCTATCCGCGGGTATAACGGGCGGATAGGACTACCCATTATAACTATCTTGTGGATTTACCTCCGTATCGACGGACGAAGGCAGTATAACACCCCCTTCCTTATTATAAACCTAGGTAGCTATAATATAATCTTAAGGCGAAAATAGCTAGCCTATTTAGGCTTATAGCTCAACGTACGGAGTAGACGGCTTATCTAGCCCAAAACTTTACCCCTAACCCCTTCCTTTATAAAAGAAATCAGCATTATAATAGAAAACCTTATACGGCCCTAGATTAATACTATTTACTAGGCTAATGCTATACGTAGGGACTAGGCCTTTAAGAAAGATATATAGCTTAATTCGCAACGGATCCGTATACTATGTTACCCCCAGACTACCTATATTATGCTACCCGCATTAAAGACCTAGGAAGTTAATAGGGACCTAGAAAAGCCCCCTATAGAGAGCTTAGGCCCTATATAGCCACAAAAAACAGTAAGGGATGTTAGACGTTATACTAAACTAATAGATCGGAGGGATAACCTGCAGAAGATAGAATAGAAGCTAAAAAAGATTATAAACCCTAGACCGTAAAATACGGTTTAGAAAATAGCTATAAGGAAACCAGAGGACCTCCTACCAGTTAATATCTGCTATATTAGTGCCGTAGGATTCTACTAGAACTTGGTTTAGCCTAATACTATTACCTTTTTAACGAGCTTATATAAAATTAATTAAATAATTAAGGAAAAGGGAAGTAAGTTTAGCGGATAAGAAAGCGAGCTTATAGATAAGGAACTAGTAGAACAAAAGCTGCCCTATTAATATTAGAAATTTAAGGATATATTTTCTAAAGCAGCGTTTAATATACTTTTACCTTACCAACCATATAACTATAAGATTAAGATTAAGCAGGGTAAAGAAAACACCCTTAGCTTTAGCCCCCTCTATAAGCAGTCTATTACTAAATTATAGGCTATAAAGCAGTATCTTATTAATAACCTAAATAAGGGCTTTATTAAGCCTAGCCAAGCCCCTTTTACCTCACCTATTCTCTTTATTAAAAAGCTGTAAGAGGCTAGCCTAACTGGAACGTATAATTATCTAATTAATAGTATCACCGGTAAGTAGAAGGTAAGTTGAAGGTAAGTTAAAGGTAAGTTAAAGGTAGAATAAGTTTTATATATTAAAGGACAAATGCTTCTAACTACTTCTATTTAGAGACTAATCGCTAGTTCTTCTCTAGAGGGGAACCAGCTTCCTATATGTTTCTTCTAAGACGCTAGTAAAACCTTTTACCCTTAACCTGTCTAACTATGTCTTCTGGAATATAGATAGGATATAGATAAAACCTCCTACCGTCTTATTGGATATGTACCTCTTAGGGGATTCTGTTATAATTACCTCCCCTTTTAAGGTCTTAATTCTTTAAGACTTTACCTTTACTAAGCTTTTATAGAGTTCCGGCTAAAACCACTAGGGAAACCCTTAGTAAAAAGGTACTCTATAATGCGACTTATCGCCGGCTCTTTACTAGCGCGGAACTTTACTTTATCTTTTATTTTTCTGCTCTTCTCCTACCCTAGCTCCTTATAGTGTTTTTATAATAGGATTTTAATAATAGTAATAAAAATTTGGTGGGATTTACCTCTCTAATTTTAGGAATTTGTTATAAATAAATCTAGAGGTTGTCCGGTGCAACGCATTAACTAACTACTATTCCTATTTACCTAAATAGGCCTTAATAATAACGTCTTTTATTTTAATTTCTTTCTATTTATAAGTCATTGTCTCTCCCTTATCCTTCTATTAATAATACTATTTGTCTTATTTTTAAATAGGCTGTTTTTATTATATCTCGCCTTTTAGCTTCTGTATCTCTAGCCGTACTTCTATTACTGCCTTATTATCTTTTCTTAACGCGTTTATAAGCAATAGGATCTCCACCTTATCTCTTATAACGATGCTAACTTCTTAGAGTATTCTCTTATAATGGCTCGTGGTCCTTCTGCGCGTCCCTAAACCAGCAGTAGTGTCGTTAATCTCCTAGTAACGCCCTAGATAGCGTCTATTACTCCTATAGCAGTTTCCCTAAAATGCTGTTATTGCTGCGTTTATGCTCTTATATAGGACCCTTCCTACGTCTATAAGATGCCTTGCTCCGGCGAAAATAAATCTAAGTGCTCCTATTATTATAGTAGGAGAAAGACCTGTGTCCTAGTATTTCCTATTCCGTCCTATTTTAGATTTCGCTAATTATACTAAATTCCTACTGTCTATGCGCATGAGACTTATAGGCTCTAACGCGCTATCTAAGATTTCCGCTAATATCCTAATAGTAATAGGCGGGGATAGAAGGTGTCTTCCCTTGCTTATAGACTCTTTAATTCTATAAGGGTTTCTACTGCTATAGAGACGTAACGTTCTTAGATATATAGTGTCTAGGAGCGTATATACGAACAGCTCGTCCTTATTAATAATAATATTCGTACTCTTACGCGGGCTACTTTAGCTAGGTAAGTTTCTCTAGTAACTTACTTAGGAACTATGCTAACTCCTTTAGCTAATATCTTTCTAATCCCTACTTAGACGCCGATTTAGAACCTAGGGATACTAAGGATAGCGATAAAGGTTAAGATAAACGTTTTCCTCGCTAGTCTCCTACCTATGCTGGTCCTTCCAGTACCCATTGTTCTAAGAAGAATATTAGTGGAAGTGCTAATGCTTTTGGGGATAGAGGAGCTAATAATACCATTAATAATAACATTAAGATAGAAGAGGAGGCTCCTATTACTGCTACTAGTGTTTAAGTTATTACCTAGCTCTTTTCTTCTTTTTATAGAATAGCTTTATATAGTGCCTCTTAGGTGCCTCTAGGATGCCCTATTATTAGGAATTAACTTTATACTTTAGGGATGCCTTTATTCTAAGCTTTGGTGACAATCTATATAAATATAGTGCACTACTATAATCCCTATATATGATAAACGGGTGGTATTCCTATAGGTGCCTTATAATTCCTTAAAATTTCTAATTCTTTATAGGCTGTCCTTTTGCTCCTCTTCGTACTATTAACTCTACTGCGTATCTCCGGTGCCAGGCCGGATACTCTCCTTTTATCCCTAGGGGATCTTTCTAAATCCCTAAGGCCACTTCTTATAGTGCTACTACTCCTTCTTAAAGAGCGTCTTCTTTAAATAGTATCCTTAGTAGTTCTTTTATAGATTCCTATAGGCTTCCTTTTATAGGATTCTAGGATCCCTATTATAATGGCGAAACGTTTCCGTTCTTAATACCTGTGCTTAATTCTATAGTTTTAATTTATAGGGTCTTCCCTATTGCTTTATCTATAGTATATCCGGAACTATTTCTAAGTCTTTACCTTTAGTTTTTAGGAAGGTTTTAATTACGGTATTGTATCCCGGCTAAAGGTACTCCTTAGGTTCCTAACTGTTATATACCTAGGAGTATCCTTCCTAATAAACTAAAAATTTGCGCTTTTTCTGGCGCCATCTTTGGTCCAGAATGTCTTCTATATTCCATTTTAGTTCCTTATTAATTTCGCTAGGTGGGGGCGGTTCCATACTATCTCTTCTCTAGTATAGCTTTAGTAAGGAAATATAAAATATAGGATATATTAGATAAGATTTTAGTAATTCCAATTTATAGGCTTAGTTTCCTTTAGTTTTCTTAACTATTTTAAAGGGTCCAAGCTACCGGTAATCTAGCTTCTTCTTAATGCGTTTTATTCGGATATTTTTTATAGATAGTAAGACTTCGTCTCTAATCTCGAATTCTTTTAGTATATATTTTTTGTTATAGTACCTTTTTTATACGGCTTAGGCGTCTAGCAAGTGCTTTTCGAGTTCCTCTCTGCGAATTCTTATTTGCTTAATTCTTTTAGACGCCGCTGGTGCCTCTCTTTCGGGAATAATGTCCTTAACATTTTTGGGGTAATTTGCTTTTACCCCAAACAATGCTTTATAAGGGGTTATTTTTGTACTACTATAAATGCTTATATTATATATATGCTACGCTAAAGCTAACTATAATGTCTAATTATCCTGTTAATAATTAATATAGCAGCGGAGGTAGTGTTCTAATAACGTATTTAAACGCTTTATTTACCCGTCTATTTACGGGTAGAAGGTAGTGCTTATTCTTTACCGTATTTTTAATAAGAGATAGAATAAAGACTAAAATGCACTATTAAATACGGTACCTCTATTAGACACGATTCCCCTTAGCGTGCCAAATAAGAGCTACCGTTCTAAAAATAGGTCTGCCAGTTCTGCTGCCGTAATCGTTATTATAATAGTAAAGTATCCTAAAAACTTTATATACCTATTAACGATTACTAGGATAGTATTAGTAACCTCTCTAGTTCTTATCTTGGTAGGGGGTAAGCCTATAATAAAATCTATTGTTAATTTTAATATGGGTCCCTATAGAATAGGAAGCACTAATAACTTATTATATGGGCGATGCCTAGATATCTATATCCTTTGGCACGTATTATACCTTAATATATAGTCCTTAACCTCTTTAGATATTCTGTCCTAAAAGTATTTCCTTTAAACGGCCTTAAGGGTTTTATTAGCACCGTAGTAACCCCTAAAAGGGTTGTTATAGAAGACCTTTAGAATTTTATCTTAAATTGCTTGGTCCTTTAGGATATATATAGCACCCTTAAAGCGTAATAAACCCTTTTAGTCTTACTACTATAACTTCTTAGTAACTTCGGCTAAGTTAGTCTCTACTATATCTTTCTACCTCTCCCTAGAGGCGAAGGCGTCCCTTTATTAAGCTTAAAGAAGAAGATCTAGAAAGGTTTTATATAGATCGCTTACTTCTATTTCGCCTACCGCTATTATAAACTTAAGGCGTGGCACGAAACGTTTTAAACTATTAGTGCTAGCAGATTCTCTTACTATTATATAGTGTGCTACGCTACAAATAGGCATCTTGCCTATTCCCTTTAGATCCGAAAACTTGCAGCTAATGCGCCGTTAAGTTAAAGGTGCTGTAACACCTTTAGTATATCCCGTAGAATTCTCGCTAATTCTAGGGTATGCCAACTTTGTAATATCTGCTTAGTCTATAACCTAATTTGTGATTATATTCTACGGCTCTACAATTATATTACTTTATAGCTACATTGCTAGGACCTCTGCCCTATTACGAAATTCTATAGTTCTAGGGAAAGAGTCTTCTTTCTTTCTAAGTAAATTTTATAATATGGGGATTATTTCCCCTATGCTGTCCTAGATTCTCCCTATCTTATAATCCGGACGTCTTAATAACCTATTAACAGGATTTATCTTCCCTAGGCGGTATATAATTTTAAAGTTATACTATAATAGTGCCTCTGCCTATCTTGCTTATTAACTACTTAACACCTTTATAGTTATAAAGTATTTTAGGTTGTTATAGTCTGTAAGGACTTTAATAGGATAATTGCTTCCCATATAATAATATCGCTAGTGCTTTATTACTATGATTATCGCGAGCAGCTCCTAGTCGTGCGTTATATAACGCTGCTTTATAGGGGTTATTTTCCTTAACTAAAACGCTATAGGATGCTATTTTCTGTCTTTTAATTAAGATATAATTGCCCTTAGGGTAAAGCCGGATATATCTATTTTAAGGTGTATATATAGCTCCTAATAAAAGTATATTAGGATAGGCGCCGATATAAACAAATCCTTTAATTGGTCTATAGCCTACTTAGTAGCTTCCTTAAATATAAAGGGTCCTAACTTCTTGCCATTCTTAGATCCTTTTAGTAGATTGGTAATTAGGAGTATTACTTATAAGTAGTAAATAATAAACGTTTAGTAGAAGTTCGCCGTGCCTAAGAAAACCTATACTTCTCTGAATGTTATAGGGTAGGGCTATTCCCTAATAGCATTTACCTAACTTTTCTCTATTAATACTCCGTTAACGCTAACAATAAAGCCTAAAAAATTAATGCTAGTAGTATAGAACGTGTACTTTTTTAGGTTTATATAGAGCTTATATTCCCATAGTCTTTCTAGTACTATTTATATATAGTGCGTATATACTTTATAGTTATTAGAGTAGACTATAATGTTATTAAGGTAGACTATATATATCGTATCTAATAGGCCCGATAATGCCTTATTAATATAGGCCTGAAATATCGCTGGTGCGTTAGTAAGCCTAAATGGCATTACTAGGTACTTAAAGTGGCCGTACCGTATTTAAAATGCCGTTTTCTACTTATCGCTGGCTTTAATCCGGATTTAATGGTATATATCTTTTAGATCTAATTTTATAAATATTTTTACGCCTAATAGCCTATTAATAAGCTCCCCTATTAAGGGTAACGGGTAGCAATTCTTTATAGTAATTTTATTTAGCGCCTAATAGTTAATATAAAGGCGAAGGGTCCTGTCCTTCTTGGGTATAAATATAATTGGTACCCCTACTAGGCTTATAAAGGGCTAAATCCATCCTCTCTAAAGATTATCCACTATATATTAACGTAGTACCGCCAGCTTATTTTCTAATAGGTTATATAGTAGTCTAAAAGAAGGTTGTTTGTCCCCTATGTCTATCTTATACTTAACTAATATAGGGTTAGGTAAGGTTTGTGCAGCCTCTTTACTAAAAATATCCTCTAAGTTTATATATTTCTGTAGAATCTCTAGTTCCTTAACTGCGTATAGCCGGATATCCGAAAATGAATATCCCGTGTCCCCGTTCTTAGTGTTAAGAGTGGCATATATAGCATATACCCACCCTTCTTCTTATATATAGTTTAAGAAAGTCTCTTAATCTTTAACTATAATACGTAGTTAAGACTTCCAATGTTAATATAAGGCTAAAGGCCAATTAATGTTCGGATTAACTTGGCGAAGCCATAGGTATCCTAAAATAAGGTTATACCCCTTAATTTCTGCGGCATAGAAGCGCATCTCCTGCGTGTCCTATAGACTATTGTGGTCCTAGCTGGCCACGGAAAAAGCCTATTCCCTGTAGTATGGAATCTAGTGGCCTCTAATGCTTTAAACGGTGCGTACTTATAAGCCGCTAAGGTCCAAATCTAATTCTTTTACTAGTAATTAAGAAATGAACCCTATACTCACGCCGCTGTCTATAAGGCAGTCTCGCGTTACCTATTTATTATTAACTTAAATAGAGACAGGAATAACTATACGGTAGTTTACTCCCTCCTTCTTTTGCTAGCCTAGTATAAGGGAGTAAAGATTTACTAGGCTGTCTCTTTTCCTAATTAGGCCGACTCTTACTTTTTTTACCGGTAGAAGCGGCTTATATAGCCCTTCTTGCCGCAGTTATAATAGGTACGTAGCTCCCGGTTCCCCTCCTACGGATTAGGTCTCTGCCTATTATTATTTTAGGGTTAACCAGCGTTGCTCTAGGGCTGCGAGGCCTGCTTACGTTGTCCTTTTATAGAGCGGTTAGGTCGGAATCTGCCCCTATTATTAAAGCTAGGTCTAGTCCTATGCTCTTTATTATTGGCGTCTCGTTCCTTTCGCTTGCCTAAATAGTCTCTTTTAGCACTCTTAATCCAAGTAGCTTTAGAGATAAGCTTTTCTTAAGAGGTAGGAATTTCGCCCTTCTTTTATATGGCCTGTTAAATCTTAGGTTATAGCTTAGTAAGTAGCTGGTAAAGTTATATAGCGTTATCCTATAGATCTAAGTAGGGTATATTGTCTTCTAGTTCTTCTAAGTAGTTTATAAACTAGACCACAGTCTAACCATCCTGCTGTTTGGCGTTGTGGTATTACTAGTTATAGTCCATCCCTTAATTAATAGGGTCTTAGACCTAATTAACTAACTAGGTCCTAAGTTTACTAAATTTAAGGGGTGTGGTAAGTTTCTTTTTGTAGCGTATCTATAAACTCTTAATAGTGCTACGTAGGAAGGTAGAAGCAATTAGTGTCTGATTATACTTATTGGAGTAACGTTTTAGATCTAGCCAAAACTTGGTTTTATATTATTGGATAAAACGATTATAGTTCTAAAGACTATTACTATAGTACCTATTAGGTTCCTTTATACGGAATTTAGGTTTTTCTAACGTTATAGTATAGTGTGGCGTTACTCCTTTAAGTTCGCTTTGTGTCTAGGATGTCTATACTTCCCCTAATTGTCCTTGCAATTGTTCTTAGTAGTCTTAATATACTTATTTTAATCATATCTTTAACTCCTTTATTTTTTATAGGGTCTTGTATAGCGACCGCTCTAATAACTCCCTAGCGGTAATTGTTTTTAAGGGTCTTATAAGGTTAGACGGACCAGCCGTGGCTTCTTTATAGGAAGAGGGAATGCGCTCCTCTAGGGAGACTCTTTAAGCCTCTTGTAGTAAGGGCGTTACTTTATAGGGTATAGAAGTATAGTCCGTTATTATTAATTAATAGCCGTACGTTCCTAATAGATTGTAAGCAATTAGAATTATAAGAGGCCAGTCTAACCGGAACGTATAATTATCTAATTAATAGTATTACCGGTAAGTAGAAGGTAAGTTAAAGGTAAGTTAAAGGTAAGTTAAAGGTAGAATAAGTTTTACGTA
>Ga0307515_10013688_pt1 | contig 15117 bp, 12 predicted proteins | sample 17_EM_MG_FD_194513 | JGI IMG/M metagenome (GOLD analysis project Ga0307515, IMG submission 194513) | Populus trichocarpa ectomycorrhiza microbial communities from riparian zone in the Pacific Northwest, United States - 17_EM | ecosystem: Host-associated > Plants > Roots > Unclassified | place... | reverse complement strand
GACCAGGGTCATAACAAAATCCACGGTTATTTGCATACTCCACTGTCTTCTCCACCTGAAGCTTCTACCACGTATCTTGCGCACGCACCTCGATTCGGCTCGCATCATTCCGTCAAAGGAAGGCCTCTAACGTATACTAGCCAATCATATCTTCCGTCTTCGTCCTATTTTTGACATCTTTGCACCCGGCCAATTAAGCCTCGCGGTGACCTCGCGTGCTGAAGCCACTATTGTATGCTTCTTTACCTTCTGGAATGCACAAATTCGGTGAATAGCCCTTCTTCGCGCCGTAGTGATTTAGGTTTCAATAGTCAGCAGGCTTCTTACTGCTCGGATCCAGAACAGACTGCTTCCAGTCTCGTTCCCGTCTTGGGGATATCACGACATCGACACACCACTGCTGCCCTGATAGTGACTATGCTATGGTATATTGTGCCTGTGGGGCCATCAGCGAACGAACGTCTCATCAAGCTTACCGGCCCCTGAGCACCCGATCCTAATCTCCATCGACACAGGTTCCACAAAACATTACCAAAAACCACGTATTGAGGTTATTATCCGGATTCAGAGAAGGACAACCTGTTTTAGACGATTGCCAACTTACTCAGAGTCCCTCTTAGCCGCGACAGAGAGTGGGATTCGAGAGAGATGACCTCCAAGTCGGCAATCACTCTCTCCGGGAAATGGGGTGAACATGTATAGGTTACCATGATTTGGTTGGTGTGGTGGCATCCGATCATGAAAGCAAGTATATTCCGGTGTACGTTGCAATCAGATTGACCTGCTTACGTGCTTCGCAATGGAAGGTTGTCCCCTTGTGGGGCCATTTGGTTGTTTCCCGGCGACCTCTTATAGACGTCACGGCTGCCCAGAGGACAAGAGTATTGCCTTGGGGAACCCTTTTCACCGGTGATCTACGGGGTAGAACACTAAATACCGATAGTACTGGATTAGTACAGGCGACCAGCAAGCACAAGAACAACCCATCGGACTCGTGGTGTCAGGCATTCCCCTGTACCCATCATCACTGTGCGATGCGTTGACAGGATTCAAACCGAGACTCCTTGAGTAACAACTGTTAACAACTGTTGGCTGTTTTCTTGATCTACACCACGGAACCAACTTAAACCCCACAGGACCCTCTTTGCTAGCCATTGGCTTAATATCAATTTGCCTTTGCAACTGTCCTTAATTGGAATGCCTTTAACCAAGCTACCTCGACGCCATTCCCGGTCACTGCAGAATGCGATTATGAATCAATTCCGTCATTTTATTTGCGCTACAGCCAGAAAACAAATATACTACTACTGTAAAGTAAACTTCTGTGTTATTCCCAGAATTCTAATGCAACGATTTGACGAGGAGCGTACCAATGAGCTCGTGGTCACTCCCCGCAAAGCACAGTCGATGGTCTATTTTGGAGTAGTTGCACTATGCTTGAGAGCCTGTTCCTCTTCGGCCTTCTTCGCGGTCTTTGGTGCGTCAGCTTTCTGTGAGATTTGTGAGCGCAGCGGTCAAGTGGAGATCGGACATGCAGGAGGCTTGCGAAGGTGGAACAGAAGGTAGTAGGGTAGTATGGGTTTATGATAAGACGCTGAAGAACATACAAGTTCGCGTTCGATGGTCGAAATCAGCTCTTCATGGGAAATCTCATCCATGGGGCTTTCTTCTTTAACCCGCGTTAACGCTTTTGGAGAGTCTGCCTCCTTTAAAGTGAACCAGAATCAGTGCTGTATTCATTGAGTGGTACAGCGGCAAGATTTGAAGCGCAGCTAAAGGAGAATGAGGCAACACGACGAGGAATGGGAACTTACGGTGTGTGTCTTCGCACTCTCGAACTTATCCACATTCTGTCTGTTCTCGGGCCAAGGTGCGGGGTTCTGCACAATTAACGGGTGACCCATCAGCATTCCGGTCCCACGCAGGCGTTCCAGATAATAAGAAACGCACAGGAGCGCTCGCTTCGTGTTTTTCGAGTGTATTCCTTGACGTGTCGGCCTGGTGGGCAATCGCCTCGCCATGTTTGCGTGCAGTTTTACTAACGACGTAGTAAGCCTGGATGACGAGACGCACAGTATAGCCATTAGCGTAACGGGACATTTACATTTGAATGCATCTGCCTCGACTGGGGTGACACGAAACTTACGATGGGGATAAAAAGGGCGGCAGATCCGAACTACATGGGGCGAATACTCATCAACCTGGAGCTCGGTACAAGCAGGGAGTAGAACGTACGATCCACGGCCAATCCTTGTTCCCAGCTCTACTACCTTCCATGCTCGATGTTGCATGGTAGTCTCTTCTCGGAGCCGTGCGGAGCAGCGGACGTGCAGCCACTGAGGTCCTCATAGTCATACGGGCCAATATGGATGCCATTGTGAGTTTTAGGGGCGTAAGTGGGTGTAGGAGTTGGAGGTTAAGAAGATGGACCGACGTCATGACAGTCCTTGGGCCCATTCCAGCCTCATTAGGATTCATACCCATAGCTCGGGGATAGCCGAGACCTGCTTCACTGGGAAACCTCGACGTCGGAGAACATACAGCGAGGGCCTGAGAAGAGAGCAGAAGAGCTCAAGTACGACCATCGATCGAGAATAAAATGTTCATTCATTCATTCATTCATTCAGGATGGAGAGACAACATGGGTACAAGTCCGGAGACAAGGCACATCCGAAGAGGCGGAACGGGCAGTGTGTCGATCGAGTGGCAACTTGCAAACCGGGCAAGATACCATGCACTCTAACCGCGCTTGATTTTCTCCAACACTGTGGACCAAAGAAAACAAAGTCGATTCTTGAACTAAGGGCAGAGTAGAAAATATAGCAACGCACCGACTTCCTTGGAGACTTCATCAAAATCAGTCCCCTGGACATCCGTAATGCGGTCCGAAAAGCTGTTGCGGAGAGCCATTTTGGAGGACGCGTATATCATCTTTGACTTAATCTTAGCAGCGTCGGGAGACCTAATATTGGTTCCATGAGCGCCCCAATCTTCCAGTCACAGCAAGCGATTCGGTACGCACCACGTGTAGAACACACGTCTGTTTCTCATGCCTTCACCCGAATCGTACTCACAGTCGTATACGGCGAACCTGCAGTCGTCCTCGGGGAGCGCTGCAAGAAACGTCTCGTAGTCGTCCTCTCCTAATATGTTGAGGACCTCGATTTGTGTGTTCGTTTTGTTGAGCCCGAATATGATGAATTTCCAGTTCTTGGCCTTGTAAGCTTTCATCACGTCGTCGCTGAGAGTTACGCCGGAAGCCTGTGGGTTGTGCAGCCCAAGGTCAGGGAATTATTGATGCAAGATATCAAAGAGTTTCAGAGAAGGTGGCGTGTAGAAAGCAGACGATGAGGCGACAGAATGTGGTCGTTGATGGGAGTAGCGACCGAAGCGATCAGCACGCGATCGCAGAAAAGAACGTGACAATGAGAAGTGAATGGTACGTACCATTTGATCTTAATGAGTCTAAGCGAAGCGACGAGAACGGGGAGTGTCAAGATAGAGGGTTATGGCCGGCGTCAAGGTGGATCTGGACTTGCCCAGCTCAAATCGATCGTGAGCTGGGTCCCTATTATATCCCGAGGAACCGCGTACGACTACGGGTACAGTCATTGCGTGCACAGTGCCTCAAACGAACCCGCAGAAAGTCGCTGCGTCGCGGAGCCTCTAGAAATCGGCGCAGCACAATGTCTATCACATAAGAAACTCTTTTTACGGGTGTTGTACGACGATTTATATGTTGCAGCACTGCTACTCGGAGGCACCTATCTAGCCCCATTGCCTCCAAGCGCAAATATCAGAGCAAGGTGAAGTGGTTCGGGCGATAGAAAAAGAACATATTACAACTACCCCATTCCGACTGCTTGGTACCTGGGTACCTGATAAAGTTCGCACACCGAAGGCATTCGGCCCGATAACTACCAAGAAATTCTCTACACCTGCCTGAAGAGCTAACGTCGCAGTTTCCCGAGACACTGTGATACTGTAACCACGTCGTCAGTGAGCAATTTGAGTGTCCAAACTACCCAGGATTACGATATTGACCGACTGGAAACGACGTCGACGTAAAACCCACGCTTCTCTGGGGTTGTAATTGTGGTTATACGTGTATAGGCAAGTGTATCGACTTGACAGGTCGCTAAAGCTCAGACTCCAGGTATGGGATGCAAACCGGCGATTAGTTGAGATGATGACTGTGGAGAACAATGTTGGAATATTGATTTCCTCGTCCCAAATGTATATTCGCTGGCGACCGAGCTCCAGTCACAAGCAGGATTGCAACCTATTGGTTGCTTTGGTATTTATACTGTGGTCGACTGTCTGAGGTTGCGCCCAGCACCCCACGGGCAGCAACGAGTGAAGTTAAAAGAGGAAAAGAGGCTCGGATTGGGCTGTGGGCATTTTATTATAGAACAGGGCAAGAGGTAACGAGCAAGCATCCTTCTCCCACCGAGGCTCCCCCTCCGTGATGCGTGGTTCGACGTTCTGTACCCGAGAAGGCGTCCTTTACCATTCCGAATTGTCCGTTTCGGTTTGAGAAAAGCGCATAGGTAAGCGTGAATTGGATTGAGGGGCCGGGAGGAGATTGAGGTAGATGTCGACGTCACCCTCAAGAGTTGAACATCCCTGCCAAGAAGGAAATCGAGGGAAATTTTTGATGGGACGAGTGCCGTCTGCGAAGAGGAACCCGAGACGTGGATCGAAGGGTGGGTCAAAGGCTACATGCGGCTCCCGGGGGTCAGGGTACCTGGCTTTCTGGACGCGGACTCGAGCTGGAAGAGAATTACAACCGCACGGTGTGCATATGCCGTACTGATTGTAGATAGAATCCACTTACCTGTGGGAAGTGAGGTTGCTGAGGGTTTGGGTTTTGCAGCGACTTTACCTTTGGGAGCAACCTTCTTCGGCTTCTTGGCAGACACGGTAAGGACAGTAGGTGAAGGCGGTGAGGACCCAGGAACATAGCCACTAGTGATGGAAATCGGTGAATGGGGCACGAGAGACGGAGTTGAGAGAGACGAATCTGCTGCGGGAGAGAGCAAGAAAGCATCTGGGCGTGTTTCTTCATTTATATCGAGGCCATCGTCCGGGTCTCCAACGGGGAGGTCATAGGTTCCTTCGCCAATGGGTTGATTATGAACTTTTGCGCGCCGCTTGCGTGTATTGAACCAAGCGTGAACAGCGGAGGGCAAAAGGTTCCTTGCTTTTGCCCAAACCCGACGGGAGTTGACGCTTGGAACCAGAGGCAAAGTGGCCCACGCACGCATGAGTTGAACACGGTGGTGCGGAAGAAGATTTTTGAGCAATGGTGAAGAGTCACTGGATACGAGAAGAGAGTTAGTGTTCAAAGACTTTGAAGATTTCTTTCCTCGTCGAACTGGAGAGGTGACGTGAACGGTTGGCGGTTCTATTTGCGAAGACGGGCTTAAAGTGAAGATGGGCAAGGGTAAAGGAAAAGCGTTGTGCGAAGCGTCTGAGAGAAGAGACCGATCGTAGAGCGGAGTGACCGGGCTAAATTTCGCCGAGAGAGGGTAAGGCATCGACTCGAATGACATGATGGTTCGATCAAAGGGTTCTACAGATTACCAGTCGTTCAATTCTCTGCAACGAACGATGAACGAGGGAATCGACGCGTGAATGTGGCTTACCCTCGACGTGTCTCCGGAAACCGCGTCGTGATACAGTGGACGCGTCCTATAAGAACAGTTTACCACTCTTAAAACTTCTCACGCCTTAAGCATGCAGGAGGCGGAGAAGGAGAGCGGCGGTTCGGAATGAGGATCACAGCTTTGTTTGTTTTCGACGTGCCTGATATAGGTTAAAATACAAGCTCTTCAAAACCAACTATCTCTCTAACTACATCGTACTTATTATGAGGCAATATGCCACTGGGCTTTGCTACACTTTGCGCAAGAAAAGTAGTTCTTCATTCACCTGACGAGTACAGATGCAAAGGACTTCGCAAGTCGCCGTGCTCCTACCAATGTACCTGAGATTGCTTGTACCACCTCAGTTTCGTCTCCCTCCGGATATCCCCATGGTGTATGGTGTGATCGCCTTTCCACCACCAGGCCTACGATTTCGGTGTCGAGAGCAATCCACCTTGTGAGTATTAAGCTCGGGCCCACAGCATCCTTGGGCGTTGCTATTTCGGAGGCAGCCAAAACATATGCTGTCTGAATGTCAGCCCAGTCAGCTTAGTTTAGCTTTTCGTTTGGAGAGAAAAGCTCGATAAACGCCCATGGGTGTGGAATTGGAACAAGATTTCTGGTAAACCTCACTGAGAGTGCGTCCTTGAAACGAGTCGCAATGTGCCAATGGGACTCCAATGGAAATATTATTGTGCGCATCTCTTGGATCGTGCGATCTCTCATTAAAAGGTGCTTAAAAACCCCTAGGCATTCGTGTAGTGTAGACCATATGCGGTGGTGCGCGAAACTATCTTCATTCGGAGATGACCTTCATACTGTCGGGTTAATTTTCTTGGTGATACGTTGAATCAAAGTGGCTATAAATCCAACGGTATGGAGCCGTCTAAACAAATTGGATACGCTATCGAACATGGAGGATAGCGAGTGCATGGGATCTGCGGAGTGGGACATTAGAGTGGGAAAACCAGGGCTGTTGGGTTGGGCGCTTGACACACTTGACACACTCCCTTCAGGGTCGAGCACACACGTTGACTCGGGTTTGAGAAGGCGGGTGCATGTGTTGTCCCTGATGACGCCCAGTGGAAGTCGGAACATGGTAGTTCGCGCCCGTGTGTCCTTAGGCAACATGGTAGTTCGTTTCGTGCGGCGTTTTCGGAAAGCTATGAGGCTTCGTGGGTACGATGCTCTGCTCCCGTTACGATCGCCAAGGTACAAACGTTCTATTCCTCTGTGGCCCCTCGAGTGTATATGTATCATAGTGGATACCATTGACTTTCATGTATCCTTCCTCGTTGTATTGGGGTTCAGCGGTTCTGCGGTGCATGATTGAGTCTAAATGATGTGCTTTGTGTCTCGACCTTGGACCTCGTCATCGTCCCTCCATCCATCATGTCTGATAACCCAACGCCACCGAAGAAAGTGGGCTCTTTACGCGACCGGATTGCAGCTTTTGAAAAGCCGCAAGCGTCGTCATCGACGCCCACCCCACCTCCACCGCGTCCGAAACCTGGGGGGCTCGTCGGACAATGGAAACCTAAACAGCTCGACCGAGTCGCTCCTTCGACCGAGGACAGCGACACAGATAAGGGCGGGATGTCTGCGGGCGACGCCAGGCACAGCATCTCCCGTGTTGGCGGTCTCAAAGAACGGATGGCCGCTCTCCAAGGGAAGGGCGGTTTTGGAGCTTCTGTTGATCCGAATACCTCCAAGGCCCCTCCACTGCCTTCTGAGCAGGGAAAGGCCCGTGTTTGGCGCACTGTCGTCGACGTGCCAATTACAGCCACCCATGACGAATACGATAACGACGCCACGGCCGTCCCTTCCTCTGATGATGCTGCTAAAGAAGAGAACGTAGACGGTGGTAATGAGCCGAAGACTGAGGAGGACCTTGAGAGAGAGAGACGCGCTGCAATTGCCGCTAGGATGGCCAAACTCGGAGGCGCTAGGGTGCGGTCTCTACCTTCACACCCGATTTGTGCTAATACCTAAGTACAGGTCGGAATGGGCCCCCCCATCTTCGGCAAGAAGCCTGCCGTCCCTCCAAAACCTAAATTTCCAGCCAAGGATGAGGAGAAAGCGGCAGAGGACGCACCAGCAGCTGAGCTGATTCCGACGGAGACCGTTATGGCTCCTCCCATCCCCGCACCGAAGCGGGGAGATACTCTAGAGAAGGCATCCCGCATTCCCTTGCCAACCACGGGTGACGATGCCGAAGCTACGCCTGAAGGACAGGACAAACGTACGTCTTTTCCTCTCTAACTAAGCATTCCAGCTACCCCTAATCTACACAATGTCCCAGCGGCCACGCCTTCCCTTACAGTCCCGATCCCAGAGGAAGGCCGTCAGCGTACCATTTCCAGCAGTCAACGCTCCCCCAACTCGATGCCTGCTCCAGCGATCCCGCGCCGTGCTGCCCCGCCTAGGCGCAAGCAGGCTCCACCCCCTCCCCCTCCGGAACCTGAATCAGAGCCTGCACTCCCCGAGCCTGCCGCTGTTGAGTTACTGGCCAGTGCTAGCGATGCACCTGCTAGTGAGGTGACTGAGATGGATACAGATGCCATACCGGAAGCGGTAACGGCTGTGCCCTCGGTTGAGAAGGACGAGGCGGTCCCCACTGAGGAGACAGAGCCCATTTTGGAAGCGGCTACATCCCCACCAGCGAGTACCAGCCCATCTGCGTCTCCTTCCGATCAAGCCGAGAACTCTTCACCTCATGCTCATGGTGCTGCAATTAAAGTTGAACCCCCCACGCCATATGTTTCTGCCTTCGCTAACGCCCAGACTACCGCGGGCGGGCAGGAAGAAACAGAAGTGGAAGCCGAGCTCGATCAACAGGGACCTGAAGACAAAGAGGAAGAGGAAGACGAGGAGAGTCCCGAAGAGAGACGAAAGAGGATTGCCGAGAAGTTAAAGGAGATGGGTGCAGTGGATCGATTCGCTGGAATGCTTGAGGAGCCTGCTCAACCAGAGACTACGGCAGCGGAGAGCGACAAGATGGACGCCGATGCACAGAAGGCTGTTCCAACCGACCAGAATAGCCAACATGTCCACGGGCACCATGATGAAGACGGCTCGGAAGTCGACTACCCCGGTGGGTCGGTCGCCTCGCCCACGTCACCGACCCGAACTGCGCCTTTCCCCCCCCTATCGATGTCGGTTCCACCACCACCCCCTCGTCCGCCTGTTGAGGTAGAGAAGGAGTATGGAGGCAAGGATCATTACAAAGTCCCTGGCGAATTTACCGAAGAGGAGGGGGAGGTTTCCTCTGCTGCCGATGTAGATGGTGATGATGAAATCAAGGGAGATGTTCAGGTTTTGTTGGCATCGCGTCAATGGGCCGAAGATGGAGGAGGTGAAGGTGAAGGTAAGCACCTTTCTCCTTCCTTCAGGTTGACGGCCAGTCTGATCGCGTGCGTTGTTATGAACGTAAGACTCGAGCATATACCCCCTGAGAGCCGCGACGTTCACACCTGATGATTCGGCACTCGCAACACCGGGAACCCCAGGCCGACTGCCACCGCCTGTACCGTCTGCATCGCGTCCCCCGCTTTCCGTGGCCGTCCATAGTGAGAAGAAAAGTCGTCCTTTGTCGATGAACAGGCATAATAGGCCTCTCCCACCGCCGCCTGCTCCACCGCCTATTATGGCTCCTCCTGCTCCACCGCAAGAGCAATCGGTAAAGCAGACGGTTGAAGACGATGAGGAAGACGATGAATCAGATGAACCGCAGAGTCTCACTGCTGCGCTGAACGCAGCACTCGCGAGGAGACCGCCTGTCCCACGCACGTCATTCGATGCGGAGAGTGCGACACAAGTGTCACCTGGTTCTCCTGCTCCAGCAATTAGCCGATCTCCACCTCCACCCCCAGTCCCAGTACGAGGTGGAAGCATATCCCAGCCTACATCCCGAGCTATCGACGACTCCGATGACGAGGAACTGAACTACACAGATGAAGAACCTTCCCCGCTTCCACCTCCTGTCCCTGCACGCACACGTTCTCCACCGCCCGTTCCAGCTGGCATCATGAGTCCCATCATGGTCAACACCCCGCCTCCTACAGTGCCGCAGCGGATTATCGTACCTGATACACCAGTTGAGGAGCTGGAGGAACAAAAGGTTAAGATGGGTATAAAGAAGCCCGTGCTCCCTCCTCCGATGTGGGACGAGTTCACGCCTGAGTCATCAAAGGTGATTAGGGAGAAGAAGAGTAAGGAGGTCATGGGTGATGAAGATACCGGTATGTTGTCCATTCCAGTTTGTCTCTGGTGAATGTTAACCTTGATGTTGGGTTATTCGCAGACCCGATTGACCCCAATTTTGTTTTACAAAACAACTCGTCACCTACCACTCCTCAGGAGGAGGTGAACCAACCGCCACAAGCACAAGAGGAGGATCCTGAAACTGTACGGAAGAGAACAATTGCTGAACGTATGGCGAAACTCGGCGGCATTCGATTCGGTGCACCTATGCCATCTGTTAAGACAGCCTCGCCTAGACCTGCGGCAGAAGAAACGGAGGACCAGAGTCGGGACGCAGCTACATCGTCAGCCCAGACAGACGATGTTGCGTATCCCGCTGCAGAAGGACCCGACGACGAAGATGAGACTGCACGCCGTAGGAGAATTGCTGCCAAAGTCGCCGCCATGGGCGGGCGAGGGCTGGGGATGGGGATGTTCGGCATCGCCCCACCGCCTGCCCCTGTCTACGCGCCAAAGGAGGAAGATGTAAAACCGAAACACGAACTTGCGTCTCCTCCACCTGTGCCTACTGCGAGACCGCCCCCAAGGCCTCCTATACCGGCTGCGAATCGACCTCCCCCGCCACCGCCAGGACCGCAAGAGTTGGAGGGTGAGATCGAGATAGTAGAAGCGCACGAGGAGACTGAGGATGAAGGAGAGGAGATTCACGAGATTCATGCTGGAGACATTACGGAAGATGAAGAGCCTGAGATGGTCGAAGTTCCCCCACCACCACCACCACCCAGAAGTGGACGACCTCCCGTTCCTAGAGGGTCTCTTCCACCGCCGCCCGCATCTGTGAGCCACGATTCTGAATCGGCTTCCCCGCCTCCATTGCCTGGCGGTCGAAGAGCTTCGGTACAGCCACCTGTTAGGACAACAGCTTCCATTCCTGCCCCGATCTCGAATACGGTTAAGTTAAAAAGTCAGTCGCCACCTCGAGCGCCGGTTTCGCCATTTGGTGCTCCGCCGTCCCCGCCGCCTCCGCCTCCTCCGCCTCCTCCACCTTCTGCCAATGTGGTTGCCCCTGCGGTGATGTACAACCAACATAGCCGAGCGACTCGCACAGTACCCGCACCGATTCCGCCAATTGAGTCTGCCGAGAGTAGCAAGCAACAGCAGCAACCTTGGGAGTTACCCAATATCCCGAGTGGGTCCTTTGACCTTGGTAGCCGACCCGAAGAGAGCATGCAAATGTCCTGGACGGAAGTGGGAGGCCCATCGTCATTGGGGCAACCCGAGTTGCACACCTACCCACCAGGATCGAGCTCCAACTATGCTCCCTTCGCTGGCCTGACGCCAACCGCTCTTGGACCAGAGGCTCTTGCTGCCCTCGCACAGAGGCTCAACCCCCGAATCGTCGATTCTGCTCAGGCGATATACGAGAAATCGAAGAAGAACGTGATAGGCGATGGTTCGTCACTTGGGTTCCTCCAGCAAGTCCTCAGCACTGTACCTACGGCCTCGACCGAGTCGCTTGGACACGTCATATACGCCCAAACTGGCACAAGCGTCACGCGCAGAGCGGGGGACATTGTTCCTGGTGACGTGATCGCGCTCTATGATGCAAAGATGAAGGGCCATAAAGGATTTGCTGGTTACTCGATAGTGGTGGGGAGCGCAGAGGAGCCACTTCTGGGCATCGTGTCTGACTTCAACGCATCGGGGAAGAGGGTCAAAGTGAAGGTGTTTGCGGTCAACCAGCTTCCGAACGCATATCCAGTGAGTAGCTCTTTCGATATCAAGGTACCGACCTTAACTCGCATCTCAGACCATCGATACCCCAAGTTATAGATTGGACGATTTGAAGAGTGGTACCATTAAGGTCAGTTACGCCATCCTCTCCGATCTCCTCATTTGCTCATCCTCCACTAGGTCTTCCGAATTGCGGAAATCTGATACCTCCTACCTTCGTTCTTGTATTCTGGATTCTAGAGGATTGGTCTTATGTATATTATTTAAGGGATATCTTAGAATGCCTCTAGTCCTTGGCAGCTGAATGAGAATTGAGAAACCGCTTAGTTACTCATTAGAGTTCCAGAGTCAACCTGTGAGTTGTCCTGATTGCAGTTGAGTCCACTATACCCATTTTAATCTGAGTTGGAATTGCTCTTCCTCCGTCTCTCATGTCAGACTCTATGGTAATAAATGGCCAGTGGTTAGTTGTGTCGAGCGTACTTTGAATACTGCATTCAGCTGAACGGTTCTGACTGTATGACTAACACAATGAAAGGCCTCTACCATCAGTCCTTGGGTAGGAGTTTCATGGTAGACCTAATATAATGATGGTGGAGGATTGACCACTCATTGTGAATACTCATGGACTGCCTGGGTAAACCTAATTGCTTTGTACTACTCTGACCTTTGACAATAATGTTGATTACTGGCAGGCCCACGTACCTACCGGACATACTTCTTCGGTTACAATATATTATGGTCTGCCTGTTGTACGACACGTGTGACCTTTTCTGATTATGTATACAGTGCGTACTGCTAGGTAGGATGCCCCCTCACAGTTCGTCTTCACCTCTACGTGCACTAGGGTCGCCGCACTTACTTCCCCCCAGTCGGAATATGGGCATGGGCATGTAGACCTCCAGAATATCCGTCAAAAATTTTAATGACCAAGCTCTACAATATAAGGAAGGCAGCAATAGTGACCATCGGAATGTTTCCGATCCAGAGTGGCTGAGTAACTGAGAAATAACTGGCCTTTTTCTCTACAGGGGGTCATACAACGTAGCAACCTGCGTATTTGCGTATGAACGCTCAGGAGTGCGACTGGCAGAGACGATCGTGAGTCCTTAAGGGTTACCGATCGAACCCCTGTGCTAACCATTTTTGACAGAAAACGAAACTCCCTTCCTCTCTTGTTCTATCTACTTCTACGGCAGGATTAATTAGAAAGCAATAATAGCCGAGCCACGCATGAAACTAGTGTCAGAATGTACGGAACGGATCTGCAACCCTGCATATGACTAATGCTCAGGAACCATAAGTAAACCCAAACTATACCTATTATGACAAGAACAGTAATGTTCCGACAACTTTCGGAGCTCAAGATGATGCCGAATGTCGGACGAGCGGTTGTTCAGGGGAGTCTAGTGCTCGACGTACAAGTCAATGTTCGTGGAGCCCGGCCAGTACTGCGAGGAGAGGTCGCCATCATGTGCGTATTTCAATTCGAATGTAGTGCCCGCTGCTGCGGGAGCAGAGGCGGACCGATAACATCTGCCCCTGAGCATATCAAGGAACCAGCGCTTAGCTTCGGATTCTGTGAACCGAGTGACTTCATCACTGAGGGCAAGTAGCAACTTTTCGCCATTCTACAGTCAACTTCTGAGCCCATTTGATGCTCGACTAGGAAGGCTTAGGATTTGGGTACAAACAACCTCACCTTTACGCCTTCTATATTCTACTCCATAAAAGCCGATGCCAACCTTGTTCGAACCCACAAATATCATGCATGTGTCATAACCGGCGCCTGTTTATTGCCAGCACTTAGCTCCAGCCTCTATGCACCCCGACATTTCATCTCCTTCATGGAGTCGATCCTCCAGACTACGTGGGTTTGTGAAGCGTCACTCAAGCTCACGGCTCGACATGAGGGCTGCGATCGTTCGGAGCGGTGTATCTGCTATGGCCGTCGCGTTTCCGAATGGAGCATCCTTGATAAACACCCAACACAAGTCCCAGATGCAGGTACAATCTATCATTGCTCCCCTTGAATTTGGAGACCCATTCACTTAGCAGATGCCTGAAAACCTGACTGATGTCACATCTCCGAGCACTACCGAAACATTTTCTCTTCTCCTTGACCTCCCGATTGAGATCCAGATCGAAATTATTGAGCTTCTTAGACGGCTCTTTCAACCCAATCCGCTCAAGTCCCTTCGGCTCACATGCAAACATCTCGAAGCTCTATGTAATCCAGTATTTGCGGACTTTATTTCCATTAGACGATTAGACTGGTCCGTATTGGAGCTTCGCAAAGAGCTCGCGCCCAAGTTCGCCAAGTACCTCAAGGCGATGGCGTGTCGCATTCCAGAGCACGGAGGAGAAGTGGAGCTATTCATGGAGTCCGTTTTGACGACTATTCTCGAACGCACCGTCCGCCTACGGCGAATTACCGTGCGTCATGCCAGCACCGACACCAGGCCCCATAGCCAACTGCTCAACGCAATCAGCAAGTTGAGTGCTTTGGAGTATGTTACCATATGGAAGTTCGACTTTCCCCAATATCTCCCGCGATACGACCCCGTAGAGTCTACCTTCCATCATCGCCTTCTAAATCATATTCTTGACTACCACTCTCAACGGTTGCGTATGCTTGTAGTCGTAGGCAGTGCACCAATGCACGAAAGCACCTTCCTCAAGCTCCGTGATACAGCAAGTCAGCTTCAGCGGCTTGAACTTAGTCAGTGTCTTACAATGGATACTCGAGATGTATTCGCAGACCCTCAAAGATGGGCCTGTGCGGGCTGTCTTATGTATCTCTACATCGGCCAATGCGCTATCCACTCCGCAACCATCGTGCGACACATCGGAGCGGGGGTATTTGGCCCACTCCGCAGACTTCATATAGTCGGGTGTAGGGAGAACCCTGGCGATTCGCTGGAATTGGCCACTACCGTTTGGACGATTCCGCCACTCAAGTGGGTTCGAGTCGAGGGATTCAACGACCTGGACATGAGTATACTAAAGAGTATTCACGCAGAAAAGGTGTACATGAAAAGGGTTTGGAGCGGTCGGCCGTTATGCATCAAGGCCTTTAGGTGGAGCACGACTTTCCCTAAAGCAGTGGAACTGCATGTGGAGAGCGATTGGGGTGATAAGGACTTTGAGGAACTAAAGAGGAGCTGTGCCACGAGAGGATTGACAAAGGTTGAGCGGAATCTCTCTCCGATCTACTATTGAGGGTCAGCCAAGCGACCCGAGGAAGGAAGAAGCTGTTCCCAAATGTGGTTTTTTGGAATCATTGAGTATGACATGCACCATGGAACGGTGGTCAGGACCACCCTGGAGAGTTCTAACCCAGCCAGGCCACAGAGCATGCTCTAGAAGCCGCATTTACTGCGAATCATGGATTGCCGCACCGCCCAGTGCGTGGATGCCCGCGAAGTTTTCCGGAATGCGTTCAATAATGGTCGCCTATCCGAGGTGAATCTGATACACTGATGATTGGCACACCCGGACACGCGAGATTTGCAGATATTTATGTAGGGTA
>Ga0307515_10013687_pt1 | contig 15118 bp, 7 predicted proteins | sample 17_EM_MG_FD_194513 | JGI IMG/M metagenome (GOLD analysis project Ga0307515, IMG submission 194513) | Populus trichocarpa ectomycorrhiza microbial communities from riparian zone in the Pacific Northwest, United States - 17_EM | ecosystem: Host-associated > Plants > Roots > Unclassified | place... | reverse complement strand
TTTTCATTCCTAATGTGAAGTCTTCATCTAGGTCGATTCCTACCAAAGAGCTTCGATGTAAACACCTACAAAAAAAAATATTTAGTATTATGAGATTATAGTTAATGATGATTTGGAATGAAATGAAAATTCACATGTTTAAGTTTAAAAGAAATTTGAGTATGTGATGTTTATGAACTCTAAGAATATAGTAAGAGCTAAGAAAAAATGATTTTCTTTTATGTATTGATTTTGGAGAAATTATGTCTTTGACAATAAAGTTATTAGTTTGTAATTTATTATACATATTAAAGTATGTAGAAAAGATAAGATTTACAGAAATTTATGGAAATGTTATTGATTGGTATGTGAAGAAATAATTAAAATGACTTGTTTGAAATATTTGATGATGAGTTTGATGATTTATACAAGTTTTACATAAGTAAGGGATTAGGGATTATGAGGTAAAAGTAATGAATAAAGTTATAAATGGTTAAATTATTGTTAGTGTAGATATAAGATGATGAATTATACAAAATCATGTTTATTTAGGAAGTGTAAACATGTTGATGGTGTATTGTTATTAACTAGAATTCATAATTGAAGTGGAAGATATTGACTTATAATGAAATGTTTTTTTTAGTATATTGATACATGATGAATTAAGTTTGAATGGAATGTTTGGTGTGATGATTCTACTAAAATTTAATGTGTCTTAAAATAAGGCACGTTGGAATTATAGACAAGGTTTTAATAAAAATAATTTTATTGTTACAGGAGAGGTTGTTGGGATAGAATCTCAATTAGGTGGAGCGGGACCATCATAAATAGAAAGTAGGTATTACATATTACACTTGAGTATTTCTTTTTTATATTTGATGTAATGTTTTATTTGCAGTATCTTATTTATGTGTTGGGTAAAAATAAAATGAATGATAATAAGAAATGTTTGTAACAAAAGATGTTATCAGATTTATTGACATCCATGAGGGCATTGTTAGATTAATAACATTTAAAAGAATTGTCGGATTTGTTGGTATCTGTGAAGGGATTGCCAGATTATAGATAATATAAAAAATTATTGGGATTAGTAGTATCTGTAAGGGGATTGCTAGATTTATGACATTCAGAAGAATTGTCGAAGATGGTTGTAATCATGGAAGGATAAAAAGAATAATATTGAAGTAATGTGTTATTCAATTAAAGATGATTATAAAGAATTGCCAATGAGATAAAAAAAAAATGGTATTTAATAGTATGTGATATAGAGGTTAACTTGATGAATTGACATTATCATTTGACATTAAATATAGTTTTGGAATAGTTTATGAATAATAAATTTTATAGGTTAAGTAATTACCAAATTCTGATAACTTATTACTATGTCAAATATAAATATAAAGGGTAAAAGAGCAATCCACGCACCACAGCACCACATCAAACTCGATTGGTGAGCATTAATTATGATTGCCAATACAGATCCCGAAATGCATTCATCAATTAAAGATATCTATTTGGTACCAAAGCCCATATAAGACATTTCTTCTTCAAAATAGTCCCATGAAACAAAATCAAATTTTGTGTGAAATCCACCTTCATTATAAACTCATGATTTTCCCTTTTTAATCCATCCAAATTTTGTTTTTTATAAATAAAAGTTGTTTGATATACCAGGCATAACAACTTTTAATCTTGCGGGTCTATAAATTTACTAGAGCCATGAGACCTATAATAACCCTTTATCTGTTGACTCCTGGTGTTTAGTATTGTGTTCTAAATGGAGGTTGAGCATTTGTTTTTATAAATTTTGTATAAATATTAAAAATAATTCTTTTAAAATAAAAATATATATATTATTTTAATATATTTTTAAATAAAAAATATTTTAAAACACAACTAATACCTCGACGCAATCACCTTTAAAGGTTAACTAAAAGCAGGGATCCTCTAGTAAATTACAGGAGTTAAATAAAATTCCTGAAAGCCCTAGACAAACATACCCAATCCGCAGCTATTCCAGAAAGAATCCTTCGTATGTAAATTCATAAAAACCTTACCATGTCCAGCGTCAATCTGCAATTATTGAGCTGCAGTCCAATCCTCAATCTCCATATCCACCTGTCTTTGTATTTCCACCGCCAAAGTTGTCAAATCTTGAACATCTCCAAGACAGAGAATTTGATCTTGAATAGTGTGCAGCTGCTACTAAGTTGTAATTATGAATGTAACGAAGACTTCCATGCTTAATTTCAGAGTCAAGAGAATCCGGTACTGATCATCATTCAGCTGCTGGACGCTGCCGTCGGGAGCCGAGAACCATTTGTTTCCTTCCTCCTTTGGATGTAAGCGCGCTTGATTATTAATATTAGAATCAGTTTGTTGGCTCCATGGTAGCAAGAAACACTGATCCTCGGTAGGTCCTATATATTTGTTTGGGCCTTCACCACAACAACATCCGATGGGCTTAGCTTCCCTTTTCCAGTTGCTGAGAGCTCGATCCTTTCTGTGATTTGAACTAACAGCTGCTTGAGAAATTTTGAATCTCAATATAACGTCTGGAATAGCTGCATCTCTTGATTGCATATCCCATATGTTTATCCAGCAATCAATCACCTCCTCTGTCATAGCCTTTCTGTTACTTGTAACGGCTGTCTCTCTTTCCATCACTACTGGACTCTGATCATCATCTTCTTCCCCTCTCATTAGATTGAAGGCCTTCATATCATATTTTATAGCTTCAAAAACTGGAAAATGAAGTGTACTGAGTTCCTGTATATTAACAAGATAATCAGTTCCATTCAATCGAAGACTGCTATATCACAGATTGATTTGATCAAATCCAATGATTCTGCCATAATCCAGGAGAATCCTGTCGATGCTAGTAACATTCCAGGCAATGATTGGTACGCCAGTGACTTAAATCCAAGCAAAGCGGTCTAAAGGACCATCTATCACAATGCAAGGTCTTAACTCATGGTGCTATATTCAATTCAAAAGCTCCCATCATATCATCGTAAGAATTAAAAAAAGATCAAGACTTGTGTAGCACCCACAAACCGAAACCCCGACACTTGCACCCCATTATCAATCAAAGCTTGCTTTATCTCTTGATAATCGATTCCTTCACTCAATACTCCCAGTAGGCTATTTTTCATCCACGCAACATCCTCCTCAGTGGGGTCATGAATGATCAATTGCACAGATAGAGGTGGACTATTACTGACCTCTTTGAACTCCTCGACTGCAGAAGAAGGGTTATTTCTATTTCCTGCTTGCACTACCATTGCATAACTTCTTGAGTCTCGTTGTTTAATTGGTACAGGAACACGTTCAACTGATTTGTTGCTCTGACTATTTGGCTTTGGTCCTGCCGATGATTCCTCTATTCGCTTCAAATTTGCTCGCAACAAACCATATATTGTTGAGTTGAAGAACAGGGGTTTTTTTATTGTAGTAGTCAATTTCATTGAAACAAAACCGAATATCCAATTTCTTTGATTATTCCCACGGTATATGAACAGTGCAGTCACCTCACAAACTTATTGAAAGTTCTTCTCAGCGTCTGGTAATCCAGCCATGGTTGAAATCCCTCGAAGTATAACTGGGTTACTGATCAGGCTGTAGTGTTTTGGGGCAGGGAAGGGTTTTGGTGAAGGGTATGTGATCTTGAATCGGTAGTAGACGGGCAACGATCTCTAGATGTTGTTTTCGGGTTCTGTAGTGTGGTTTGTGGACGAGTGGCTTCAGTGATGTGGGCACGATGTTTGTGGTTTAGGTGGAGTTCATGGTTATGGGAAGATTTGGATTGTGGGAGAAAGATAGAGGCCATGGAACTGTAAACTTCAGAATTACCTAAAATGATATTTTTTTCTACAATAGCTTGAGTTCCAGAATTTGCTCCTCTCTATATAGTATTCAGCAACCACAATGGAAAGCATTAGTCACTCCTCTAATCCTCTTACACGATAATATTAATAGTGTAAATAATCTTCTTTCTGACCTTGGTAGATTGATGATCACTCTTACAAAAAAAAAAAAACTCTTAAGAGAAAATTACATAAAACACCAAATACTTCCAAATTAAGATTAACCACTATAGTTTTAAAAATTCCAACAAGGGTTATGACTAGGTTTTTTTAGTCATTAAATAAAAATAATAAGAATTTTATAAATAATTAAATATTTTTTATTGGTTTTTCTAGGAGGATGTTAAATATTAATACAAGTATAAATTTCAGGATGAAAGTGTAATTTTTCAAATCATAGTTTATTGGAGCTTAATTTTGTAGGCACTTTCTCTTACCCTGTTAAGAAATTGTAAGCAAATTCAACTTGATCCAAAGTGAGATCCTATTGGAAAATCTTTGTACCTACGGAGCGTCTCTAAAAGTTACCCAAACTTTGATTTACATTGGGACAATAATAAAATATAAAGATTGGTACAATACCAATCCATCAGATGTCCTAAAAAAATTTATTTCTAATATAACTTCTGCAACATGCGACACCCAAGTCTTTCGTATTAAATTTACTAGTTAATATTTTCTTAATAGAGTTAATTATGTGATTTTTGCTACCTAAAATTAGCAAGTTTTTGCCATTAAGACATACAATGACATAACCTTTATATGTATTTTTCACATAAACATATTTATTAATTTTGTTTATTTTAAATTCATTTAACAACATAACCTTGTCAAATTTCTCATGTTATTTTTTGGGTGCTCGTTTCAAACCATATAATCACTTGACAAGTTTACACACTTTCTTTTCTTGTATATTTATAACAAACTCCTCGGGTTGTTACATGTAAATCTCTTCGTCAAGGTCACAATTAGAAAAGCTTTTGTTATATTCATTTGATGAATTTCAAGTTTCTTAATAGTTGTGATGGCTATTAACATTGAATGAAAGTTATTATTGACACCAATGAATAAGTGTCAAAACACTAGCAGAAAATTAGAGAACAACAATGTAATATTATGTCAGTATTTAGAGAAAATCTCATCGGTATTAGAAATCACCAATGAAATACGATCATCAAAAAATCAAGTGTTAATAATTTATTTCTTTGGTAATTTCTAGTACCGACAAAATCATTTTATGTAAAAAAATCCATGGCATTGAAAATACAAATAAAATCACCGATGGAATATTTTAACCTCGAAGTCTACTTTTACCACCCATTTTATGTAAAATAATCCATGGCATTGAAAATACAAATAGAATCACCAATGAAAAATCCATTGGCATTTTCAATTTCTAGTTGTGAAAATTTAATGCTTATGATTAATAGACAAAACTAATGAAATGAAGGTTTTGACCACTTCCTATTATTTTCTTTTTGTTTTCTGCTTAATAGATCTCCGGCAAGATGTTCTCTAGCTCCTCTCTTCTCACCCTCCCAATTTTGTTCCCAAACTGTAAAGCCAAACAACCCCCCCTCCCCAAAAAAAAAAAAAGTTATCCAAATCAAAAAAATAAGATGTTAGATTAAACAAAATCAACAAAAAAAAAACCAAACACAATAGAAAAAACTTTAAGAAAAAAAACGATTCAACACAACATGTTACTTGTTCTTTCTTCCTTGCTCTTTTTGCTCAATTGAAGACACAATCATCCAACGAGCATGCAATGAGCCGGTCACTTTTTTGTAAGTGATAGAGAAGAGGTTGCCTTTCTGAAAGTTGAGATCATTAACAGGTGTGTTGGGTGGCCTGATTTGCAGGGGGACTTTCATACCAAAACTTTTTAGAGAGAGAGGGCTACTATAATTTTAATTTGAAGAAGAAGATGAAATGGTGAGAGAAAAGGATTAGCGGGTTTTAATTCATCTTAATAGTTACTGATGGAATTTTCATCGGCATTTACTGACCTTTCAAAATGCCGATGAAATTACCAACAAAATCTTTATTGATTTTTTTTATTTTGAAATTCCATTGTATTTTCCATTAGAAATTACCTTTAACAACAAGTTTTGCTTTGTTTATGCTAATAGTTCCATTTGTTTTCACCTTTCTTTTAAAGATTTATTGATATCCTAATAATTTAGTTCCAGGTGCAAGGTTCACTAGTTGTCATATATGATTATTTATAATGGATTCAATTTCATCATTAATTGCATCTTTTTAGTATGAAGCTTCAGGACATGAAATTACCTAGGGGTAGATCTAAGGTTCATTTTCTAACAAATATGTTAAAAAATCAGGACCAAATATTTTGGTTATTTTTTCCCTTTTTCTTCTTCCAGTCTAAACTTCATAATCTTCTGAATGGTGATAATTAATTGAGCTAACCTCAATCATTCTCTTAAGTAAATTATTTTCTTGTGCTTTTTTAAGTGGAAATATATCTTTAAAAAGTGTAGCATTCCTTGATTCCATTATAGTATTATGATAAATGTCTTCATTACCAAGCTTGTGTACTATAAATCCATATACACTACTATTGTAGGTTTCATAACTCAATTTTGAGTTCTCCTAAAAAATTTATCTTCTTCTTAAAAAAATTTAAAAAAATCAATAAATCAATAATAAAAGCAAACAAAAAATAAAGATGAAAATGAAAAAATACTAGCAACTTAGTAGTAGTAGGATGAAAAGGGTTACAAACACATGGAGAACTAAACTGGGATTTTGAACAGAATTGAAAACTCAATTGTACCTAATTATACCCAAGATTGAAAGACAAAGTAGATTCAATGTCAAATTAAATGATTATTGGATGAATTTGCATAAAAATTAAATCTAAGGACTTAATTAGATTTTTAATAGGAAAATTTGATTTAATCATGGATCTAAAGGGTTTAATTAAGTTTAAGAATTAATTTGGGTCGAATTAAAAGATTTAATTAGGTGCAAGGACTTAAATTGAAGAAATTAGAAGTTTGAAGATCAATTAAGAGCAAAATTAAAAATACCCAAGACCAAGGACAAAGATGAAAAACGTGTTGGAATTAGGGGGTGCTTTTAAAACTTAGCAAGGGTGAAATTGAATTTGATTCTTAGAATCAAAATTCAATTGAGGACTTACTTGAATAACTGAAAGTTTAAGGGCTGAAATTAAAAGATAAAGTTTAAAACTTAATTTTACCCTAAACACCAAAACAACATCGTTTCATTTAAATGCAACGGTGTATTTTGGAAACTTTTTAACCAAAACAATGTTGTTTTAGTCAACGTCAAGTTAAAAAAATAAAAGTCAAACGACACGTCATCTAGCTATTGTTCATCACCCTAATGAACCCAAAAATGGCAGCTTTGATGCCACTTTTCCAGCCTTCTCTCTCTTTCATACCTTCACCATACAAGAAAAGGAACATGTCACCCTCGTGACCTGACAATGTACTACACCCTCAGCTCGAAAACCACCGATTTGTCACCCAAAAAGTCAATGGAAAAGTGGCATGAATCTCATAACCCGGTCAACCTTACAACTTGGTTTTGCAGAACCAGGTTGTTGGTTTATGTCCAATGGATGATATCCTTCCCAAACGAATCAACGACCAAAAACCATGCTCATGAGACCCCCTCATGCTCTTTTATCACCCTATATAAAAAGGAGTAGATTTCTTATAAGATAATAGGAGAAAAACCACCCCAACACCAACTTTCTTAAAAAAACAGGGAAGACAAACCTTCCCTTACAAAACCAAAAATAAACTAACCTCTAAACTACCCATAATACAACCTTTCATCCTATATTATAGCCACATACCACCCCTATCTTACGCCATAATAACAAAAAGGAATCCTAAAAAAAAAACCCAATAGTTATCCCTATCATTGTTTTTCTTTTTTCTCTAACAACTTCAACATGGTACAGTAGCCACCTCCCCAGGACAATAGCCACCATAAAATCCATCAAGTCACTGGCTACTTCAGCAACACCACCAACTAGCCAACAAACTACCCCCAAGCCAGGTAATCTCATTTCTCCTTCCTTCTTTGCTTAAAGTTTCTTGTTGCATGCATGACATGAATTGATTCATGTCTTGCTGTTTTTGGTGTTTGCCAACAAAAAAAGGAGAATGGGCAGGACTTTTGTTTTAGCGCAACCCGTATGGCTAGGTTAGGTCCAACCCATAAAAAAATGGGCTTGTTAGGCCATCTGTTGGCCCAACAAAACAAGTTAGGTTGGGCTTGAACCTAGTTCGTATATGTGGGCTTAAACCTCAAACCTAATAGGCCCATCCCAGGTGGTTGTGCCAAGCCCAAACCCAAACATAAGGGCAAGTTTGGCACGCCCCATTTTTCCTTAAGGTATAAGGTCTTGTTTGGCTCCTTAGGGTGTGTTTGTCAAATACGCCCTTAAAGCATTTTTTATTCCTCTGATTTTAGGCTAATGGCGCATGTGACAAACTCGCCCTAAGCTTTTTCCTTTAGTTTTAATTTGTTTATATTTGTGTGTCTAGCCAAATAAACCCTTAAAATTTTCAAAAAAAAAACATCTGAAAAAATTCAGGGACCATTTTGAAATTATTTATAGGTCCTTCGTGTGTTTTTACAACATTTTGTTTAATATCAGGTTGTAGACTTATACTATAAGATACAAACCTAATATTAAAAATACCTAATTTTTCTCAAAAAAATTCAAAAAAAAATCAAAGATTCAAAAACAATTTCCTTGTTTCATAAAACACAAAAAAAAAAAAACATGTTTTCCTTCTTATTTTTTTTCCTCAAAAACCATGTTTGGTATTAATTGAAGGTTAATTAATATTTGTATAGAATTATAATTCACATGCTCTATCATACCATGTCATACATCACAACACTCAATCAAATAAGAAGAAGAGGTATTACTACTACTACTACTACTACTACTACTACCACCACCACCACCACTACAATGTTCATTACATTCATTTTGAAAATCGCTAAGATATCCCTTTCTTATAAATATACTTAAGAGTACAAATTTATCTCTCAAAGACCATTGTAAAACTATTTTTGCTCAACAATGAGCTAAACACTAAGTTTTTTCTAATGTCAGCAACATGGAGTACATTGTTGAGGCTGATAAACTTTCCAGAAGTTATTTTTAATATAATTTTCCCAACTAGGTTGATGAGTACCCCATGTACAAGTTTTCACCATCCACTTCTCTACAAGTAAAAAACATCTTTTTCTTGGTGCACACATCTTTTATTGCACTAATATCAACCCACCGCTGCTCAGGATTATTAATGAGGTTGACTTTAGAAACAATAGTAGATATATTCATTTTTTAAACTTTATTTATGAGGTGATCAACCTCAGTAACATTGACTTATGCAATCCTTTTGTTAGAGTTTTCTTATTGACCATTATTTTTACAATTTTTGGCTTGGTGTCCAACCTTATTGAAGACGAAACATTTAATATTGAACTTCTTAGCAATCATTTTCCCTTGCACAATAATATTTTTCTTTTAGTTTTTGTGTGTCTTTCCCACTTGTTTAATGATATTTTCTTTATAGGTCACACTAATAGAGTTGGCTCTTCTTTCGGAAAACTTATTGTCCTCTTCTATCTTTAACCTGAAAATGAGGTCTTCAACTCCAATCTCTTTGCATTTATGCTTAAGGTAGTTCTTAAAGTTTCTTCAAGATAGTGGCAATTTTTCAATGATTGCAACCACTTAGAAGGATTCACTTAGAGACATACCGTCAGCATAAATATCATGAAAGATGAGCTAAAACTTGTGAACATGTCTTATGATAGTCCTTGAATCAATCATCTTGAAATTTAAAAATTTATTAACTATTTATTTCTTTATATCAGCATCTTTAACGTTATACTTTTTTTCTAAAGCTTCCTACAATGCCTTAGCACTTTTAATTAAACTATACATATCATATAGTGCATTGTTCAATTCACTTAGGATGTAGTTCTTGCACAAAAAATTACTATGATTCCATTTGTCCACAATTATTATAGTGGCAGGGTCACACTCATTAGCTGCTAACTTTGGTGCTTTCTTGGTAAAGAACTTTACCCCAAGTTCAAAGTCGTTAGATCGAATAGCACCTTTTATGACCGTCTTTTAAAGTTCAATCTATTTAATATTTTATGTTTCTCATTATACACCAAAGTAGATGATGGCGGAATCCTCCCTATCGAAGTAGTAGTTATCAAAGCAACATTGGTTGGAACAACCACTTCTTGATATGAAGACATAATGATTTTCTATAATAAAAAAATAGCAAAATATTTATAAACAAAAATTTGGCTCCTCAAAGAACAAGCAAATATAAAACAATAAATAAATAAAGCAACTATAAAAGGCTAAACAAGTTATCTTTAACTATGCAAGATCAAACTAATCAAATATTGAAAGATATAAATCAATATGTTTTAAAAAATTAAAAAATTAGCATGGTCATACATATAAGTTTGCAAATATAACAAGAATATAAGATAAATAATAAAATAAAACTTAAAGATGCTAGAAACCTCTTGAACAATCAATCTAGTTTTTTTTTTGCAAGATAAACTAAACAAAGTTTAAGGAATAAAGCCATTAGATTGTTGTTTGTGAGCTATTGATTAAGCAAAGACTACAATTGTGTGAGTGTGTCTATATATATATAAAACACTAAAACTAGAGAGGTTATGGTACTTACTAGTTGAAGAAACTCGGAAGCATAAATGCTAACAAGTTGTTATCAAAGATACGTCCTTTATTTTTAAAGCTTTATTACTTATCTTTTGGTGTAAAGAAATTATATCAAAATATCTTCTAGGATTCCAACAATTATACTCTTAAAATGTGCACTTACTTTAAAAGTCAATGAACCATATGATAAAATAACTCAAAACTCTCTACAAGAATAGGAACCTAAGCTCTAGACCAGAGGAAAAAGGAAAAATAAAAGGGAGGAAGGCTCCAGAACATCTCCCTTTCCACCCCTATTTATATTGATATTTTGAACCAAAACTAATGAAGAATTAATTACTAGAATTAATTCTTGTCATTTTATCTTAATTATCTACCATAAAAATAAATAAAAACCTATCAGTTTTTAGCTTTCAATCTAAACATTTATCCTTTGAAAAATTGTTCAAAAAGATAAGAAGATTGATTGTTCAGACCTTTTTTTATGTGCTAGATATTTATAAATGGGCCGACAAAAAATAATTTTTTATGGGGCTAAAGAATTATTTTATAATAAATCTAAATCCAAGTCTAGAATAGATTAGAAAAAAACAAATTCAAACCTAAGACCTGAGTCACTTGCTCGAGCCTAAGCCGAGCACGTATATGTGAGTTAAGCCCATACCACTTTGTGTATCTCATTTATGGCCACTTAACTTCCTACTATATAAACTATAAGAAAATCTCATATCTTTTCTATGTAGAATATAGGATTTTGGGTTTCATAAAGGATGTCAACTTAAAATTTTTTGAGATTAACTTTTTACTCACCAACAATTTATTTTAATAATGTTATCGTTTCATGTTAAAGAATTTTTATTGGAGAACAATTTTTAACAAAGTTTTAACTCTAAAAATAAATATACTTTTTTTTTAATTTAACCTCAAATATTCTAATTAGCAGTATTTTATAAAACAAATTCCAACAGTAACATTATCATTCGCAAGTGTCTGAAAACATAATGGCAGTAACAGTAGAAGAAAAGGACAGTAGAGGTTATCCTGTAGCTACTTTTCAAGCACAGCGCTCATAATTCATATACAAGGATGATATTATCATGGTTTTGATTCTTTATTGGCCTTGAATGATGTTTAAGCTGTGAAGAATGCATGACAGGAATATTTCACTCAGATTGTCCAGGTTGCTTTGGATGCTGACATCTTCTCAAAACACCACACATACATGGATCTAGGGCTCCTCTCGAATATCTGCCACATTTCGTGTATTGCAATGTTTTTTGGTTGTGGGTTTTATTTAGTCACCTACGACGAGCTTATAACGAATAAAGCATTTTGATCAATAATGGGAAATGGAAAATTAACAAATATTGTATGCCACATGGAAGGCATACCTCGTGGCCATGCTCACCAGACGAACATGCTCATGCTTTCACATGTAACCTTGTTGCTTTTCGGCTCTTTCTGTCAATGAATTTAGCATACTAACATGCATACGCATGTGCATAGATAGAGAGATCTGTGGCACTGTTATGATTGTGTTCCAACCTGAAGAATATACAGAAGATAAACCAAAATCACATGTGTCGTTAGTCCAATCTGTCTTCGGTCTGAATCTTGCATCTGTGTCTTGTCAAATAATTAGTAATGGTGCAGATTTTATATATAATCTTGAGAATCTCTTCTTGTTTGATCATCACTTACAAATCCAGGAAAACCTTGAGGGATGGTTATAGATGAAACCTGCAGCCAGTCCGTGTGCAGCACACAAATTAAGACGCTGACATGAAACCCATGCATGTTAGTGCACGAAATGTCAAAATATGTTAGTAGCCGCATGTATAATTATAAACACTTATATTATTTATATTTATGTTTTTTTTTTAATTTGACTCTTTTTTTTTTTTTTGAAAAAATAAACATAATGTAAATCATATAATGGAGGAAAGAGTAAAATAGCATTACGTTTGCGTTGTATAACCACAGGCAGCACCTGTGATTTGCACTCGTCTCACTCAAAATATTTTACTACTTTTAAGGTGATGAATGCGAATCACATTATCTATACTTTAAAATATATAGAAAAATTATTGTGCTAGTATTGTGTAAATAAAATATTTATACTATAAATTATATTGGAAATATAAAGTGTTTGTACTGTTGGAGTACACTGTAGATATTAGAGGATGATAAATGGCATTGCTTTTACTATTTTTTATTTTCAAAAGTTATTAGTGCGTGTTGGGTTTGACGTAGCTATCGAACCTAAAATTTTTGGATTTAATATAGCTGCTAAACTCAAAATTCTTAAGTGGCACTCACTTAAATTATTGTTCATGGGTCTGGCAAAAACTTTTGGGGCGATGTTATTTTTGGGCATTTATATCGAGCATAATACTAAATTGATAGTCTATACTATGCAATGGCCAAGTCAATTTTTTTAATGTAAATAATAATAATAATAATAATAATAAGTTCAAGCATTACTGGCTTGTTTTTTTTAAAAAAATAAACCTATGATTTAAGTCGTTGATTCAATTGGGTTCGATAAGCAAGTTTGATTTAATTATGATAAAAAAATAAACAACTATAATAAATCAAACGAATTAAAAAAAATGATAATAATAGCATGTACAAAAATAACATTTGAAAATATTTTGGAAAGATTCATTGTCAATATTCTCAAAAGTTTTCTACAATCTTATTTGTTAACAATGCAAGAGCTAAATGGAAATTAATATAAAAAACAAAAAAAAAAAAGATGTCAACCAACAAAATATTGAATAAAGGGAATGAACAAAAATTCAATTTTAAAAGAAGGATTCATGAAAAGATATGAGTCAACTTGAGTAAGTCAACTAAACCTCGCAACTCAAGTCATAAAAACATAATAATCCAATAAAAGACAAACACAAAAAAATTAAGAAGCCAAATACTTAAATCAACTCAATGTTGAAGGACAAAACTGAAAAAAATTGATAAGAAAACACGAGAGAGTAAGAAGACTAGAGATAACCAGCGCTCTAAACCTATGACTCAGGTCATGAGATCGAGATGACTATATAGAAAAAAAAAAACTACAAAGTCTGATTCCTAACCAACCCAATGTTGAAGAATAAAATAAAAATAATCAATTTTAAACAAAGAACAAAATGAAAATGATGTTAATCTGAGGCAACCTTCTAAACTCGTAGCCCGAGTTATGAAATCAAGATTATTCTTAGAAGTCAAGTAAAAAAAAAATTGCAATACTTAACTCTAAATCAACCAAATATTGAAAGATAATTTATAAAAAAATAAAATAAAACAAATAGTAATAAAAAAATATTAAATTTAATATAAAAATAAAAATAACTTTCCACCTTGCTGTTTTGAATGAATCAACATGGAAATCAAGGAAAAAAAAAAACAGGAGATAAAAAAAAACAGGAGGCAACTCATCGATCTATCGTTGCAGCGCATTGCTCCAAAGAAAAGAACTTGTGGAGGCACTTCCATCTTCACTGCATAAGACTGAATTTGGTGGCCAAAGAAAGCTGCACACACATCTGTTACACGCGCTAGTAATGTCCTACCTACCCGCTCACTTTAGTCCTTTATATTTATTTTAATTTCAATTTTTCCTTTAACCATAATTGTTTGAGATCAACAAAATTTTATTTTATTTTGTTGGAAATCTTTCTTAATATTATAACATCACCATATTTAGACAACCAAGACGAATCTCTCAAATAACAGTACTGTGAAATGATTAGCTACCTATACAAATATGTCCCAAATGGTAGGAAAATATGGGTTAAATATTTGTTAAAGATTTAGTATTTTAAATTGATAAAATTAAATTTTATTTTATCAAATCAAGTAACAAAATATTTTTTCAACATCGGGAGGTAACCCTATACATGCATAGAAAATAAATTACCAAGACTAATTATAGATTAATACAATGTTAAATGATAAAATAAAATAAAAATTAAGTGACCAAAATAAAATAAAATCAAAGAACCAAATAATAATAATAATAATAATTCACATTAATTACTGAGAGGAGCTACAAATACAATAACGTTTTTAGGAGACTGGGGTTTTTTTAAAATTAATTTAATCAGCGATGGAAGGATCCTAAGGAGTTGGTAATTTTTGGACATTTACATTGCACTATATTAGCATGAAAGGATTCTAAAAAATTAGCAGGGCCATCGAAGGACTACCTTCTTTTTTTATGTATTAGAATTAAAAAAAAAAAAAAAAGAGTAAAAATATAAAATTAATGTGAAAAATGTATTCTTAATATTGTCCATATTAAAATTTAATCTTACTTCATGCACAAGTTGATCCAAAAATATAATCATCTAGGTGGTGGCTCAGTGGTAAGAGCTTGGGACCAAGAGGTTTGCTCCCTCTGTGGTCTCAGGTTCGAACCCTGTGGTTGCTCATATGATGGCCACTGGAGGCTTACATGGTCGTTAACTTTAGGACCCGTGGGATTAGTCGAGGTGCGCGCAAGCTGGCCCGAACACCCACGTTAAACTAAAACAACATA
>Ga0307515_10013686_pt1 | contig 15118 bp, 10 predicted proteins | sample 17_EM_MG_FD_194513 | JGI IMG/M metagenome (GOLD analysis project Ga0307515, IMG submission 194513) | Populus trichocarpa ectomycorrhiza microbial communities from riparian zone in the Pacific Northwest, United States - 17_EM | ecosystem: Host-associated > Plants > Roots > Unclassified | place... | reverse complement strand
TGTGTTTGATTTTTAAATATAAAATAAATAAAAATCAGTTCTTTAACAAATTATTTTTACATTATCAAGTTTAAAAAACAATTAATTATCTATGAGATCAGATAAAAAATAAAAAAAATCATTGGTTAGAAAAAAAAAACAGTAGTCATCAGACATGTCCTAAATTTAGAGGTGATTATTTTCGATTCGGTTCGGTTTTTATAAAAAAAATAATCAAACCGAAATTAAAAAAAAAACGAACCGAAACCGGTTCAAACTGACCGGTTTCGGTTTGGTTTGGTTTTTAAGGACAAAAACCTGTTCAAACCAATTGGGCTCGGTTTTTTCGGTTTGACTCGGTTTTTTTTTTCTGATTTGGGCTAAACTTGCCATGTTTTTTTTTTTATATAACCTTAATACATATAATTAAATAATCGACGCCAAGAGAAAACCTCACCTTTTCTGTCTCTGTTTTCTTTAAGTCTTTCATGGGCAATGGTAAATTTTAATTCCAAAAACTACATTTAATCCACACCGACTCTTCCAGTGAAGACCCAAAGGACACCCACATGACTTTGTTCTTTTCTCAACTGTTTTTGTGTCCTTCCCAAAGAGAAATAATTTTTAAAATAAACCAAACAAATAATAAAATAAATTTCATTAATTGAGCCCTGCCAATTCTTAGGCTCTTGGTACCTTCCTTTCCCTCCTCAATATATACATGCTTTAGCACCTTCGTATCCTACCACTCCCTCCTCTCTCTTTTCCCCTTCTCTACTCTTTTCTCTTTCTTAAGAGTCTTTGGTGGTTTATCAGAAGTTATAACTGATAAATCACTCCCTGCATTTGGCATTGCCATTGCCATTTTATCTTCTCGTGGCAAGAAAAGATCCCCGTTTTGTAATTACTGCAAAAAGAGATCCGTTCCTCTTTGTGTTTTTGTTTATACATCGACCAAGCTGTTAACATGGAGAAGTTTGTGAGGCTCATTTCAATGGCTCCTTTCTTTCTGCTCCTTTGCTTGCCCTTTGCTCTTGCTGGTCATGACTATGGTCAAGCTTTAAGTAAGAGTATTCTCTTCTTTGAAGCCCAAAGATCTGGTTACCTTCCCCATAACCAGAGAGTCACTTGGAGATCTAACTCTGGTTTGAATGACGGCAAGGCTAGTGGGGTAAGCTTAAAACCCCACTGGGTTTATGTTTTTTTTTCCTTTCAATCTTTGTCTACATTTGCTAATTGGGTTTTATTTGTTATCTTACAAATCTACAAGTAAGTCTTGATGGTTAAAAATTGTGTTTTTGTAAGGGCAGGTGGATCTGGTAGGAGGGTACTACGATGCAGGGGACAATGTGAAATTTGGTTTGCCAATGGCGTTCACAATCACAATGATGTCATGGAGCATAATTGAATATGGGAAGCAATTGGGTTCGAGTGGTGAGCTTGGCCATGCCATGAATGCTGTTAAGTGGGGAACTGACTACCTTATTAAAGCTCACCCTCAGCCCGATGTTCTATATGGAGAGGTAGCTTTTACTCATTTTCCAACTTCCTCATTTTTTTATTATTATTATTCTCTTGGCACCTCGCTTTTTCAAGCCCACTTGAATGGCAAAAAAAAAAAAAAAGCTCTAGAATTTGATTAAATTGACTTCATTTGCAATTTGAACGAGAACCCATTTTTTTTATAGTGTATGATAGCATAGTTTCGTAAAAGAGCTCCATGTTTAATCTTTTTATTCATTTTTAAATTCTTTATTGGTGTTACCTTTTTCATTTTGTCCTTTTCAAGAAGATTATATATTGCTTTGACGGAGATTTATACCCCATTAGAGCATAATAAGTTAACAAAAACACAAATTAAATAACTGACACCACCAAAAATTAATTTAATACCATTTCTGTTAACGATTTTTGTTGTTTTCTTGATTAGGTTGGCGATGGCAACACTGACCACCACTGTTGGCAAAGACCAGAGGATATGACCACTGACCGTAGGGCTTACAAGATTGACCCAAGTAATCCCGGGTCGGATCTCGCTGGTGAAACAGCCGCCGCAATGGCCGCCGCTTCCATCGTTTTCCGCCGCTCTAACCCTTCCTATGCCAATGAGCTCCTCACGCATGCACGCCAGGTAAAGTTTTTATGGCAAGCGTATTTCAGTGAAGCGGTTTTGGATGCGTATTATTATTAGCATTAATTATGCGTAGTTGTAATAAAAAAAATTAATTATGCGTGGTAAATATAGGCGATTACTTTTCCGAGCTTTTTGTCAGGCTGGTCGTCCAAACTTCAAACTTTGCAGCGAAAGTTAGTGCGCGCATTTATTATCATAATAATTAAGGAGTTATTTGTTAGCATAGCCATATTATCAATTAGGAGTCCCATTTATTCTTTTTCATTCAAAAGAAAATTTTGGTAATAGCCCATTTAGCTTAGCAGAGTCCAGATATAAATATAAGTCTGATGAGAAGGTTTAAAATATTTTTTTTAATTTTTAAAATTTATTTCTAAACACATTAAAATGAAAAAAAAAACATTAAAAAGTTAATTTTATAAGCAAAAAAATGAAATTTTAAAATCCCAAATTAACCATAGAGTTTGTTCTAAAGAATTTTATAAAAGAGGAAAAAGGGTCCCTTTCATGTTATTTTGTCCTTCTTTCACTGTCCAATCAATGAAAGTGGGGATGGCTTGGATGAAGGACCAAAGCATTAAAAAAAAAAAAAACACTTAAAACCGTTAATGTTAATTTGTCTGCAAGACTCTAATATTACTCGTAACCCTTAACCATTGATACAGACAAGGACTTATAAAAAATGACTAGAAAAAACGTGGGTCATTGTTAATCATTGCAAAAACACAAACTTATTTAGAGATAACACAATTAATTTAGAATAAATATTTTTTTTCTGCCTTGTTAATCAAGTTTCGCCCTAATGTATTTTCTTATTGTTTTTTTCTTAACTAAATTTAGGGAGTGTATTGGCCTTCCATGTCGGTCCAAAAATACCATAATTTTAATTGCTCAATTACATTGTAATATGCATGCTCTTCAATTAAATAAATGCGAATAAGATGTATGGCTTGGTGGCATACTTGTCCGTCCATTACGATTACAGTCTTCTAACCGTGTCCACGTGTTCGATCCATGAAGAGCGGAGTTAGATATGTCACGTGATAGCTTTGTCGGTGGTTTCCTATTCCCCGAGCTTAGAACTAGAACCACACGCATCATACCATTTTCTTTCAGCATTTTCAGTAACCAGTTTTAATTATTAAATTACACAAACTGCCACTGATTTTTTTCATTTCGTGTTTTTCTTTTTCTTTTTTGGCTTTCAGCTATTTGATTTTGCAGACAAGTACAGAGGTAAATACGACAGCAGCATTACAGTGGCCCAAAAATATTACCGCTCTGTCAGTGGCTACAATGTAAGTATAAAAAATTAATTGATTTCTCTACCCTTTTCTTAGAATTATTTTTATTTTTTATTTAATTTTTAATTTTGGCACGTGCAGGATGAGTTGCTATGGGCAGCTGCATGGATGTACCAAGCAACAAACAATCAGTATTACTTGAACTACCTTGGAAACAATGGTGACTCTATGGGAGGAACTGGGTGGGGTATGACTGAATTTGGTTGGGATGTTAAGTATGCTGGGGTCCAAACCCTTGTTGCCAAGGTAAAATTGTCTCCTAAGCTGACTTCAATGTCGATTACCCATTAACAAAAGCTTAATAATAAAATTCTTGTTACCGAACTTCTAAGTATATTTTCTGTGCTACAGTTCTTGATGCAAGGCAAAGCTGGCCACCATGCACCAGTCTTTGAGAAGTACCAACAGAAGGCTGAGTACTTCATGTGCTCATGCCTTGGAAAGGGTAGTCGCAACGTTCAGAAAACTCCCGGTGGTCTAATTTTCCGCCAGAGATGGAACAATATGCAGTTTGTGACCAGTGCTTCATTCTTGACCACTGTCTACTCCGACTATCTTGCTTCTGCTGGAAGGAACTTGAATTGTGCTGCTGGCAATGTGGCACCAACCCAGCTTCTAGCTTTCGCAAAATCTCAGGTATAATGTAATCACAGGAAATTCAGTAGTTTAATGATATTTAAAGTATGCATATATATGAAGCAGCGCTTACGAAACGGTGTTCAAATCTGGCAGGTGGATTACATTCTTGGAGACAACCCAAGAGCTACAAGTTACATGGTTGGTTATGGAAACAACTATCCACGACAGGTTCACCACAGGGGTTCTTCAATTGTTTCCTATAAGGTTGACCCGACATTTGTTACCTGCCGTGGAGGTTATGCTACGTGGTTTAGCAGGAAAGGAAGTGATCCCAATCTCCTCACTGGTGCCATTGTTGGTGGTCCTGATGCCTACGACAACTTTGCTGATGAAAGAGACAATTATGAGCAAACAGAACCTGCTACCTACAACAATGCCCCTCTTCTTGGTTTATTGGCTAGGCTAAGTGGTGGTCATGGAGGGTATAACCAGCTCCTTCCAGGTATATATATGATATATGCCGATTGATTTCATTTTCTTGTAAATGTAGAGTAACTCAATGTAATAATTATTGCTCGCCTATCTTACAGTGGTGGTTCCAGCTCCTATTGAAAAGAAACCAGCACCACAAACCAAAATAACTCCAGCACCAGGTATATTTTGCTCTCTCACAGTCACGCTTGTATGGAACAGAAATATCCCACTTGGGAAAAACTGTTAATGCATATATCTGTATGGAACATGATTACCTGATTGATTAATGGATAATTGGGTGTGTCCTTTTGTAATAGTGTTGCAAAGCTCTAACTACGGAGTTTGTTTTTCAGCTTCAACTTCTGCTCCTGTTGCCATTGTACAAAAGACGACAGCAACATGGATTGCCAAGGGAAAAACGTACTACAGGTATTCTACTATTGTGACCAACAAATCTGCTAAAGAACTAAAGGATATCAAGCTTTCAATATCAAAGCTTTATGGTCCTCTGTGGGGTCTGACAAAATCCGGAAATTTTTATGCTTTTCCATCATGGATCACCTCTTTAGCAGCGGGAAAAAGTCTTGAGTTTGTCTACGTTCATTCTGCCTCCGCTGCAGATGTCTCTGTTTCAAGCTACACTTTGGCCTGAAAAAAGAAGGAATTCAATTACAGAAAGAGAGAGGTTTCATAGTTTCTGGGTTTGTAATGTAAGAATTGTGCAGTTATACAAAATATGCAGTCCAGAAAAGGTCTTTTTTTTTTCCTTTTGGGGATTTTCAACTTGGCGATTCAGTATCTGATTAGGGTTTCAGTCATATCAGGTCAAATAAGGTCGAAGGTTGGAGGATGAAAGGAGTGAAGAGACAAACTATAAAGTAGTGCTCATCCTCTCTCTCCTCCATCCACATCAATAGTTATATAGATTGAGAGACAATTACAGAATGAGAGTTGGGAAGTCAAAAAGGTGACTTCTCAATAGAGAAGCGCTTTCTTTCTTTGCACTTCAAGTAGCTTTGAATGTCATTTTTTTTTGGATGGTGATGTAAGCTTCGCAGCACTTAAATTTCTCGTATGAATATATTTTCTTGGTTTGACATTAAATTATTTTTTGCCTTCTAATTGAAAAGGTATGCGCTATATAGAGATCACTAAACTTTACGCTTTATTTTGTCTCTGGGCTTGCAAAACTATCTACTTGTACATTTGATTTTGGACCTGATCTCATACCAAACATAGCAAGCATTACCCTAACATAACACAAGGTTTTGTGTTGGTATCACCTGGCATTTAGATCACTCGACAAATTTAAGCTCAGCATGTGATACGATGGCCCTTCAAGCAGAGGTGAAAGCGTTTAACTTGAGATCTTAAAAGGAGAGTTTGACCCTATTCTTGGCATTGAACAAACGCCATACATAACAAACCAACACACACAGATTCAGACACCTAATTCAACAAGAAAACAAAACTGCCCGACAAAACCATTGAGGTAGACCAGTGCTTGTTCGGAAAATGTTAAGGGCCTTAGGGCAATACTTCAAGAAGTATTAGTCAATCATAACAAAATTTAAAGATAGACTGTTATAGAAACTCTTAGATGGGGACAGGCGATGAAATCAAACATTTCCACAGGACATTTCATTCCTTCAAAAACTCCATACAGTAAACCTCTGAAAAACATAAAGAAAATGGCAAGAATACAAACGATTAGTAAGACCTGCTATCAGCCTTTTTTCAGCTGAACTACTATGACACTGATATTGTCTCTGCTCCCTCGAGCCATTGCCAATTTGGCTAGCTTTGCTGCTGCCTCTGCAGAACAATTTCCACTAAATTCATCTGGAAGCCTCCTCTTTAGTTGGCCATCAAAGAGCTTTTTGACAACCTTGCAGGCAGTCTCATTTGTAACTACATCCCATAAGCCATCAGTTGCTATGACAACGAATTCGTCTGACTCAGTTCGCTCGCTAACAGTAACCTCGGGTTCGGAGATCACAAATGGCTTCAAATAGTGATCTCCTGAAAAAGAAAAAAGAAAAACTTCCTTAATGTTCTTTTTCCGTAGAATTACAAGATCATCCAACAATCAGTTGCTGAAAATAATGAAATAAGCCATGGAATTGCTAGGCAAGGGCCAAGAGTTTTGCAGAGTGGACCATAATGCCACAAATTGTAATCTAAACAGTAGCAAGCTCCTATCCTACAAAAATAATGAGTGCGGTAAAATAGTGATTCCAACATACCTATTGATCTTGAAGTGGCGAGGACTCCTTGGACGCGGCTACCGTTCCAGTTTATGATTCGTCCACCTGCTGCTTCCACTCTCTCTCTTTCATCAGGCCTGTCAGGCTGTGCAAGGGAACCAAGGCCTCATGTAAAACCCATGCAATCAGGATCATATTTCCACGTGTAAGAGGAGCAGCCATAAACCCAACTTCTAAACTTATGTTATTAAAGAAAAAATCCCAGATAACAAAATCCAAGCTTGGACCAAATTTGATTCAGAAGCTTCAAGAATTCATTTGCAAAACAGTCAAGAGGCGACGCCAACATGACCTAAAAGATGTTAAATTATTTTACAAACCTTACAAGGGAGACAAAAGTAATCTACCAAACAGTTTTCTGGAATTTGCTTTCTAGCCCTCCCTACTACTAAAACCATTAGTCACAGAACATGCGCTTGCAATTAGAGTGTTTAAGGTGTGATTGATGTATTAATAAATATAACAATAATAAAAATAATTTATCTGAGGGTTTCTTATCTTAAGGTATTTGATCAAAATGTGACCTTTACCATGCATCATATATAATCTACGGCTACATGCAACAAAGTTGACTCTGTCTAATTTACGAATTGAACTAGACACTGGTTCTTAGCCGACATCAATTTAGAGTTTAAATTTATTAATTTAATGAAACATTTATATTAGGAGTGGAATTTATTATGTATTCAAGTTCAACATTTTAAATTATGTGCAGTAGCCATAATTCAAAGATTTGGAATTAGTGACTGGTTTAACCTAAATGAAAAGCTCGTTACATAAAGTTAGTCTGCTTAATAGTTTTTATGTGATGGCAATAACAGTCACCTTATGATCATGAGACAAAGGCACAACCAAGCCACCGCGACACATAACCGCCCTTGAATCCCCACAATTCGCCACCACCACCTCCTCCTTCCCTACCATCACCACCACTGCGGTCGAGCCCATATCCTTTATTGACAACGCTTCCTTCCCTATCTCCACCTCTCCTCCACCACCCTCATTATAGATCACCAGCTCCTCATCCATCTTCTCAAAACACGCCCCCATCAACTTCTCCCAGTACTCCAATCCCTTGCCGCCGCCAACCCTTTCCCCTTTCTCCACTTCCTTCGCCACCAGTTGGTGCATCCTATATCTACACGCGTTCGCCACCCTAGCGCCTCCGTGCCCATCATAAACTGCAAAAAAGTCATAACTACCAGATTCACCAACAGCAACTCCCAGGACCATTGTAACAGCATCCTCCATCACACTTCGCCGTCCGATCACCGACATCATCCCGTGCGATTTGCACGTTAGAGTCTTATTGTCATCTTCCTCTCCATCGATGCCAGCCTCTATGATTCCAAGTGGTGTCACCACCTGTTTTCCTTTATCTGAACAAGAAGATATTGACGGTGGTAATAATGAAGAGTACTTCTCTAAATTTTGGTGCTTGAAATCTTGATCATCAATCTTGGATTCTTTCACCGGTGTTACAGGTTTTGTTGTTTCACAAGGTGTTACTTCGTTGATGTTTCTGTTCTTGTTTTTTCCCTCATCAAGAAAACAGGTATTGATTGAATACGTAGCAGCAGAAGCCATCATTTTAATGTCCAAGCTTCTCCTGCGACAGTTTCTTAATGTCCTGACGTGTATTTTGCTGCTACTTCGCTAGAAGCGGTAGAGTGCCATCATTTTAACAGAATCCCACTCATAATTATTAGTTGAGTCTTTCTTAATTTATTTTCACTTTTTCATGATTTTTTTTATGAGACAGACACAGGGGAAAGGGTTTAACATTTCTTTTCTTTAAAAGGGCAGGAGTTTCCGTCTGCAAGTGACGTCTGTCCTGTCTACAAGAGTAGGGCTAGGGCAGGCGAGTCGGATTTTCCAAAAAAAGAAGAAGGACGTGGGCGGCTGAGATTGAGAACATATCACCTGGCATCCATCCATTAAAGGTAGCTGTTGGGTTTTTGGCTGGAGTGCTATGTTTGGAAAGAGGAAACGAAGAAAGTGGGGCTCACTAATTAAGTAGCTAAAAGATCCATGGATTGGGGGCTCAACAGTCAACAATATTTATTACGTGTTCTTTCTCGAGAATTTCGAATTGTTTGCTTTCTTGGCCCCTCCCGGCTATTCATGGACTCATGACTAATAAGCTTAAATTTAATGCTAAAAAAAAAAAACCTTTCAAGTTTTAAAAATTCCTTATCTTAAGCAATTTGTAAAAGAGTAAAATTCTTATGGGTTCAGCTTTAAACAAAAAAAAAAGTTTTGGGAGAGAATCCAATATCATGAGTTTAGGAGTCCATCTTTTATGAGCTAATCTTAAGAAAAACTCGGCTTTTATATGATTAACCCTGAGAAAGAATCTAGCGTCATGAGCTCAGTTTTTATGGACTTAGTTACATTTTAAATTCTATTTTTTTTATATTCTTAAGTGTATAAATTTTTTTTAAGAACTTACCATATTTTTATTTGCATCAATATTGTATAAGAGATAGTATATAAAAGTATTCTAAAGGCTTACTATATTTCCATCAAGATTAATGTTGTGTAAGAGATAATGTATAAAAATATTTTAATGACCTATTACATTTCTATCGCATTAATGTTTTTGTAAGAGATATTTTTTCTCATTAAAACTATCAGAGTAAAATTATATTTTAGCCCCCTCTCTCCATAAAGAAATAAGACTCATGAGCTATAAATACATAATGAATCCTTTAAACTCCAGGTTCACAATCTTTTTATTATTAACTTTTTTAGCATATATATATTTTAAAAGTCTATCTCTCTAAAATATCATTGCATTTTTTCTCTCTAAAAAGATACTTAATTATCTGAGAGTTTCTAAATCTATAAAATAAGATCTTTTAACAGGTACTAGTAACCAACTATCTTAACCTACTAGGTACCAGGTACAAACTACCAGCCATCTTAGCTAAAGAGAATGGATCAGATTGCTAGAACCAAGATATTAATTGATTATCCAACATATAAGCCTTGCTCCTAAACTACTTGGGTATTTTAGAAACTCATCATTGGCATTGTCTGTGGGAACTAATCAAAAAGCATCGATTATTCTTTTAGAACTACTTTATTGACATTCCTAATCACAATCAAAGATAAATAATTAAGACATTCATGGAATGAGACGTGCCACAAACCTCCCTATAGTTGTTGGTATATCTGTTTCATCAAAACTTCAACAACTCTTCAAATAAGGAGTAGGAAAGGCTATGTAATAATCTTATCGTTACAAGTCAAAGTATAATTTTTTCCACTTGTCCATGAACTTAGTGTGATGATTAAATTTGGGCTATGCATTTACTAATTTCACAAATGCAGTTGGAGCATCAAGACTTTGGAAAGCCTTCAATTAGTATAAGTGGAATGTTGGTTTAAATCGTAAAACATAAGAAGTATTTTTGGCAACAATCCAAGAGAAAAGAAAGAATCTTCATCACGCCTAACATTCTAATCAAATAAAGATTTATCATAGCTATTGAGAATAAGAATGTAAGTTTCTTATATATAAATGACTTATTCAAAATAACTTTTTATTTTCTCCAAGTAATGCTTAAGAGTTTTTCATCAACTCTTCAAGGATGGGCAATAGCCCCAAAAACTTTTAGGGATGGGATGGACTCAATCTCCCAGTGCGATTACATAATTTACCTTAGAATTGATCAAAGTCTCCATAGTGCAATTGCATAATCTACCTTGAAAGAGATCGACGTGGTTTCTCTAATGCGATTGTATATTTCTCCAATGATAGGATAGACATTACCTCAGCAACGAGGATGGACATATTCTCCCCAAGGCAATAGCCTCACAACCTTTCAAGGATGGGATTGACTTAGTCTTCTTAGTGTAATTTCACAATTTATCTTGGAATGGATCTCCACGGTCTCCCTAGTGTGATTGCAAAATCTATCTTGGAAGGGATCAACGTGATCTTCCTAGAGCAATTTCACAACTCTTCAAGGATGGGATAAATATGACAACTCTCCTTGAAATGGATGGATCTAAAACCTCTCTAGTACAATAGCACAACTCTCATTGGAAGAGATAAATCTAAAGATTCCCTAATGTGACAACATAACTCTTTTTCAAATAGATGAATCTGAAGACTTCTAGTGCGATAGCACAACTCTATTTAGGTTCGTCCCTTCCACCCCTTAGAAGTTTTTCTAAGTATAGGTGTAAACATGAGTCTGTCTCTTCCACCCCTTGGAAATTGCTCTGTGTATGGGCATCAACATGGATATGTCCCCTCTGCCTCTCAGAACTTTTTCTAGGTACGGGCTTCTCCCTCATGGGTTTCTCCATCTATTAGAAAACTTTTCTTAGTACGAGTTCCTTCATGATTTCTCTTTGATGGTGTAACAACCCTGATTTTTAAAACAATGTTCATATGGATTCCAGGATAATAAGAAGAAACAAAACAAGAATTTTGTATATATACAATGAAAATCTGACAACATTTTTGTTTTATGAGTAGATACCATAATATCATCAATAATGTTTAGTTTCTCATTAATAGTATACTAAATTCACAATTCAACATCCTAGACTTAAGCAATCGTTATTTAACCAATGATTTTCCATACTTTCATTTAATAAAATTTAAGAAAAATACATGCAATATAATTAATTACTCATAACAATTGGAATTCACACATCATATAATTTAGATAATAAACATAAATCTATTACATAAAAGTTTAACAAAATAAATTATTACATAAACTTACACATATAAGTTAGAATTGATGTTAATTACAATCCAAAAAGAAATTTTCCCATTAACTTATTAAACTAAGTAGATGTACAAAAGATGCATTAATACATTAACTAGGAGATATAATGTTGAGATGAACCCGCACATTAATTTATAAAAGCACTATAAAATTAATTAAACAATTTAAGAATTTATACAACATTCTATCAATTTCTTTTAAGCAGCTCACTATTCAGGGTTCTAATTCCAATTAATTGGATAACAAATTTTCACAATTCCCAATTCAATAGGGCACCAATTCTAAACCAGAAACCCAGTCATATCATTAGAAAACTAGTCCAACCAACAATCCATTCATAATGCACTAGTCTAATCACCAGGAAAATGGTCCAACTAATAGCGTATTCACAGGGCACCAATCCTATCACAAGAAAATTGGTCTAACCAATATTTACATAATAAACTTGCATAATAAAAATCCTGACATGCATTTTACAAGAACCTCAATAACAAATTTATAAGAGACTTTTAAAATAATTGTCTAAGGTGGCGAGCACTTACCTGAAATTTATGCTCTACTGGTTGTTCCCTGCTGTTGTTTAGTGCCCACGGCCTCACCTGTACCAACATGTACACTTTATTAATTTCAAGCTTTGTCTATGCACACACACACACTTTTCATTCTCATTCCCTAAATAACTCAACATTTTCAATCAAGAACAACTCCAAACAAGAGTTAACAATTTATCAATTTCAGGTGGTTCAATATAATTGACTCAAAACATTGTTCAATATTTTAATTATAACTGGAGTTATAGAACTTGGTTTTATGTGTGGCTTCTTTTTTTGAGAATATAAAACATAGGTATGTAAATTTTATGAATATGAATAAATCTATTTTTGTCATCTACATATCTAAATTCACAAATTACAGTAGTAAAGATAATTGTCCTGCTGATTTTGGTTTAGACCCTTCTTTGGTTTTTATCTTATATCTAGCGTTTCGTCACTTCGATTTAAGTAAGGTTGGTTTTCTTTGAAAGGTAATATCCATTTATACAACTTTTATGAATAAAATTATCTCAAATTTTATCATCTCATGGTCTTAATCTTAACGGAGAAACCAAGAAACAAGTTGTCCTATTTTTTATTTCTAAGTTTAACTAGTTTATACTTGTTTCCCCATGCATTTTCCATCATTTTCAACAATCATAACATATAATACCTTCATATATCATCATTTAACATAAATCTTAAACCCATCAACCTCATCAAATCCATTCATTAAAATGAAAACTCTCTCTACTAACCTATTTTTCATTCATCACATATATCAAATATCGTCATTCATCATCAAAACACAATTTCATATTCAACTTCATAAATCATAAACCTCTACCAAATACTCTAACAACTTAACTATTCAAGAAAAACATAAAACAAGTTAAAACAACTTATTAAGAAAATTCATTACCTTCTAAAACCAAGAAATTAAAGGAGAAATCCTAGGATGAATCAAATTTCTTCCACCCTTACTTTCTTTTCTTTATGCCTCCCTTATCAAGGTTGAATCCCTTGGAGTTCTTTATTTTTTCTTGTGTAAATCTCCTCCTAACACCCTTTAATTCCCTAATCTAACTTTCTTCGGTGTTTTTAGTGTGATTTTTATAAAAGTTCAAGCTCACTTTCTCCTCCCTTTTTTCTCCTCTTATAGCCGGCCAATTTTAAGGATTTCTAGGCAATTCTTCTATATTTATCGCTATAACTTTCCTTATATACATCTTCCCCGCTACTTGCTTTTTTATTTACACATTAGCCCCTTATGTTTTCTTAATTTTCATATTAACCCCTCATATTTTGTCCTATTTTCTTTATATTGGCCATCATATCTTTTATTTATACAATGGCTCTAATATTTCTCTAACTATATTTACCACTTTAATTTTCTTTTTTTACTTCAATATAAGATTTTTATCTAAGGGTTTACAACATGCTTAGAAATTCTTTTTAAAGCATGGTGCATACCCCCACACACGGGGCTCCTTAATTTATACCCAGGGTTTTCATCCCTCTTCTTATACAAAGAAAATTTGACATACTCATCGTACCAAAAATTCTTACAAGGTCTTTGCTTATAAAATATCAAAAGCCTACCATATTTCCATCAATATTAATGTTGTATAAGGTATAGCGTGTAAAAATCTCTCAGGGACTTACTGTATTTCTATAACATTAATATTTGTGTAAGAGATATTTATTTCTCATTAATACATATGTCGAAGATACTTTCTCTTCATTAAAACTATCAAGGTAAAATTACATTTTAGCCCCTCCTCTCCATAAAGAAACAAAACTCATAGACTATAAATACATAATAAATCCTTTAAACTTCAGGTTCACAATAGCATATATATTTTAAGAGTATATCTTTTTAAAATATCATTGCATTTTCTCTATCTAAAAAGATACTTAAGCATCTATGAGTTCTTAAATCTATAAAAAGATATATTTTACATGTATCAGCCACCTTTGTTTACTAGGCACTGAGTACAAGCTATAAATTATCTTGGCTAAGAAGAATGAATCAGATTATTAGAATCAAGAGATTAACTGATTATTCAACATATTAACATTGCTTCCAAGCTACTTGGATTTTTTAGGAACTCATTATTGATTTTTCTCAAATACTCAATACATTATATGTATCTTATCATTTACAACTTAATATATGTTGCTAGAACTAGATGTTGAGCTAACAATCATTTCTAACATGGTCTCGTAAGGAACATAGAGTTTTTTGTGTGCAAACCAACACAAATATTTCTTAACAAACCTTTTATTTGGAATATGCATAATCACAACATCTAATTTGTGAAACTTTTTTGTTTTTTACACTTTACATATGAACATCTAATTTTATCTTCACTAATATTCTTCGGATTTAAAAGTGCAAAATTAATAAAACCTTCAACCATTTTATAATAATTTTCCCTATATAACTCTTGGGGTGAATCTCGATGCATTCAAGAACAATCATTCATTACTTATAAAATCTACATAGAATAATAATGACAACATTTATTAATAATGTAACAATCAATTCAAAACTCAACTTTGGTAAATAAAAATGAATTCACAATCTAATAACAAATTATTATTTTTGTACAAAACTCAACTTTGGTAAATCAAAATGAATTCACAATCTAATAACAAATTATTATTTTTGTACAAAAATATAATGATGTGACAAAATATTAAGTGAATAAATCCAATTAACAACAAGTAATTTGTACCCAACTAATTATCTATTATTTTTTCAATTCAAACTTATTCAATCTAAAATAATACCATTTAATTGTTATCAATTCCATAAAAACTCAAATTCTCAAATTTCCAACATAGCAATAAAATTGACAAAATATGATTGTTACTCATTAAATAACACATCATTTCTTTCAATATAACATACCTAAGTTACAAGATCAAAATCAATTTCATCCAACTACAAACAAATTTAAATTTTTCTAAATCACAAACAAACCCTAACATACAAATCAAACTTTAATCCTATATGAAAAGGCTATAAAACACTTAAAAATATACAAGCAAAATACACTATTAATACTAAAAAAAATATCAATACATTAAC
>Ga0307515_10013684_pt1 | contig 15120 bp, 5 predicted proteins | sample 17_EM_MG_FD_194513 | JGI IMG/M metagenome (GOLD analysis project Ga0307515, IMG submission 194513) | Populus trichocarpa ectomycorrhiza microbial communities from riparian zone in the Pacific Northwest, United States - 17_EM | ecosystem: Host-associated > Plants > Roots > Unclassified | place... | reverse complement strand
ATTATATCTATAGGGTATTCTTATTTTTATGCTTAATAGGCAGCTTATTATCTTCGCTATTTTAGCACTTTATTTACTTGTTAAGGTACTTTAAGGGTCTAGGTTTATTAGGGTAACAACTATAGAACTCCTAAAGCTTATAGGGACTACCTATAAAGTTCTATATAGGGTACTAAGTAGGGTTTAGGTTATACCCTTTCCAACGAATATAATATTTTAACGTTCCCCTTATAAGCTTATAGGCCAGTATTTCTTTAATTTCCTATTTATCGTCACTATTAACTTAGATTAGTGGGGGAGATTTATTCTTATATCTAGGTAATAGGTTATTTATAGCTTTTTGTAGTTTATCTAGAGACAAAATAGGGTAAACTTTAATTAAATCTAGGAGCTTTACTTTATATAAATTGCCTATCTTTTTAAGAACCTTATATAGTCCTGCTATCTAATAGTTTAGCTTATGGCTAGGTTGTTCCGTCTTTTAGTTCTTTATTATAACCTAGACCATATCTCCTATAGTAAAGTTAGGCTCTCGCCTATGCTTATTTACTTACTATTGCATTAATTTTTAAGCCTTTTTTAGATTTGTACGGGCTACCGTCTAGGCTTCTTTTAAGCGCTTAGCGTACTGCTATACTTCCTTATAAGATAGTTTTTCGTATACAGTTTGGGGTCCTTCTAGTCTTTTCTAGTTAAAGCTTATATAGGGTAAGTAACCCATTTCTAGTTAAATAGGGGTAAATCCTATAGAGTTATAGGGTAGGGTTGCTTAGGTATAGTCTATTAGGGGCAGTAGTTTAGCCCAGTTATCTTAGAAGTAGTTAATAAAGGGCCGAAGTCTCTAATCTAAGTATTGATTTATAATTTCTATCTAACTATCTATTTAGGGGTAGTATGCTATAAAAAGCTTTAGCTTAATACCTAAGATCTAAGTAAACTTATTCTAAAAAACCGATATAAATTACGGCCTATAATTAGATATAATAGTATCTAGTAGTCTATAGATTTGGTAGATATAGTGGATATATAATTAGGCCGCTTTTTTAGCAACAATATTCTTATAATATAGGATTAAAAACGGGCGCTTACTAAAGTGGTTAACTAGAATTATAACTATATCGTATCCGTTATGGTCTATAGGTAGCTTGTAAAAGTCTATAGAGATATACTACTAGGGGCGTTCTAGTATTGGGAGTGGTTTTAATAGTCCTAGGGTCTTATCTTGTGAGATTATAAATCTTTAGCAGCTGTCGTAGTTCTATATATAACGGTTAATATCTATAACTATTCCGGGCTAGTAGTGGCAGTCACTAATAATCTTATAGGTTTTATTTTTTCTAGGGTGGGCTATAGAGACCTAGGTATAAGCTTTAGTAATAAGCTAGGTCCATAAGTTCTATTCTTTAGCTACTACTAGTGCTTAAGTAGTCCGTTTTTAAGGGACTATAGACTAGTAACGTTCTTTGCCTTTATATAGTACTCCTATAAAGAGGAGGTTATTTAGTTGGCCTATAGTAGTTTATTAATAAGGTTAAGTTTAGAGGAGTTAATAGGATATATTTTGGCGCCTAAGAAGTCTATACTTAGTTCTACTTATATTTAGGGGTTAAGGTATTCTAGTTATAGTAATATCTAGGTCTATAATAAGATCTTTACAGCTATCTAGTTATTTAGGTCTTATTCGCGCCTTATAAGAGCGTCTATAGGGTTTATAGCGCCTAGTCTATATATAATTAAGAAATTAAACTAAGATAGGGTATCCGCCTAGCGTGCCTACTAGGCCATAAAGGCCTTAGTTATTATTAAGTATTCTAACGCCTTATAATCTAAAACTACCTTAATTGGCTTAGGGGCTCCCTCTAGCTATATAGGCCAATACTAAAAGCTAGAGATAATAGCCAGCATTTCTTTATTATAGATGTGGTAGTTTAGCTCGGTGTCTATTATATTTTTTAAATAGTATATAATAGGGTACCATTCTCCGTCTAGTTGCTTTTAGAAAAAAAATACTAGCTATCGCGCCGTCTAAGGCATTAGTTTCTAGTATTAAGGGCCGTTTTAGGTTAAAATAGGTAAATAGCAGAGCCGATACTAGCCGTTTTTAAGCTTATTAAAGGCCTGCCTATATATAGCGTTAAAGTAAAAAGGCTAGTCTTTTTTAGTAAGATGGTTAAGAGGCCAGGCGATCTTACTATAATTCTTAATAAAGCGTTAGTAGAAGTTACAAAAACCTAAAAATAATTATACCCCCTTTATAGTCCGTAGGGATGCCTACTAGTTAATTATAGCCGTTTTTTCTAGGTTGGATTTAATTCCATTTATACTAATAATAAAACCTAAGTACTTTATACGCCTAATACTAAACTCTAACTTCTTAATATTAACCTAGAGGCTAGCCTTATGGAGCCGTTATAGGACTTTATAAATATACTCCTTATATTTTAGCTCGTTTTTAGAGTAGATTATAATATTATCTAAATAGGCCGTATAGAATTTATTAAGGTAGTTAAAGAGTATATTGTTTATATACCGCTAGTACATAGCTAGTCCATTAGTTAGTCTAAAAGAAAGTACTTTATATTTATATATTCCGTAATAGGTTTAAAATATAGTAAGATTTTTAGACCTAGGGTTTATCCTAATTTAGTAAAAGGCCTAGTGGATATTAAGGTTTATAAAGACCTTAGCTCTACTTATTTAGGCTAGAGTTTTATTAAGTAGGGGAAGCGGATAGCAGTCCTTATAGGTTATATTATTTAGCTTATAGTAGTTAATATAGAAGCGGAGCCCTTAATTTGGCTTTTTAATAAAGAGAATAGGTAAGGTAAAAGGGGCTTAGCTAGGCTTAATAAAGCCCTTATTTAGGTTATTAATAAAATACTACTTTATGGCTATAATTTGGTAATAAACTGCTTATAAAGGGGGCTAAAGCTAAGGGTGTTTTCCTTACCCTGCTTAATCTTAATTTTATAGTTATATAGTTAGTAAGGTGGAAGTATATTGGCCACTACTTTAGAGAATATGTCATTGAATTTCTGGTGTTAATAGGGCAGCTTTTATTCTACTAGTTCCTTATTTATAAGCTTACTTCCCTTTTCCTTAATTATTTAATTAATTTCGTATAAGCTTATTATAAAGGTAATAGTATTAGGCTAAACTAAGTTCTGGTAGAATCCTACGGCACTAATACAGCAGATATTAACTAGTAGAAGGCCCACTGGTTTCCTTATAGCCGTTTTCTGGGCTATATTTTACAGTTTAGGGTTTATAATCTTTCTTAGCTCCTATTCCATCTTCTATAGGTTATCCCTCTAATTTATTAGTTTAGTATAACGTCTAATATCCCTTATTATTCTTCGTAGCTATATAGGGCCTAAGCTCTCTACGGGGGGCTTTTTTATGTTACTATTAACTTTCTAGGTCTTTAGTGCGGGTGGCGTAATATAGGTAGTCTAGGGGCGACGTAGTATATAGATCCGTTGCGAATTAAGCTATATATCTTTCTTAAAGGCCTAGTCTTTACATATAGCAGCGGCTTAGTAAATAGTATTAATCTAGGGCCGTATAAGGTTTTTTATTATAATGCTGATTTCTTTTATAAAGGAAGGGGTTAGGGGTAGAGTTTTGGGCTAAATAAGCCGTTTACTCTATATATTAAGCTATAAGCCTAAATAGGCTAGCTATTTTTGCCTTAAGATTATATTATAGCTACCTAGGCCCGTAATAAGGAAGGGGATATTATACTACCTTTATCTATTAATATAGAGGTAAATTTATAAGATAGTTAAGATAAGTAGCCCTATCCGCCTATTATACCTATAAATAGGAATTAGTTTAGGCAGTTCTTTAATAGGTATATTAAAAAAGTTAGCTAGCTTTATAATATACTAGGTATCTATTAAGGTAAAGGCATTTACTATAGAGTTAGCTAAAGTAAAGGTTAAAACTTAATATCTATTACGGAATAAAGTATAAGGGATAGTGTAGCTTCTTCTACTAACTAGCTAACCTAGATTAATATCTAATATATTAATCCCTTTTAACCCTAAAAAGGAGTCTTCCTCTAAGGTTCCTCTTTTTCTAACTCTATACTATCCTCCTAAATTAATAGAATCTTATCTACTTTTACGTTTATTAAGCAATTCTTTATACGGTATCCTTTTTAACTATAAAAGAAGCAAGCTCCTTAATTACTAAGGGCCTATATATGGGGGTTGCTATATATAGGCCGAGTATTCACTAGACCTATAGTAGGACTAGCTATATAGCTAGCTGTTAAATTAGCGGCGGGCTATACGGGTAGTGCTATGGGGGTTACTAATTATACTAGGGCATTGCTGGCCGTTTTTATATTACTTATAGTCTGATTTAAAGGGTTTTTAGCTTTATACCATTTAGCGCATACCTTAATTTAGCGGAGGCCTTAGTTAATACTAAGCACTAGTCCATAAGTTCCTTAAGTATCTATATAGTAGTAAAAACTGGTAGTACGGCTCGCTATAGATTTAGGGTTAGCTTGTTAAATAGGTCTAGTATTATATCTTTCTAAGAAATTTAAGCCTAGCTAGCTAGGTATAGAAAGCGGGTCTAAAAAGCTAAGAAGGTCTTTATTGTTTTTATATTTAGGCTTTTATAATTAAGTTAGGCGTTTTATACTTTAAAGGGGTCCTTATAAATAGAAGATAGGTAAATAATTATCTCTTCTCTAGAGAGGAAGAAATTTACTAAGTCCTATGCGTATCGCGGACGTAAGTACGTCTATATATCCCCGCCGGTACGGCCAAAGACGTAGGCCATTTTAGCCTAAGTAGTAGGGAAGTAGTCCGCATTAACCTTAAGCTTATCCTATAATTAAAGCTTCTAATTATTAAATATAGGGTTAGTTCTGTCTGTAAGTAATAGGGGTTCGCAATCTTCGCGGACCGTAACGATACTAATTCTGTATATTAGGCTAGGGCCTTAAGGACTATAGTAAGTCTCTAGGTGTCTAATAACTCTTCACTAGGTATAGGGGGTTCTCTAGCTTTAAGTAGCTCTTAAAGTTATTTAATTTTAGCATTAGCTGCTATAAGCTCCTCCTAGGAGTTCGAGTTAGTTATTATTTTACTATTAGAGGTATTTAAGGATCCTATAGTTGCTTTGCCAGCTACTATATTTCTTAGCATAGTAGTATAGTTATTAGGGTAACTTTTAATAGGATTTTATAGGGGTTCTGGTCTATATATATTCTATAAATCTTATTATTCTTTTTTATTATTCTAGTTCTGTTCTATTCTTTAAGTTTTAGTAATAGTCTTTAGGTCTACTTCTATATTCTATTCTTATTTATAGTCTATAGATATTTTTAAGTTCCTTCTTAAAAAGAAGAGTAGATAAGCTTTAAATAATATTAGCAATTTAGTTAATTAAGGCACAAGTATAGTAAAAGGGTCGCGTAAGCCTATATAATTGGATTGTCTATAAATAAATATCTAAAGCTAAAGAAAGGAAAGGAGACAGAGGGCGGCGCCGCTCGACGTTATATATAATCCCTTAATCACGTAACAGCAATTGTCTAAAACTGTGTAAAACTGTCTGCGACTGTCTGCGACTATCTTAACTATTCGCTATAATTTACTAATATCTATTAGCCACAATCCACTAATTCCCATCAATATTTACCAGTTTCTATTAGCGCCGTAATAAGGTCTAGGGTAAGCTTATTAAATAGGCCTAGTATTAAATCATTTTAGGGAATTTAGGCCTAGCTAGCTAGGTATAAAAAGCGGGTCTAAAGGGCTAAAAAGGTCTCCGATATTTTTATATTTAGGCCTTTATAATTAAGGCGGGCGTTTTATACCTTAAAGGGGTCCCTATAAATAGAAGATAAGTAGTTAATTATTTTTTTTTAAAGGTAAAAGGGTCTATTAAGTCCTTAGTGTATTACGGGCGTAGGTACGTCTAGGTATCCCCGCTAGTACGGCTAAAGATATAGGCTATTTAGGCCCAAGGGGTAGGAAAGTGGTTAGTATTAACTTTAAGCTTATCCCGTAGTTAGAGCTTCTAGTTATTAAATATAGGGTTTATTCTATCTATAAGTAATAGGGGGTCCGCGACCTTTATAGACTATAATAGTGCTATATAGGGCTTAGTAGGTCCGCTAAGGCTCTAGAATAGGGCCTTAAGGACTATAGTAAGTCTCTAGGTATTTAATAATTTGTTACTAGATACGGAAATAGAGGTATCTCTAGCTTTAAGCAGCTCTTATAGTTGTTTAATCTTAGTATTAGCTACTACTAGCTTTGCTTAAGGGTTTAAGATATTAACTATTTTATTATCTAAGGTATTTAAAGGTCCTATAGCTGCTTTACTAGCTGCTATATTTCTTAGTATAGTAGTAAGGGTATTAGATAATTTTAGGTAAATTCTTTAGGGATTTTAGTCCGTGCTTATCCTATTCTTTAGGTTTATTATAAGAGGCCAGCTTAACCGGAACGTATGATTATCTAATTAATAGTATTACCGGTAAGTAGAAGGTAAGTTAAAGGTAAGTTAAAGGTAAGTTAAAGGTAGAATAAGTTTTACGTATTAAAGGATAAATGCTTCTAACTATTTCTATTTAGAGACTAATCGCTAGTTCTTCTCTAGAGGGGAACTAGCTTCCTATATATTCCTTCTAAGACGCTAGTAAAACCTTTCGCCCCTAACCTATCTAACTGTGTCTTCTAAAACATAGATGGGATATAGATAAAACCTCCTACCGTCTTATCGGATATGTACCTCCTGGGGGATTTTGTTACATTTATATTCTTTTTATATTTTTTAGTTCCGGTTCTTATTCTAGTTCTTATTCTAGTTTTTATTTTAATTCTTATTCTTTAGATATATTTAAGTTCCTTTTTAGGAAGAAAGGGTAGATAAGCTTTAGATAATATTAGTAACTTAGTTAATTAAGGTATAAGTGTAGTATAAGGGACGCGCAAGCCTATATAATTGGATTGTCTATAAACAAGAATCTAAAGCTAGAGAAAGGAAAGGAGATAAAGAGTAGCGCCGCTTAATGTTTTATAAGATCTTTACGTCACATGACCGTAATATGCGGCAATCTGTAGTAACTTGCCAGTGCGAAGTTCTGCTAAGTTCTACTAACTAAGTTCTACCATTTTCTACTAGTGCTGTAACACTAGCCTATTAATAAGTCTACCGTAGTATTTTCTACCCCACTCCCTATTAAAAATCACGAAAATTATAGTATAATATCTTAATAACTACTTAATAAAAACTTTTAAAATTTTAAATTTGGGTTTATATATATACTCTACTTCTTTTGTTTCCATTTTAAATAAATCTATAAAGTAGTTATAAAGATATACAGTTTTGGCCCCTAAATTCTACTTTAATCTTTATATATTTATAATTACTTATGACCCTAAGGATAAATATCCTAAAAAGTTACAATTAGCTTTCTTTTAACTAGCGTTGGTAATGATAAATAAATGAATAAATAGGCCTAATATCGTATTCAATTTATAAGCCAATTAGAATATCGCGATATTGTAAATATAGGCAATATTACCAGTCTTAGCATGGTGTAGTATTAAATTAATATAGCTGACGTCTCCCTAGGAGCCTCTACCCCCCCACCCCCTCCCCCCAGAATATTTACCAATAACTCTCTCCTTTAGCCCTATATAATTCCCCCTCTTACCTATAACCTTAAGCACTCCAATCGCTCAATATTCACTAGCCTAAGCTTTATTTATTACTAGGTAATTATTTTTTAGGCTCCTAAAAATATTCGCTCTGGTTTAAATAATATAGGTAGTATAGATAGGATATCTATCGCCATACAGTAGAGTAATGGGTAGTGTATATAGTTGCTCGGATTAAGCCACTAATTAAGGGCAGTAGTACCAGCAGGAAGATTTGTAGGGGAGGCGTTAATAAAGTGTTCGAATTTATCCTTAATTATATTAAGGATTGACTACTTCTTATTCTATATATTATACTCGTCGGGCTCCTAATCGTAAGCAATAGCTTCCTCTTCTACTCTGCTTATATACTTATCCTTATACCTATCTACCTAAAGCCTCCGAGCTGTATTAACTACTAGCTTCTTCTAACTAGCTTTCTAGTTGCGATTAATATATACCTTCCTCCGGTAAGGGGCCAATAGTAAGGCTGCGCCGTAGGCGGTAACTTCGTTAATCTTAAGGTAGTATTTATTAAAGGCGTGCTAGCTAGTTTGAGTGCAGTCGCAAGGCTTTGAGTTAATTGCGTACTTTTATAAAGCTAACCTAAAGTACTCTACTATAAATCTATTGTATAAAGCACCTTATTAAGCGTAGCCTTATCGCCTTTTATCTCTTTTATAACTCTTTAGAAGGGCTATAGGAAGTCTTTAATATTTTTAAAAGCTCTCTAATTGGTAGCGTTAAGGATATCCTCCTTATTAAACTCCTTAACATACTGCTCTTAATATTTTATAATTGCGTCTTTTAATTTAAGAGTTACTAAGATTATATTATACCACGAGTTCTACCGCGTATTATTATTTATAAAAAGAGCTTAAAGAGCGGTCGCGATAAAGTCGTTATAGTGGGCGTTCGAGCTTTAAATATATATAATAACGTTATACACCTTTCCTGGAGGCCTAATCTCGCGATAAGTAAACTTGCTAGCCTTCCCTTTTTTAAAACTTTTAGTAAGGAGCTCCTTAATCTAGTCGTCTTTAAGGTCTAACTCTGCCTTAAGCTTCTCGCGAGCCTCCTTAAAGGCAGCATTAACAGCTTTCTTATCCTCTGTAAAGAAGAAAGCTTATACGGCTATATTAAGTACATACCCGTAGTAGCGAATTCGGTATTACTATAGATTGTATTAAGCTTCTATTTCTGCCTCTTAAAGCCTCTTAGATAGCCCTTTAAGAACTCTATTATTGCTGCTGTAATTATCGCCCACATAGTATTTAACTTTGTTAAGTATTTAGTAGTCTTTAAGGACTTGCCAGAGGACTTCTACCTACTTATCGCCGCTGTGTCTGCTAGGAAGGAAAGGTAGAGCAAGTAGAGCCTTCTAAAGTACGCTAGTATCGTTAATAAAGTAACCGCAGATTGTAATAAAAGTCTTTTAATTTGGCGAAGACCAGGCGTTAAGTAAGAGGTGTATTAGCGTAAAAGAGGAAAGGAGCTTTTACTTAAAAACTTCCTTATTAAGTATATAGGATTCCTTAATTATCCTAGGCACCAAATTATAGGAGTCTATTAGAGTATCCTTACAGGTATAATTTACTATAAGAAGTAGCGCTCGAAGCTCTGGCTAAGTTACTATATTATACGGTATATTTTAAACCATAATTAGCTGTATAAAAGCGTCGCGTACTAAAGCTGGATTAATACTCTCTCTTAGTATAGCTTCCTTTTGCTTTTTAAGCTTCTATATATAAAGCTCTCCTTGCTTATAAAATAGACCTTAAAGACTCTACTTTATGGCCCGCTTAATAACTAAGTCCTCCTCCTTAATAACTACGCTGTGGGCGTTAAATAGATAAGAGTATATATTTATAGTAACCACATCGCGCTAAGATACGCATTGCTTACAGTACTAGTATTACCTTCCTTTACTATTTATAAGCAGCTTACTACTAGTAAGCTTACGCGAGAGAGCCCATATATTTACAGCCCGGACTTTCCTTTTTTTATAGGCCTGTTTAAAGGATTAAGGGGAGGATTCGGTAGAGGATTCGGTAAATAATAACGCGTTAGATTCTTCGTCCAAGTTTAGGTCGTTAAAAAGCTTACTTTTAAGCTTAGATAATTCTAACTGGGTATTAAAATTACTGTCGGAGTTAATAAGAATAGGCTGCGAGAGAGAGGGAGGCATAGTACTAGATTGTGGTTAGTTTTAGGGGAGGGAGGTTGAATATATTATAGATAGGAAGTATCTATAGGCGAGTCTAAAAAATGTAACTCTTACGTATATATTAGAACGTGCGGTGTATAATTAGTCCTACGTTTATACCTTAGTATCCTTTTACTACACTATAAGAGCCTTAAGTCTCTCTATATATTTATAATTTTATAAATATTTATTTATAAGGGCTGCCAAAATATTTAATTATTATTACTCCTTATAAATGAATATATCGTTATAAAGCAATGAATAAAATTATCATTACCAACCCTGCTTTCAACTAAAACTAGGAAAAGGCTTCTTTAAATCCTTCTTTAAAACAATAGGGAAGGATAAAGAAGGTAAATGCTTTATAGACTATAGCGCTATATAGACTCCTAAGCACCTATTACTAAAATGCAGACTATACTGGGAAGAAAGAAAAGAAATGTAAAGATAACTAAGCTCTTCTCTCTCTATAAAGAAGCTTTTCTATATAAAGAAAGGAAGAGAGGTACTTTTTCTATTTCTGAGCAGGACAAAAATAGCTACTAGAAAGTGGCTAATGGAAGTAGGACCTTTAGAAGGAGGTAACTTCTATTAAACTCTTAGTAAATAGATAGTAGTAAGTAAAAGGATAGAAATAAACTATAAAAAGTACAGGTGCAGGTGTTAGGATTCTTTTACCGTTTTCTTTACCGTTTTCCTACTGTTTTAATAATACCTAATAGTTGTCGCAACCTAGTATTGTACTTGGGAGTGGTAAACCTCTAGTTTAGAGGTTTATAAACTAATAGGACATAGCTACTAGTACATATTAAGCTGCCTAGAAAGGATTTATATATATAGAACTATAGCGCCATAGCCTAGAGGCTGCATGCGCAGTATTATATATAGTACAATACAATGGATATAAAAAAAATATGAAAAAAAATAATCACTTATTAAATTACTTTAAAATTAAATGAAACGAAATAGAGTAGATATATAAACTTAAATATAAATTTTTAGAAGTTTTTATTAAGTGATTGTTAAGATATTATACTATGATCTTCGTGATTTTTAGTGGGAAGTGAGGTGTCCAGATGACTAGGGTGTCCGGATGAGTGGTGGAATACGTTATACCAATCAGAGGCTATTAATTTGGACGTCCGCAAATCCACCCCTAGGTACTGGTAGTCGGTTACACGTGCAGCAACGCGTAGAGTCTGCTTTCTTCTACCCGCCAATCACTGTCGCACATATACATTCATATGCTACTGCATACATTCTCCAGCGGCATACATTTTTATATGTATTGTATATGCCAGTCATTCTGACGAATGTTGTAACGGGATTTAGTTGCTTTAAGCACACCCAAACGGTTTTGGTACTGGTCTTAAGCGCTGAGCGCGGTTCAAAGGAACTAATAGATACTAGGAAGCCCCTGCTTGATCAGGTGGATAAAATGCCTCCTTGGCCTAGCGATGAAGTTCGTGCGCAAATAGAGCTTGTTCAGAAAAACTGGAAGCTGATTGTGCACCCGACTGTACTCCAGTAGCTTGCAAAACTAGCTTCACCTTTTACACGCGCGCGCTTTCTCTCAAATCCAGGTGATGCAAGGAACCCTAGTCATAAAGTAGCCAATCATCGCTTGCTGGCAACGTAGTAGTGCGACTTGGATGATTTTATATTAGTCAATTTTGGAGCAACATAGCATTGCTCAGCAAATGCTGGGCGGAGATTCTGCTTATACACGACTTATATATATAAAGAGATCTCTCGGCTCTTCGGCCAAAGTTAGAGACTATCCAAGAATGACAATCTCGACTGCATTCTCCTTGACAATACGGGCAAGCGTCTCCTCTGTAGAACCTTCTTCAGCTACCTTGAACCGAAGGTCCGTAGCACCGACCCTGTAGCAGAGGCTCCCACTCCAGTCGAGCACTATCGTCTCCAAGTGCAGCGTCTTGGGGTCAGACGTATCTGCGCCGAGGACTGCAAACTCGAGCTCATCGCCTTCGGAATCCATCCAGTCTCGACTCACGTGGATGACGGACCGGTAAGGGTCGTCGAGCGGGCTGGCCTCATTATGTACTGGCTGCTTTCCTTTTTCAAAGTTGTGCACATAGATTCCCCAGTCCCCGGATATTTCTGTTGGCACGTGGTCGATGCAGATCCGAAGAACAAGGGTTTTGAGAATAAGCAAGGAGTCCAGAGGAAGATCAAAGTCTGTGAGAGTATTCCAGGTATGCTGTTTCTCGTCGTCAGTCAGCAAGTATGACAATGACTTCAATATCTCGGATGATTTTCCTTCACTCGGCTCGTCTGGTTCAGAGGAGCCACTGATTGTTTCCAAGTTCCCAGAGTCGCTGATATAGTGAATCGCGGCTTTCGCGGTAAGTTTACGCCCAGGAAACTGGACTTTGGCACCATCATGTAACCACCCTACCCAGGACCATGTGGGGAAGCCCTCGCGCTGGCCACTGGGATGTCGAACAACATTTCCGGGCATCCGCCTGCTTGAAGCCGTCGACGTTGGATCGAGACCGTGGTGCTTCCATGACAGCGCAAAGTTCAAGTCTCTCAAGGGCATGCCATATCTTATTTCACCGTGCTGCTCCTTCATCGCCGTCATAATCCCGCTGAATGCTTTCAAGATATCGTCAGGCATGGTTAGATCACGAGTGGAGAATGCCGTAACTACATCGTACAAGGCGGTTGGGCTCTTGAAATCAGGACTGTCCTGCCGGAGAAAGTGCAGACGGTTCCGGTCGCGAAATGGCGCTAGCTTATACGTGTCTTGCTCTGGTATCATATCTTCACGGCCACCGACGCCGCCTGGACAGATCAAGAAACACAGCTCCTCTGTAAAGATGAGAAGCCTACGAGACAGCAGCGCTTCTTGATACGTCCACGCTCGCGTCGCCCAATTTGTCGAGTTTGCCAGAACTTCGGCTGACGAGATGCCTAGGCTGGCGTAGGAGCGGTCAACCGAGTCCTTTGTGGCGAGATAAAAACCGAAAAGCTCTGGCGGGGTTCTTCTTATGCTGACACCGTGGATACCTTGGTGGGCGCTCGCGCTGTCGGCCGCGACTATGGTGAAGTAGGCGTTGGCGTAGATGGAGTCCATGTTGTCAATTTGCTTTGACAGCTCCTCGGGTGAGGCGTCTTGTAGGATGCAGAGCGCATCCACCTAGACACTCGGTAATTAAAAATGTCCCTATATGACCATGATTCCTTTCTTAATGCAACTCACCCACAGATATCTAACGCCGGTCCGGCGGCAGACGAGGATGGCATCTCTGATAGTTTGCGAGCAGGCATTTGGCTGGTCGAGAGCACCAGCCTCTCGCATCCGCTCCATGTTTTCCTTGAGCAGCATTGGCTGTGGTCCGCCCCACACATAGCTAAGAGCGGCGTATACAATGTCCTTGGCCTCGGACATGCTAATTACACGGCGGTCATCCACGTCAACTAGCAATGGATCCAAGCTGAGGAGCGTTTGGAACTGCAGCTCCGTGGCGGGGTGTCTGGAGCTGGCGTCGCAAAAGGCAACCCATGACCGGATCTCGGTCCACGATACTAGCGGACTGTAAGTGCGGAGCGAGCGCGCCGAATGGGTGATTGAGTACGGCGTCCCGAGCATATTTATGCCCAGTGGGGTGAATTGAATAAGGAGCATCTCGGGAGTTATCACTGGTTTGCGATACGGCTTGCCCTCCAGCCTCAGCATCTTGCACATTTTGCAATTGGCGCTGAAAGTTGATTCTGACAGGTCGATGCAAATTTCGAGCGGGAAAGTTGTGGAGTCTTTGTCGTCGCTGCTTTGGAGTGTCTGCAGCCAGCGCCCGTACTCCTCGAGCAACCCATAACAGCGATGGCAGAGCTGAGGAAGGTTCTCCTTCGCGGTCAGGTCGCCATCGCAGTGCCGACACTTGTCCCCGGCGTGCAGAGTGACATAAGACAGCTCGGCGCACGGCTGGCACATGGGCTCGCCGACTGGTGGGCAGGAAATCGGATTATCCTGCGAGACGAACCAGTCAGTGTTGCATGCTTCAATCTGGTCCGCGTTCATGAAGGGCTTCTCGTAAACGGTGTGCTGGAGGAATTCCTATTTCAAAGTTTAAGGGTTAATATTTGAGTGGTCTGTATAGGTATTGCTGGCCTCAACTGTCTAAGACCTTATATGATGAAGCATCGGTAGAAGCACCTGCATGAATTTTGCTGTGAATACCATGATATGCCCCATGTAGGCATTAAACACCAGTCAGATCCAGCTTCTAGTATCCGAGCGGTCTAAGCCATCCTTGCCAACTTCCTCTTGACCGGAATTCCGGATCCAGGCTTGATGTGAACTTGCGGATAAGGCTGAACGCCTCATGCTGTGGATAGATCTAGGGCGCGCGAACAAGAAGGTAAGCAGGATGACTTCAAGGACGTGCTAGCTGCCAGCTCACCGGCCGGGCGGATTTGAGCGGAGGTAGTGCAATGCGTGGCTGACATAGGGGCAAGATGCTGAAATCTAGTGACTTGTAGCCATGCCGCTATACGCTGCACTTTAACAAGTCCTTAATTCCAGACGTTTCTTCTTAACTCCCGCAAGCTTCAGGCCTATTTTAGTATAGCTCACGCTAGGTGCTGCAGGACAGGTGATACCTATAAAAGCAAAAACCAATTTTGCAATCGACTGTACAACAATTGTACGCAGACTTTTGTATCCGCACGGACCACTTTGCTGTTTCTTTACTATGAATAGCGCCCTTGTCAAGATCACGTTGCTGGCAATTTTGAAAAGAAAGTATAAACGAACTTGGAGGCCTGAATCTGGGCCGCTAAGCAGGGGAGCGATCTAAATCCGGAACAACCGGTGTCCCAGATTTAGGCTAGTGCTTGACTTACTTGTAAAATATCGGGAACTCGCTAAGAGCCACGCATCCACCCCACCATCAAAATAGTATACCGCTAATAACCCTACCGATATAGCTCCAATATATATAAATAAGGGCTTATTTTATAGCCCTACTTTAAGGCTATAAAATAAAGTTTTATTTATATAATTTAAAGCCAAATTGGTAGAGCTATAGGGGGTACCTTGCTAAGGCTGTAAAACTTAGATTAAGGCTCTGCGCTAACTAATCTAGCCCCTCACCCCCGAAAAACGAGCACCCCCTATGGCCCTACCAATTTAGCTTTAAATTATATAAATAAAACTTTATTTTATAGCCTTAAAGTAGGGCTATAAAATAAGCCATTATTTATATATATTGGAGC